>Ga0351930_1140_pt1 | contig 12320 bp, 11 predicted proteins | sample BONcelT113001E10_FD_205823 | JGI IMG/M metagenome (GOLD analysis project Ga0351930, IMG submission 205823) | Enriched cells from coal bed in the Powder River Basin, Montana, United States - BONCAT cells T11 rep2 HSBNCT.T11.300.1.E10 ...
CTGCCACCTGTGCCCCTTTTGGTGGTGTAACCTGCTCGGCGGGGACCAGCCCGGTCGACTATTGCTCGGCGGGGACATGCGCAACGGCCCTTGGCGCCTCTTATTGCAGCGCCGGTTTCACCGCCAGCGCCACTGCCTATTGTTCAGCAGGGAACAGCGGAGGCGCATGCAGTAACGGGGGATCAGCGTAACGGTTTTTTATCATGGCCAATTACGCCGCCCGTTGCATTGCCAAAGCACGCATTACGGCCTGGCTGACGCTCTGGTGCTATTTTCAGCATAGATGGTCCCGGGCCGAGCGTAGCGTTATGGGTTAGCATAGACGTTGCGAAATAATCCCTTAAGAATTTAAGATGCATCGCTATATTTACGGGAGATCAAGTATTGCTTTTGTCACTTCTGGAATACTGGGGGGAACAATCCATGAATCAAACGGATAGACCGATTGCCAATCCCATCGTTGTGCTCCGGGAGGAGTTTGACGACTGGGCTGTGCTCTTCAATCCCGATACGGCCGATGCCTTGGGAACCAATCCTGTCGGTGTAGCGATCTGGAAACGGATGGACGGCAAGAAATGCATTGAAGATATCGTATCGGAAATCAGAACAAACTTTGAAGACACGCCGGACAATGCCTTCGCCGAGATTGAAGCCTTCGTCAACGTATTGGCTGAAAACGGTTTTGTAGGCCTGGAACTGGAGAAGCGGTAGCCGATGGCTGAGGAACGCACGGGCAAGAGCGAATCGAAAAAATCACAAGTCATGCGCGCGCCGCGCAACTTGGACATTGAAATCACTGCCCGCTGCAACCTGCGTTGCCGTTACTGCTACTTCTTCAACAACCCGGCAGTAGAATACCGGGACCTTTCCACGGACGAGTGGCTCACGTTCTTCGATGAACTGGGGTCGCTCGGTGTGATGAGCGTCACCCTGGCCGGCGGCGAGCCGTTTCTTCGGGAGGACTTGTCCATCCTCCTGAAAGGTATCGTCCGCAACCGGATGCGGTTCTCCTTCCTTTCCAATGGGATACTAATTGGCGACGAAATCGCTGCTTGCATCGCCAGTACAGGTCGTTGCGAGTATGTTCAGGTGTCGGTGGATGGTTCGTGCCCGGAGATCCACGACTCCTGCCGCGGGCAGGGCTCTTTTGATGGCGCGATACGCGGCCTTCGTACCCTGCAGCGCCATCAGATCAACGCGACTGTGCGCGTCACGATTCATCGGAACAACGTACATGATTTGGAGAACATTGCTCACTTTCTGCTGGATGAGCTGGGTCTGCCGGCTTTCGGCACCAACGCGGCGGGGTACATGGGCACCTGCCGCGTGAACGCGAATGATCTGCTGCTGAACATCGAGGAGCGTAAGGAGGCCATGGCAACCTTGCTGCGTCTCACGGCAAAATACCCAGACCGCATTTCGGCCAGTGCCGGTCCATTGGCTGAAGGGCGCGTATGGCGCCGGATGGAAGAAGCGCGGGTGCAGGGTCAGCCAGCCTTTTACAATGGCGGCCGCCTTACGGCCTGCGGCTGCCCGAGCAACAAAATCTCCGTGCGCGCTGACGGCGCGATTGTTCCCTGTAACATGTTAACCCATATCACACTGGGGCAGATCAACAGGGACTCCTTGACCGACATCTGGCAATACAATCCGGTGCTGAACCAACTGCGCAGCCGACATACGATCCCTCTGACACAGTTTGAATTCTGCGCCGGCTGTCCCTACATCCCCTACTGCACAGGCAATTGTCCGGGTCTGGCCTACGCTTTAACCGGCCAAGTTGATCATCCCAGTCCGGATGCGTGCTTGCGACGATTTCTGGAAGCGGGAGGTTCGATTTCATGAGTTTGGCCAGCGATATGATCGCCCAGAAGGCGGCACCGGATGGAACGCCTGCGCTGGGTACTTTGTATTTCTATTTGACCGAAGGGTGTAACCTTGCCTGCCGCCATTGTTGGATGGGGCCGAGGTTCGATCCCGCCGGCAACCACTATCCCAGCCTGCCGCTGGCGTTGTTCGAGACAGCCATCAGCGAAGCCAAGCCACTGGGTCTCAATTGTGTCAAACTAACCGGAGGCGAGCCGTTGCTGCATCCCCATTTCTCCACTTTGCTGGAGATTGTCCGGCGTGAGGCGTTGAGGCTGACGATCGAGACCAACGGCCTGCTGTGCACGCCGGAGATCGCCGCGGAGATCGCGAAATCGCCGAAACGATTCGTATCCGTAAGCATCGACGGGGCCGATGCCGAGACCCATGAATGGGTGCGCGGTGTACCGGGATCCTTTGAAGCGGCCCGACAGGGGGTGTACAACCTGGTGGCCGCCGGCACAAGGCCCCAAGTCATTTTCACGGTGATGCGTAAAAATGCCGCCCAGGTGGACGCCATGGTGCAAATGGCCGAAGAACTGGGTGCCGTCTCGCTCAAGTTAAACTTAGTCCAGCCCACCGCCCGGGGTGAAAATCTGCATGACGCCAAGGAGACCCTGACGATCCGCGAGCTCATCACGCTGGGACGGCATGTGGAACAGGACCTAGCACCCAAGACCAAGATAAAGCTCTTCTTCGATTACCCATACGCCTTTAGAAACCTCCATCGCATCGCCAGCGGGGAGGGGTGCAGCGCCTGCGGGATCTTCGGTATTTTGGGCGTCATCGCTAGCGGACACTATGCGCTCTGTGGAATCGGCGAGCAGGTACCGGAACTGGTCTTCGGCGGGGTCGGACAGGATCCGCTGGAGGCGGTGTGGAAACATAACAACCTCTTGAAGGCGTTGCGGAAGGGACTGCCCGATCGCCTGGAAGGGGTTTGTGGCCGCTGCCTGATGAAGCAACGCTGCCTGGGCTCGTGTATTGCTCAGAACTACTTCAGCAAGGGCAGCCTGTGGGCGCCACATTGGTTCTGTGAACAGGCGGAAGAAGCGGGCCTATTTCCTGTTTCACGTCTGGGAGCGCGACCCGCGCAGTCGCCACGGATCGCGATTGGCCATGCCATTGCAGAATCGTAACAGAAAAATTCCCGAGGCCACGTTCTTCGCTGCCTATGTCGGACCCAGCATGAATCCGACCCTGTGCGAGCCGGAGACCCTGGAGATCATGCCTTATTACGACAGGCCTGTCCGCGTTGGCGATGTCGCCTTTTTCCTGCCACCAGCGGCTGATCAGCCGGTCGTACACCGCGTCATCCGTGTGACCCCCGAAGGGATATCCACTCACGGTGACAACAACACCCAGGAGGATGCCTACATCTTGCATCCCGAGAGAATCCAAGGCCGTGTGGTGGCGGCGTGGCGGGGTCAGAGGCGACGGAAAATCGCGAACGGGTTGCCGGGCCGGTTGACCAGCCGGTGGCTTCGTTGGCGCCTCAGCCTGGACCGCGGACTATCCCCTTTATTGCACCCCCTTTATCATGCTCTGTCTCACCGGGGCTGGAGTGCGTGGCTGTTGCCGGCCAAGTTCCGGCCACGGGTCGTCGTCTTTCACGCCAAAGGCCAGGATCGTTTTCAACTCCTGATGGGACAACGTGTCATTGGACGCTACGATGACCAGCGACAGCAGTGGCAGATCCAACGGCCCTTTCACTTGTTGGTGGATGGAAGGGCGCTTCCAGGACAACAGGATAAGGACCGATTGAACCGGCAAGTGTTAACTGAACGGCAACGAACCATAAATAAGCCACGAACACAAGTCGTGTTGCATAACCTCGTTCTGGCTGATGGGAGTCGTTGGGAGATTGCCGCCGGGGACGAGGGGGCCGCCGCAATCGTTTCCCAACTGGGATGCGCGATGCAGTTACGCCGGCATTCATGCCCACCCGAACATCCCCATCACGGCAAGCTGTGCCGACTTCTCGTTCAGGTTGACGCGCATACGTCCGTGGCAGATTGTTATGTCCCTTCGGTAGCAGAAAATGGCGGCAGCGTGGTCTGCATTCTCAGTCCATCCGAGCACTGGGGAGGCTCGCATGTAAACCTCATGAGGTTATCGCTCGTCTTTGCCCGCGAAACGCAGGCCCGCGGAGGAGTTCTTATACACGGTGCGCTCGCTGAACGGGATGGCATGGGTGTGATCCTGACCGCGCCAGGCGGGACGGGTAAGACGACCGCCAGCAATCGGCTCCCAGCCCCGTGGCGTTCGCTGTGCGATGATACAACGCTGGTTGTTCGGGACCCGAAGGGCCAATACTTGGCACACCCCTGGCCCACCTGGAGTCGCTTTCACGACGGAGGACCGGGCGGCACATGGGACGTACAGGGCGCTGTGCCTCTCAAGAGCATATTTGTCCTGGCCCAGGCGGATGAAGATCGGGTGGCGCGGCTAAGCCCGGGGCATGCGGTCAGCGTTCTCGTGGAAGGTGTAAGACAGGCATCCATGTTCATGACACCGGGTCTATTCAAAGAAGAAATCCACGCCCTGCATCTGGGACGGTTTAATAACCTTTGCGCCCTGGCCCGGGTTATACCCACACACGTGCTCCACATCAGCCTGACCGGCGCCTTCTGGCAAGAGATTGAGAAGTCGCTGGGGGCGACAATTCATTATGCAAGAGCAGGATGAGTCGCTAAAGCTGCGAATGCGAAGCGCCCTACAGCTTGGTCGCGCCTTCCATTTTGTCTGGCAAAGCACGAAAGGCTGGACCAGCCTTAACGGGGCTCTCGTCGTGGTTCAAGGGGTTTTGCCGTTACTTCCCCTGTATCTCACGAAGCTTACCGTGGATGCTGTGACAGAAGGGCTGGCAGCTCCTGACAAAGTTGCTGCTTTTGGACATGTGCTGGTGCTCGTTGGTTTGATGGGTGCCGTAACCCTGTTGACCTCATTGATCCGCTCGATAGCAGGCCTGATCGGTGAATGGCAGTCACACGTGGTCACGGATCACATGAACGACGTTCTCCTCGCCAAGTCTGTTGACGTCGATCTGGAATATTACGAGAGTGCGCGCTACTACAATACCCTGCAACGCGCCCAACGCGAGGCGCCCTTTAGGCCTATCAGTATCGTTAATGGTTTGGCGCAGATGGGGCAGAACGGAATCGCACTGCTGGCCATCGCAGGACTGCTCGTGTCATTTCATTGGGTCATTGCCGTAATCCTGCTCACTGCAGTCATTTCCGGTACCGCGGTGCGCTTGATCTTTACCGAAAAGCTGTATCGCTGGCAACGCGAGCAGACCTCCACGGAACGACAAGCAGGCTACTTCAATTGGATGCTCACCGACAGCAGTCATGCCAAGGAAATCCGCCTGTTTAACCTTGGCGCCCTGTTCATGAGCCGGTTTCGCGATATCCGCCGTAAACTTCGCAATGGCAGACTGGCCATCTCGCGCCGACGCTCCATGGCCGATTTTGCGTCTCAGATCCTTGCCACTGCGGCTATCTATGGCTCCTATGCTTATCTCGCTCATCAGACGATCGGGGGTAAAATCACGCTGGGTGATATGGTAATGTATTATCAGGCAGTTCAACGCGTTCAGGGATCCCTGCAAGGGATCTTGAGTAATCTGGCGGGACTGTATGAAGACAACCTGTTCCTTTCCAACCTCTATGAGTTCCTGGATTTGAAACGTACGGTCATCGAACCGGTTCATGCCAGCCCGGTCCCTCAGCCGATGCAACGCGGGATCGAGCTGAACCATGTGAGTTTTCAGTATCCGGGAGGCGTCCGAAAGGCTCTCGCAGATATTTCCCTCACTATCCGACCTGGAGAAGTGGTGGCTTTGGTGGGTGAGAATGGCTCGGGGAAGACGACTTTGGTCAAGTTGTTGTGTCGATTGTACGATCCCACCGGTGGGACCATTACCTTCGACGGGATAGATCTGCGCCAGTTTGAAACAAAAGCGCTACGACACGAAATCGCCGTCATTTTTCAGGACTATGCACATTATCATCTGACGGCCCGGGAGAACATCTGGCTGGGGAATACGATCGTCCCACCCGACCATGAACGGGTCACCGCCGCGGCGCGCCGCTCGGGGGCTGACGACGTCATCCGCGGGTTGCCTCATGGCTACGAAACGATTCTGGGAAAGTGGTTCGAGGACGGGGAAGAACTGAGCATCGGCGAGTGGCAGAAAGTGGCCCTGGCACGAGCCTTTATGCGCGATGCACAGATCCTCGTCCTAGACGAACCGACAAGTTCCATGGACGCCAAGGCGGAATATGAAGCCTTCCAGCGTTTTCACCAACTGGTATCCGGTCGCACCGCCATTCTGATCAGCCACCGCTTTTCCACCGTCCGGATGGCCGACCGCATCTATGTGCTGAAGCAGGGGAGCGTCATCGAAGGCGGAACCCATGAAGAGCTCGTTCGTTTGGGGGGAACCTATGCCCGGTTGTTCGAAATGCAGGCCCGGCATTACCGGTGAAGGTTTGATGAGCCCGGAGGATGGAATGAATCAAACCCAAATCGATGAATTGCTGCTTTATTTCCTCCGTGCCAGTCCGGGCAAAACCGGCGATGACAGCAGCGAGCCGCTGTCGGAAGCGGATTGGGATGACCTCCTTCGACAGTCGGAAAGACATAAGATTACCCCGTTGTTTTACCATTGCCTCAGAACATTCCATCCGGATATCCCCGTTCCGCCCACCGTGACGAAAAGACTGCGGCAGGCTTATCTCGATAATTCTGCCAGGAATCTGAGGCTCTACGACAACCTCGGCGAGGTGCTGAAGAGCTTACGCCGCGAGCATATCCCCGTGATTGTGCTCAAGGGGGCGCACCTGGCAGAGCTTGTTTATCGCCATTGCGCCCTTCGGTTCATGGGCGATCTGGACATTCTTGTCCAGAAAGACGATTTGATCCGGATTGACGCGCTTCTGCTGGAGATGGGTTGCTCCCCGACGGTCCAGAACAGGCTTGTGGGGAGGGATAATAATGAATTTGCCTATCTCATGCCGAAACGGGACGTGAGTCTGGAGGTCCATTGGAGCATCCTTGCTCCAACGTTTCCCTTTACCATCGACACCGATGGGCAATGGGAACGGTCGAGGCCCGCCCTAATCGCCGGAGTGGATGCCGCGGTTTTGTGTCCGGAAGATCTGTTGCTTCACCTCTGCCTGCATGCGGGCTGCACGCATGGTTTTGAACCAGGGCTGAGAATTTTTTGCGACATTCATGAAATTCTTCAGCATCATAAAGACGGTATGGATTGGGGTATGGTGCAGCGCCACATCCGTGAATGGGGCATCGGAAAGTGCGTTTTCCTCACGTTGCTGTTCACCCGGGAGTTTCTGGGGACGGCTTTGCCGGAGGGGTTGCTGGAGGTCCTCAAGCCGAATGACTTTGACGAACGTTTTGTCGCTTTGGCCAGGGACCAGATTTTTTCCCGAAGGCTGCGAACCGGTCCTCCGTTATCCATGTGGCCGGCCGTCGCCCGATTCTGGGGTTCCCCCCGCCTACGTGACAAGGTGTTTCTTTTTCTTACAGGCTTTTTCCTTCCCCGGGATGCCATGGCCCGGCTGTACCCCGCCCCGGCCGACTCCATGCGAATCTATTTCTACTACGTCGTGCGCCTGAGAGACCTTGTAAGAGTCTACGGTCGCGACGGCTGGCGGTGGCTGAAAGGGGATAAGGAAATGCAGGCTATCGCCAAAGAGGGGCAGGATCTCACCACCCTCAAAGATTGGCTGATGTCGTCCTGATCTGGTTCCGGACCGATACCGGAGATCATCTGTTTCGCGTTCATTGAAGAGACGTTCCTTCAACGTATCCCTCAACATATTGAGGCCCCACGAGATCTTGAGGCATAACGCAGCATTTCCCGCCTTCCTGCCATTCTTCCCTGTTGGTATAATCCTACGTCATTAAAGAATGATTCCAGATTTCTGCTTTCCTTTTGGCGGTTGGCTGGCTTTTTGCTCTGGTTCTCTCACAGTCATCGTCATCATCGCGGCGTGATTGAACGGAAGGGGTGCATTCCATCCTTGCAAGGAAGGAGGTATTTGAAAAGGCCATTGGTCGGAATGTCCTGAAAAAGTTTATCAAAGCTTGTGATGCTGTCCCGAGAATAAAGTCTCGTAACCAACGGTTTCACTAGAAACGTACAGGGAGGAATAATCACCATGAAAAAGAGAAATATCGCGATCCACTGTCTGGTCATTCTGATGTTCGTCGCCACCTTTGCAGCCTGCGCATCGACACGCACGCAGTCCAGTCCAGGTGACTACGTGGACGATTCGGTCATCACGACCAAGGTCAAATCGCTGCTGGCTTCCGACGATTTTCTCAAGTCATTTCGGATCAGTGTCGAAACGTTCCAGGGCACCGTTCAGCTGAGTGGCTTTGTGAACACCCAAAAGGCCGTCGATAAGGCGGGTGAAATCGCCAGGAGCGTCAACGGGGTAAAATCCGTCAAAAACGATCTGATCGTGAAGTGATCCTGCCCGCGGCGAACCGCCGGGGAATCTTTAACGCAACCATTGACGCCAGAGGACCTTGCGAAAATCCGCAAGGTCCTCCGCGGGAACAACCATGAATCAACCGTCAGCGGACCAAGGGTGGCAGCAGCTTCAGGCTTACATCGAGTCACTGTTGAACCTGCATGCCAGAAGCGATATGCAGAGAATCGAAAACCGGCCGTTCACCCGACTGCCGCGGCTGGATGCGGACGCTGAAGGCCGCAGAGACAAACAAGAGCCGCCAAGGACCGGGTGATCCGTCTTTCAGTTCGTCAGGCTGGCAATCGGCGAGGGGATCTGCCCGCCGCGGCCGATGAATCGGGAGACATCGAGGCGGCTGATCGCCATCACCGGGGCGGTGCCCAGGAGGCCGCCGAATTCCACCCGCTCGCCGGCCCTCTTCCCCACCACGGGGATGACCCGCACGGCCGTCGTCTTCCTGTTGACCATCCCGATGGCCATCTCGTCGGCGATCAGCGCCGCGAGCGTCTCGGCGGGCGTGTCGCCCGGAACGGCCACCATGTCGATTCCGACGGAGCAGACGCAGGTCATCGCCTCGAGCTTCTCCAGCGACATGGCCCCCGCCTCGACGGCGGCAATCATCCCGGCGTCCTCGCTGACGGGGATGAAGGCCCCGCTGAGCCCCCCGACGTAGGAGGAGGCCATCGCCCCGCCCTTCTTGACCGCGTCGTTGAGCAGCGCCAGCGCCGCCGTCGTCCCCGGCGCCCCGCAGCGCTCGATCCCCATCTCCTCGAGGATCGCGGCGATGCTGTCACCCACCGCCGGCGTCGGGGCCAGCGAGAGGTCCACGATCCCGAAGCGCGTCGCCAGCCGCTCCGAGGCCATCCGGCCCACCAACTCCCCCATCCGGGTGACCTTGAAAGCCGTCTTCTTGATGATCTCGGCGAGCTGCCCGAAATCCGCCTCCGGACTCTGCTGAACGGCCTGGAGAACGACGCCCGGGCCGCTGACCCCGACGTTGATCACCGTCTCCGGCTCGCCGACACCGTGGAAGGCGCCAGCCATGAAGGGGTTGTCCTCCGGGACGTTGCAAAAGACCACGAGCTTGGCGCAGCCGATGCTCCCGGCGGCGGCCGTCAGTTCGGCCGTCCGCTTGATGACCCGCCCCATCCGCGCCACGGCGTCCATGTTGATCCCCGCCTTGGAGGTGGCCAGGTTCACGGAGGCGCAGACGCGCTCCGTCGTCGCCAGCGCCTCGGGCAGGGCGTCAATCAGGTTTTCGTCGCCCACCGTGAACCCCTTGTGGACCAGGGCCGAAAAACCGCCGATGAAGTTGACGCCCGCCGCGGCGGCGGCCTTTTCGAGCGTCGCCGCCACCCGGGGGAAAGCGGCCGCCGGGATCCCCGCGGCAACCAGGGCGATCGGTGTGACGGAAATCCGCTTGTGGACGATGGGAATGCCCAGCTCCTTCTCGATCGTCTCGCAGACCGGGACGAGCCGCCCCGCCCGGGCCATGATCTTGTCGTAGATTTTTCGGCAGAGGGCCGTGGGATCGGCGTCGGCGCAGTCCAGCAGGGAGATCCCCATGGTCACGGTACGGATGTCCAGGTGCTCCGCCTGGACCATGCGGATCGTCTCGATGATCTCCTGCGGCGAATAGTTCATGGGCTTCAGATCCGGTGCATGTAGCGGAAGACATCCTCCCGCTGCAGGTGGACTTCCATTCCCATCTCCTGCCCCAGGGCGACCATCTCGTCCCGGGCCTCCACGAAGGGTTTGGCCGCCCCGCCCATCTCGACGATCATGCTCATGGTGAAGAGATCCCCCATGATCGTCTGGCTGATGTCGAGGATGTTGATCCCCAAATCGGCCAGGCGGCCGGTGATCCGGGCGATGATGCCGACCCGATCCACCCCGACGACGGTGATCACGGCACGGAGACTCTTTTGCTGGTCCATGGCGTTTCTCCCCTGGCGGCTGACAGGCGGCCGCCCTTTCACGGCCTTCGACCCCGCCGAAGTCTTTCGGGCGGAAACTACCACAGCCGTCCCGGGGATGCAAGGCGGGCGAACGCCCTGACATGCACCCCGGGCCGCTGGTCGGCGGGCTGCCGGAACCGGCGTTCCGGATCGAGACTCAGGTCGCCGGAGGCCAGTTCCACAGGCGGGGCCTGGGGCGCGTAACCGGAGAGGGGCGGCAGGGAGAGTTGCCGGAGAATGAGCTGCAGCGAGGCAGTCAGATCCCCGATAACAGGCTTGATCTTCGCCGTCAGAGACAGGGGCGCGCCATTGAAAACCAGGGAGACGCGCAGTTCCACCTCCCTGTCCGCCTCGGCGGGGAGGCTGCTCAGGCAGGGAAGGTCGATCTCCAGGTTTTTCAGGGTCTGTGTCCGGCCGCCGGCGACGGCCCGATCCTCGAGCTCCAGAGAACCGCCGGTCAGTTTGACGTTGTTGAGCACAAAGGGGAAACGCCCGGCGGGTTTGGGCTCTTCCGGTTTGGGCTCCTCCGGTTTTGTCTTCTCCGGTTTTGTCTTCTCCGGTTTGGGCGCCTTGATCAGCCCGGCGAGGGTGGCCGCTTCGGAAAGGGAGAGCTCGGGGACGGGTTTTCCGAAATAGAAAAAGGCGGCCTCGCCGACCCCGTTCACCGAGACGGACCCCTTTTGCCCCAGGTAGATCTCGTTCAGGTAGATCTCCAGGATCTCGTCTTTGGAATATTGCGCCTCCATCAAAAGCGCGATCAGCAGCTCTTTGAATTTGCGGGAGAGGGTCTTCTCCGGCGTGAGGAAGTAGTTCTTGGCCAGCTGCTGGGTAATCGTCGATCCCCCTTCCCTGAGGGCGCCGTGCCGGATGTTGCGCAGCAGCGCCCGGAGGATGCCGCGCAGGTCCATGCCCGGATGCTGAAAGAACCGAGCGTCTTCCGCCGCCAGAATCGCATCGACGAGCTGGCGGGGAACCGCCTGTAGGGAGACGAGCCGCCGATCCTCCCTTTTCTTGCCGAAAAAGAGCATCAGCTCTTCCGGTTCGATCTCCAGAAGGGGAAGCGGCGCGCCGGTGTCGAGCCGGGTGATGGACTCGATCCGGTCCTGCCGGAAGGTGAGCCGCGCGGGGAATCCCCTGCCGCTGCGCTGGGGCGTCAAAAAATCCCGGAGAAAGATGTCCAGCCGGGACCCCGCCGAGCGGATTTCGCCATGGCGTTCCGGGGGATGGGTGACAGGCCGATAGCCGAGACGGGCGAGTTTGGCTTCGAGCCGACGCCGGGGAAAGGTCTGTCCGCTGTAGAGCAGCGTCGTATCGGAAAAGACCTTGGAGGGGATGGACCACCGCCGGCCGGCGAAGCGGTCCTCAATTTCCCGGGAGAGGTGCCAGAGGCCCAGGAGCGCGGCGGCGACCACGAGAAGAAGAACGAAGCCAACGAGCCTGAAGCGATGTCTGGAAGGGGTTTTCCCCTCTGCCCTTTTTGATGTGCCCATGATTCCCGCTGCAATGAACCGAACTCTCCCGCTTGCGCCGCTCCCGTCGTCCTTCCGGCGGCAAAGGCGGGAGAGACCTGCCGCTCTCGGAGGCCTGCCCGGGAAAGGGGCTGAACGGCGCCCCGGTCCGGCATGAACCCCGCCCGCCTGCCCCGCGTCTTTCCGGACGGGGATGAGCAGGAGGGATGATCGTCCGGCGGATGCCCTGGTCCGGACCATAGCGCAGGACGCGCCCCTGATGCAACCGAATCGTTAAGCCCCACGGGAAAGGCGCCCGCAGTTCCGGCGCCGCTGCCAAGGGCTTACCGGCTACGCTTCCCGCCGGAGACAACCCGTCGCTTGATTCTCCCGGCCGTTCTGCTACAATGCCTCACGGGGTCGGGAATCGATCTCCCGGCCTTTGCCGGTCTCCGCCGCGGCAAGGAGGCGCGGTCGGGGTTGCCCCCGGAGCAATCCCGGCGCGGAAATGGCGGATCTCTCTTATCTGGAGGCGCTGATGA
>Ga0351930_1141_pt1 | contig 12270 bp, 9 predicted proteins | sample BONcelT113001E10_FD_205823 | JGI IMG/M metagenome (GOLD analysis project Ga0351930, IMG submission 205823) | Enriched cells from coal bed in the Powder River Basin, Montana, United States - BONCAT cells T11 rep2 HSBNCT.T11.300.1.E10 ...
TAGACAGCGCAAGGACAAGCACAAAGCCGCCTTCGGTAAAGCAGTAGAAGGCGAAACTCGCGAGCAGAAAGAAAGAATTTCTCCACCTGTTCGATGGAAGAAGGTAAAGCGTCACCACAACCGGAAAAAAGTAGAAAAGGAAGATGACCGAACTGAAGAGCATATTTTAACCTGGCAGGGTGTTCAAAAGATTAAATTACACACCGTTTGGGCAAAAAAACCGCGCTCGGGCGCTGAATAGACCAGCACGAAACGGCGCGTCACCCCGGTGACGCTTCTCGAAGCTACAAGAGACAACCCGCTCCCCACCTCGTCCCCGGAATCTTCGCTGTTTTATGGAGCCCCGGCGGGTTGAAACCGGCCGCGGAAATGAGAATCAAATCCCGGATATGCGCGCAAAAAGAAAAGAGTCGGCACGCAATGCGCCAACCCTTTTATTTTACTTAAGCTGGCGAATGGAGTTGAACCATCAACCTGCTGATTACAAATCAGCTGCTCTGCCATTGAGCTACGCCAGCATAAATCGTGATTGGCCTTATATCATGCGGGTTTAAACCCGGTCAAGCCTAAACGGGGAATGTGCCGGATGGGCGCAACCAACCTCATTACAGGTCCGGGTGAGATTGCCTGCTGCCTCCGAAGCGGATCGCCGGCCAAGCGGAGAGCATTCGGCTGTACTCCGGGATTTGGGAATCCTCCCGCACCCATCACCGAAGGCGTTCCTCGATGCTCTTGATTATACGTGTCTTATAGCGTTGATCATGCATCCATCAAATGATAATCTTCCCCGCCTTGAATGGCATTCGTAAAAGTCCGGTTCCTCCCGCTCAACGCTTCACAAGAAGATCTAGGAAGACTCACCTTCAGGAATGGCTCAAGATGTTTCCTCGCATGAGCGGGTCCCGCCGCGCGGCCGCCGGGCGGCGCGAAGATAGCACAGGGCCGTCCCGCCGGTATCGGCCAGTACCTGTACATATCTTTTTTCGCAGACCCGGGGGACATCGATCACCTTGATAAACTCCTTGAATTTATCCACATTTTCCAGGAATTGACCGATACTGTTGGGCGCCGTATCGAAAAAATCAAAGTTGAAATCCGCTTCGGGATCATCCGGATAGAGCGGCAGATAGATGGTTCGGGATTCCACCAGGTCGAGAAAGAAGTGGGTGCCGTAAGATACGTCCGGAACGTGACCTGCTTCCTCCCGCGCGATCTCGACCAGGACCGAGGCATTATTGATCTCGGAATAGGTCGTGTCGACCCCCAGCATGATATTTGAGCTGCCCCATCGTCCGGGGCCCATCAGTATGAATCCTTGCTTCAAAATTTCGGGATGCCTGTTGAGTTCCCCGACTATGCGTCCCATCGTCCGCTTAATTTCCATAGGCGCTTTGCCCGCATATGCCCCCGGTTCGATATAAACGATATAGCGCAGGTCCCTGGCCGCCCCCGCCGAAATCGTGCGATTCGACCTGAACAGGACGAGTTCCTTCGGGAGCCGCGCCGGCATGGAGATCGGGTCGCTCGAACCCGGAAGTCCCATAGGCCGGCACTGAACGAGATTGATCTTTACACTCCGGGCCGATTCCGCGCAGGCAGTAAACTCCGTGTCCACCGGATAGCCGTAGGCCGCTTCGAGCTTTGCCAGAAGCTCCTTCATGATTTTCAGGAAATCAGTTTGCGCGGCCAGGTTGTTGAAGGTGAGGATGCAATCACGCGGCTCCCCCGTCTCGATTCCCTGCGGATCGCATACGTATCCATCGCTGATCGTGGATACGAAGAGGTCCAGGCCGGGATAGGGCTCACCACTGATGACTTCGACCAGGGAGCGGCTCTGGAAGCTGTTTTGCTCCAGGTCCAGCAGATCCACCTCCCGCTGTGAATAGAACGCGATCTTTGAGCCTACTTCAGGGCGAAGCCGTGGATGGCTCAAGGGAATGAGCCTGGGATAATCATTGCCCCCCCGGTTGACCGCCCGTGTTCCCAATCCGAATACGAGCCGTATGATTCCCTGCCCTGGGTCGATTCGCTGCGTCCACCGATAGAGGTTCCGGGAAAAAGCCACTCCCGCCAATGGGGGAAAGAAGCAGTCACCGAAGCGCATTCCGGAGACACGCTGGATGAGAATGGCCATCTGCTCATCCGCTTTGCCGAGTCCCCGATGCCTGCGATAGGCAAGCGCCTCGGGATTGACCGCGCTCGCGTAGACGAGCTTGACCGCGCGAAGGAATGCCTCCAGGCGCTCCTCGGGGCCGCCTCGGTTCACACAGAACTCGCTCCGGTACTTGCCGGCGAACGAATTGCCGAAACCATCCTCGAGCAGACTGCTGGAGCGGACGATAATCGGCGCCTGGCCGAAGTAGTCCAGAAGGTCCTTGAACTGTTCCATGATCTCTTCAGGAAAGTTTCCGGCCAGGAATCGATTTTCGACCTCTTCGAACTCTCCGGGCGAAATCCTCGAATCCCTCGTCAAGCGAAGCCTCAGCCTGAAGAGGTCGTTATGGATGAGGAAGGTGAAAAACACGTCCGAACCGAGGTAGAAGGAATCGTGCTCCTCCAGCACTGTGGAAAAATCCACGCAGCCGGCATCCTTTTGAAGGATTCGCCGCGCGAGCAGCATACCTGTTGCCTTGCCTCCGATCCGGCCCGAACCGATCAGCCGGTTCCGTATTTCGAGAAGGTCGTGCACGGAAAGATAAGCGTCCGCAAGGCGATTGAACTCCGGATGATTGCCGATGATCATCCGTGAGAGTTCCTGCTTGAGGGCCTGGATTTCGGGCGAGTGTTCGAGCATTTCCAGCTCGCCCGCGTCATACTGGGCCAGTTTTCTGTAAACGCTGTCCCAGGGAGCCAGCGAGTCCGCCTTGACCCTCAAGGGAATTCTTCTCGCGCTCAGCGACAGGGTCGAAGCGTCCCCACTCCGGAAGACCGGCGTGAGCCTTTCCTCGGAATAGTGATGCGGAAGAAACATCTGTGAGGAATAACGGTCCCAGACCTTGAGCGGGTGGATGTAAAGCTCTCCACCGATGTGATAAAGGTCGACAAGGACCTGGGTGGTGTCTCTGATGCGGGCTACCGTGCCGTGCGAATGCTGCCCCCGTGTCATGGCGAAGTAGGCGACGGTATCTATTTCGTGCAGGTATGGGCAGGTCACCTGGAAGAAGTTGGCAAGCAGTTCGTCCGTGGCCCACTCTTCGACCAGGAATGAGAGGTTGTCAAAAACGTAGAAAGTCCCCGGCCCTCTCTCTTCGATGATCCTGTTTACCTGCGCGCTGAAAGAGTCAAAGCCCGGCCGCGGGTCCACTGCCTCACTGATCAGCCCGGATCCCGGAGGAAGAATACTCTCATCCAGCGAGAACCGCACGTAGACCACGGCGCGGCCCTCCCGCAGCGCCTGTTTCACGAAAGGCCGCGCCACCTTCGGGTAATTGTCCGGCCTGTCGACCTGCCAGACCACATTGTCCCCCAGGCGCAACCCCTCTATCACCTCGTCCAGGGCCGCTATCCCGCTGCTCGCCAATTTTTCCCGCGGCATCAATCAGGGCCTCTTTTCATACCGGGTTGGGTTCAAGGGTTTATAGCGCTTCACAAATCCTCCCTGCCCCCCCCGCCATCTTGAGCGCGACTTGTCATGATACGGATTGCGTTCAAGATCTCATCTTTGGGTACAGCTTGAAAGCAAAATGGTGGAACCGTCGCGGATGAACGACAAAAGCCGTCAACCGGCCAACTTCGAAGAAACGGCCGGCCGACGGCTATCGCGGATTGCGATGAGCAATTTGTTGAACAACCATGCAGCTTTGGTATTTTACGTCCAGCCGCGCAGCTTCATGGCTTCGACGACTCTTCCGACCGCAACCACGTAGGCTGCCTTGCGCATGTTGATGCCGAACTTTTCTGAGGTGCCGAGCACTTCATGATAGGCCTTGGTCATTCGCCTGTCGAGCTTCTCATGAACTTCAAGTTCGTCCCAATAGTACATGTAGGCGTTCTGGACCATTTCGAAATAGGAAACAGTCACTCCCCCCGCATTGCAGAGGAAATCCGGGATGACGTGCACCCCCTTGCGGTAGAGAATCTCATCCGCTTCGGGCGTTGTCGGCCCGTTGGAAAGCTCGACAATGATCCGCGCCTTTATTTTATCGGCATTTCTTTCGGTGATGGTGTTTTCCAGTGCCGCGAGCACAAGCACGTCAACGTCCATCGTAAGCAGGTCTTCATTGCAGAGGCACTCGGTCCCCTTGCATTGCGTTACCGAGGAAGTGACACGCTTATGCTCGTTAAGGTCAGGAACACAGATGCCGTCCTTGCAGACTGCCGCCCCCTTCGAATCGCAGACGGCGATAACCTTTGTTCCGAACATGGATTGGGCGAGGCTTGCGGCGTAGCACCCGGCGTTGCCAAATCCCTGGACTGCCATGGTCATTTTGCTCAGATCGATGCCAAGGCGTACGGCGGCCTCTCTCAGGGTGTACATGCCGCCCCTGGCCGTGGCGTCTCCACGCCCGGGCGAGCCTCCCAGCGACAGGGGCTTTCCCGTTATCACCCCGAACTGGTTCTTCCCGACAATGGATGAGAACTCGTCGACCATCCAGGCCATTATCTGGGGGTTGGTATACACGTCCGGGGCCGGGATGTCTTTCTCCGGTCCTATGAACGAGCCGATAGCTTTTATATACCCCCGGCTCACGCGCTCCAATTCGCCAAGGGTCAGTTCCTTGGGGTTGCAGATCACGCCGCCTTTCCCTCCGCCGAGCGGCAGGTCGAGCAGCGCGCATTTCCAGGTCATCCAGGCGGCAAGGGCCCTGACGGTGTCAATCGTCTCATCGGGGTGAAACCGGATGCCACCCTTGGTGGGCCCCTTCGCGTCGTTATAGTGTACCCGGAAGCCCTGGAACAGTTTCATTTCGCCGTCATCCATGCGAACCGGAAAACTCACGTGGAATTCCCGCATGGGGCTTAGCAGGACTTCCCGTACACTTTTCTTTAATTTCAGGATATCCGCGCAGGCATTTATCTGTTCCCGCGCGATTGCAAAAGGATTGTTATGATTACCATTATTTGACATTTTCCCCCACCTTTGTTCTCGATCTTTTTCGTCAGAGTTTCCGCGAGTCGCGGAGGCTTATACGGCAGTTCTTATTTCAAATTGCGTTCACAGCAGTCAAGGGGTCAGGCCTACACTCTTGACAAAGCGCCAGGATGCGGAAGGTGCAAGAGGTCCCCACTTTGTCAAGAGTGTAGGACTGATCCCGAGCACGATTGTCCCGTCTTGAACGCAACCTGGTATTACATTCTTCCCTCGGAGAAGCGTTTCGCATAATCCAGGTAATGCTTCAGGAGCCACATCTTCTCCAGGTACTCGGGCCACCCGCATTTTGGTTTGAAGCCTTTCTCGGCTTCCGGCAAAATGAGGTTGCCATCGGTCACCTCTCCCTGGAGTTCCTGCCACAGGGCTCCCCAGGTGTCCTGCGCATCCTGCAGAACGACTCCCATGATGTTTCGAAAGTGTTTGGCTTTCTCCTCGGGCAACAGGACCTTGCGGTCCGCATCCGGGCCGCTGCCGGAAACGAGTGTTAATTGTCTCGTCGTACTCAAAATTCTCTCCTTTCATCGGATTCGCTCCCGATGGTTCCCTCGCACAGCCGTCTGGCATAGTCTATCCGGATGCCGATGAGCTGGAGTTTCTCCATGAGCATGTTCCAGTCCCTTTCCGAGACTTGGCTCAAAGGGCTCCCGCTGCCGTTGAGGACCTCCTCGCATGATCTGCAATCCCGGAAACCTTCCCACACTTCCGTCCAGAGCTTAAGCGCGTCATTCATCACAACCGCGGCAATACCCCTGAAGTGCCGGAGCATTGCGTTCGCGCGCCGGATCTCCTGCTCGATGGCTCTGTCGAGCGAACCGGCACAATGCTCGGCGTTGGCTTCGAATCGTTCTTTCATCCCGTTTTCCAAACTGGTTAAGGGTGGATTTTCCCGCCTGACTGCGCCGGGATTCCCTTCGCCTAAAGGCAACATTCATGCCCCGGAGTTCAGGGAGTGCGCATCAGCGGTTTGTGATCGATTTTATTGAGTTATTTCGGAACTGAGAGATTCAGAACGGCATGCGGGATCGCGGGCGCTGGTGCGGCAGCACCAGGGAAAACAGGCCTTCGTGGGCCCGGAGGGCGACGCGTATGGCTTCGGGGCTGGCAGTGCCCCTGTGCGGAACCTGAACAGGTGTGGTGCAATTCCAGCAGGCGCGGGATTACCCTACTCGGAAGGAGAAAAAATATCGTATTTTTTTATGCGGTGCCTGAGCGTATTGCGGCTGATGCCAAGCAACTTGGCTGCCTTGACCTGGTTATAGCCGCACTGCTCCATGATTCTGGATATGAGGACCCTTTCGACAAGATCCAGAACGCTCTCGTGGAGCATCCCGTCGGAGGATTGCAGGATATCGGGAATGCACTCGCCCAGTTTTCTTTCCAGCCGCGCCGCTAACTGCTCCCGGTCCGTGCCGGAAGAAACCTGATGTTCGGCGTAGTCGAATTTAAGGTGCTCCTCCATGATCACATCACCGGAAGAAAGCAGAATCGCTCGCCGCAGGCAATTTTCGAGTTCCCGCACGTTCCCGGGCCATGTATGAGATTTGAGCCTTGCCAGGGCCGATTCCTCGACGTATCGGATCGCCATCTGGTATTCCTCGCCAAAGAGCCTCACGAAGTAGTCAACCAGCGCGGGAACGTCTTCCATCCGATTCCTCAGCGGCGGCAGATGGATGGAGATGATTTTCAGTCTCCAATAAAGGTCTTCCCGAAACCTGCCCTGCTCGACCGACTGTTCGAGGTTCTTGTTCGTCGCGGCGATAATTCTGAGGTTTGCCTTGAGCGTCTGGGTCCCGCCCAATCTTTCGAATTCCCCATACTGCAGCACGCGCAATATCTTGGCCTGTGTCGCGAGAGGCATATCGCCGATTTCATCGAAAAACATCGTCCCGCCGTGGCATCTTTCGAATTTTCCGATGTGAAGGTGTTCCGCGCCGGTGAATGCGCCGCGCTCGTGGCCGAAAAGTTCGCTTTCGAACAACGATTCGGGAATGGCCGCGCAATTGACCGCGAGGAAAGATTTGTCTTTTCTGCCGCTGTGATGATAAAGCGCCCGGGCGACCAGTTCCTTTCCAGTGCCGGATTCTCCCGTTATCAGCACGGTGACGTCCTTGGCCGCGACCTGCCCGATGAGTTTATAGACTTCCTGCATGCGCCTGTGGTTGCCAACGATCTTAACGATTCCCTCGGGGACCGGCGAGGGACTGCTGCCCGGAGCGGGAAAACTCACCACCTCCTTCATCAGCCGGTTCACTTCGAGCGCATCCCGGGCAACGCGTTGCAGCTCATTTCTGTCGAAAGGCTTCAGCAGGTAATCGTATGCCCCCTGCTTCATCGCTTCGATAGCTGTATCCATGGTGCCGTACGCGGTAATTATGATAACCGGGGTTTTGACCTGCAGCTTGCGGATTTCCCTGAGCGCGTCAAGGCCGTTCATACCCGGCATCTTGTAGTCCAGAAGGATCAGGTCGAACAGGTCGCCCGACACCATCTCCAGCGCCGCTCCGCCGCTGTTGCACGCGTGAACTTCGTGTTCCTGCCTCATGAAGAAGCGGCAAAGGAAATGAACCAGGCCCTCATCATCGTCAACGATCAGTATTTTCGCCATTTATTCAGCTATCCGTTTGGACTCAACGGGAAGAAGCACGGAAAAAGTCGCTCCCTCGCCGCCATTGGCTTCAACCATTACTTCCCCCCCATGTCTTTTAACAATACTGTACACTATCGATAAGCCAAGGCCCGTACCCGTGGTCTTTGTCGTAAAGAAGGGATCGAACAGGTTTGGAATGTTTTCCCTCTTTATCCCCGGACCGGTATCCCTGATATCGATCCGGACGTGCTCGCCCGGTTCGGCGCCCAAGGTCTCCGTAGCGGCGACAATGGTCAGTTTCCCGCCAAACCCGACAGCCTCGAGCGCGTTTACCATGATATTCACCAGTACTTCTTCAAGCTGCTTCCTGTCTCCCATAATGATGGGCAGGGAAGCGCCGATTCTCGAATGAACGGCTGTTTCCTGCTGCTTTGCCCTGGGCTTTACCATCAACAGGGAATCTTCAATGAGTTTGCCGACGTCCACTTGCGCGAGTTTTGGGTCCTGAGGTCTGGCAAAGTCCAGAAAACGGCTGATGGTTGACTCCATTCGCATTACCTGCGTCATGGCGACCTGGAAATCCTCATCGTATTCGGGGGAAATATCGAACTCGCTCTCGATCGACTCCAGGAACATCTTCAGCGATGTGAGAGGGGTCCTGATCTCGTGAGCCACGCCCGCGGCCAGTTGCCCCAGTGAAGCGAGCTGCTGCAGGCGGACCGCCGCCTCTTGAGATCGTTTGAGCTTTACATCCGTTTCCTTCAGTTCGGCTTCCCTGAGGGAAACCTTCTCCTCCAGCCTGTTCTGGCGGTCCCGAAGCTGCCTGGTCATAGCGCCAAAGGCGCTGTACAGCAACCCTATTTCATCGGCCCGAGACGTTGCGAGGTCCATCTTGTCGAAGTCGCCGCGCGCGAGTTGATCGGCCGCGCCGCTGAGTTTGCGGATAGGGTCGGCGACATACCTGGAAAGAAGCCACGCGGAAAGAAACGCTCCGCAGATCGAAAGCGCGATAACCAGGAACACGTATCGCCGGAGTTCGTCCGCTCCGCGAAATGCTTCGTCCCTGTCCTGCTCGACCACGAGAGTCCAGTCCGTGCCGCCCACCTTGATGGAGGCGCCGATGACTTCGATGCCCCTGTAGTCGATATAGGTGATCCTCCGGCTTGGGCCATTGAATATGCCCTTGAAGCTCTCCGACTGGGCGATGTTTTCAGTCAGGATTCTCACCGGTTCCTTGTGGGCGAGAAACACGCCATTGCGATTCACCAGGTAGCATTCCCCGGTCTGCCCCAGCGAAATCTTGAGAATTGCCGAAAGGATGGTACTGGTTCCAACGGTCGCGCTCAGGACCCCCCCCGGCCCGTCCGCCCCCCCGGCCAGAGGCATCGAAATCCTGAACATCGATTCCTTCCGCTCCGGGTCGAACGTGATATCGGACATGTACGGCTTGCCCGGCAATGAGGCTTTGAACCATTCTTCAGCCTCGGCCGGCGAGGTCCTGCCCGAACTGCTGTAAACAATACCCCCATCCCTGGACACGACGGAGAACTCGCCGTACACCATGTATTTGGCTCTCACCAGTTCCAGGAATTCGCCAATCTGGCGCGAATCGAGCGATCCGAGAATCGACGACCCCGCTATCACATCGAGATCCGATTTTCGCTCGGAGATCCATCTCTCCAGCAATGCAGCCTTATCAGCCGCGATGTGGTCGATCTGGTTCCTGGCCATGCTCAATATGAGCTGTTCGGCGGTGTTTATGGAAAACAGGCCAACGGCCAACGGCGGAGCAAGCGCGAAGCCAAAAAAGATCAGCATCAGCTTGACCTGCAAATTTTTGAACAGGCTATTCATTTTCAATACGTGGCTCCCTGCCCTCTTTTCCAGCCATATCGTGGTCGAAAAGGATGAGATCGTAGCGGAAGAACTGTTCGGAATCAGGATGGAACTTTAAGGGACCTGCAGGCTGCGCGTTCGGAGTCAAAGGGCCGGCAGGCTCCAATATTGTCTGAAATGCGGATGAGCTTGATCGGACCGCCCGTCTATTTGATAGCGAGCCGGCTTCGGGAATGAAATTAATATCTCGGATATGCACGCAAAAATAAAGGAGTCGACACATAATGCTCCATACCCTTTCATTTACCCGGGCAGGCGAAGGGAGTTAACCCCCAACCTGCTGATTACAAAAAGATAGTGAGCAGGTAAATAGCTAATTTTACGGTTTGCGGTGTTTTGTTTGTTTTATTTGGTTTTAATCTCCAGCAGGCGTTTCAATTCGATGATTGCACGCGTTTACCAGCCATGCAACTCGCATCATCCACCCTCTTGCCAATATACCCATTTGGGTATATTCTATTTCAATGACTCGAATACCAAAACTTCCACGCGAAAAGCCCTTGCACTGGGTAGGGTCATCAAAGAAGGACTATCTCTCCTTTCCCGAACCCGTGCAAAGCGACATGGGCTATGCGCTGGGACTGGCGCAACTGGGCGGAAAACATCCCAGGGCAAAGCCTTGGAAAGGTGAAGGACCGGCAGTCTTTGAGATTGTGGGAGATTATGGCGGCGACGCATACCGGGCAGTCTACACTGTGCGTTTTGCCCAAGCGGTGTATGTGCTGCACGCCTTTCAAAAGAAGTCGAAAAGTGGGATCAAGACCTCTAAAGATGATGTGGATCTAATTGGTGAACGGTTAAAACGCGCTGCCCAGCACTATGCGGAGCACTACCCAAAGTCAGGCGCGGAAGGAAAACACTATGGCTGAAAATACAATCACCGAGGGCACGACCAACGTCTTCGCCGATTTGGGCTTTACCGATGCTTCCGAGCGGCAAACAAAAACCAGGCTGGCCTATATACTGAACGAGATCATCAAGGGCCGCAAGCTTAAACAAGTTGAGGTCGCAATGGCCCTTAAAATCCCTCAGCCGAAGGTTTCCGCCTTAAAGAACTACCGGCTTGACGGATTTTCCGTGGAACGATTGCTCGAATTCTTGACTGCACTCAATCAGGACGTGGAAATCTTGATCCGTCCCCGTAATGAAGACATGGGAAGCGGGCAGATTTCGGTCTTTGAGGTGCGTTGATCCGGGATGAGACGGTAAAATTCCTGATCCGGTTGCTTCCGGAGCCCAAAGGGCGTCGCCTCATGTATGCCTGAGATGGAGAAACAAACCGTAAATATGGACCGCTATTTCAAGGGGCAGAACTACTCCAACAACAGCAAAATACCCGATAGTGGATTCTTAAGTGCGGTACTACCCAGTTTATACAACAATACCTCCTTTGAAGAAGTTGCAGCCAAAACTTGATCAAGGCCGGTATTTGAAGATGGCGCAGCCTCAGGGGGCCGAAGCTCGGTCCAATAACTTTTGCCGGATATGACCAGTACTTGGCCATTGGAAAGCAGTGTCGCAGTATTGTGAGAAGAGACGTCGGGCATATCCATAAAATTGACCCAGGTGTTTGTGGCGGGGTCGTAAACCTCTGAATTGTTAGCCACATTGAAGCTTTGTGGTCCTATAAAACCTCCCGACATCAACACTGTACCATCCGCAAATGGTGTTGCTGTGAAAAAAGAGCGAATAGAATGCATATCGGGGATCGCTGCCCAGGTATTTGCAGCGGGATCATACACCTGCGCGGCGTTGATCGAAGTGCCGCTTGAAGTAATAACTCCACCTGCAACCAACACTTTGCCGTCTGGCAGCAGCGCTGCTGTATGGCCAAAGAGGGAAGAATCCAGGCTGGCAACCATAGTCCAGGTTTTTGTGTCGGGATCGAAAAGATCGGCAGTGTTGGAACGGCCGCCTACAACCAACACTTTACCGTTCTTGAGCCGCGTTGCTGTATGGTAGTCGCGGGCTGTGTTCATATTGGGAACCGCAGTCCAGGTATTCGCCGTTGGATCATATATTTCAGCCGAGGCATCCCCCCAACTTCCTGTTACCAATACCGTACCATTAGATAGCAAGGTTGCCGCATGCCCAGTCCGTGCGGAATTCATATTGGCAGCCGGAGTCCAGGTGTTGGTCGCCCAGTCGTAAACTTCAGCTTTATCAGTTGGCATTGAAACGGGGTCGGGTGTCCCTCCCGCCACCAGTATTTTGCCATCCGGAAGCACTGTCGCTGTGTGTTCCGAGTGGGAGTAAATCATATTGGCAGCCGCCGTCCAGACGTTGGTATCCGGATCGTAAATTTCCGCAGTATCGGGGCTTACCCAGCCCCCTGTAGCCAATACTTTCCCATTGGGAAGGAGCGCAGTTCTGTGAAAGGGGCGAGAAACACTCATTTGCGCCGGTATCACCCAATAACCGTTAGATCCAAAAGCAAGCGAGGCGGCTATCAGGTGCCCACAAAATAGCGCAATCAGAAACAGATTAGATCGCCTAATAGTCAAATTTTACCTCCAGCAGGTTTTAATAAGGCCAGAAAAGCTTTTCAAAAAATTATAGACCACAATCCGGTAGAATGACACTTCTTAATCGACGATTCATCTGTCTACAAAGGTGGACATTTCAGTTGCCTACTACAAAGAGCAAAATTAATCATTTGCTCAAAAATGATGGAATTTATGGAAAGTTAAGCCAT
>Ga0351930_1142_pt1 | contig 12212 bp, 8 predicted proteins | sample BONcelT113001E10_FD_205823 | JGI IMG/M metagenome (GOLD analysis project Ga0351930, IMG submission 205823) | Enriched cells from coal bed in the Powder River Basin, Montana, United States - BONCAT cells T11 rep2 HSBNCT.T11.300.1.E10 ...
CTATCTCGACTTGGCCGAGCAGGCAGCTTGGAACACCTGGGAGGAACCCGGCGGCATTGACAATCTATGTTGTGGATTGGCAGGCCGCTCTTACGGCCTGCTCAATCTGTTTCGCTACACAGGAGAGAAGACATGGCTCGAACGCGCCCGTGTCCTGGCCGAACGCGCAGCAACAGCCACCAGCAAGTCTGACCTGCCCGCATACAGCCTTTACAAGGGAGAGATCGGCGTCGCCCTCCTGGCAGCCGATCTGACGAGACCTGAGCAATCATGCGTGCCGTTTTTCGAACGCGAGGGCTGGCACATCTGATCTCAACCGACCTGCCACCGAAGGCGTTAGTGTCACACCAAACAGGAGCAACCACGATGCCTACCTGGAAGAAAGAATTCCGCGGCGCTTTGATCGAAGCATCCGAACGCCGCAACAACCCGGCAACGCTTAAGATCAATGGCCTGGCCGTTGAGGTGCAACACGAGGGCAAGAACTTCGTTTCACCCGCGGCTTTCGGCATCTTCATATCGCTGGAAGCCCTCTCGGTGGCCGTCATCCGACAGCAACAGGCGCGCGTGACCGCCCGACCCAAAATCCTGGTGCGGCGGGATGTGGCCACGCTGGATAGCGCCATGCGGGACCGATTCGTCCAGGCCCTGCTGAGGATGAAGGCAACCGGCGAGTACGATCGTTTCGCCGAGATCCATCATCGCAACGTAGATCGCTGCTGGGCCAAGTGGCAGGCCCTTCGGCGACGAAAATGGTTAGCGGACAATCCCGAGTTGCCCTATCCCGAGAAACAGGCGGCAGACGACTATTTCTATGATGGCTCCATCCATGAACGCACTTGGCAGCGGAAGGGCCACAATCTTGAGGACATGATGTGGCCCTGGAATGGCTCAAGAAGCGCCGATACAGGGGTCAGTCTGCCACCTTGGAATCAACCGGGCGGGGCAAAGGATCAGCGGCCGCGCTACGCGCTGAATCACGCTGCATTTGGATTCAACATCTACGATACTGAGATCGGGTGGGATCGGGTTAAAGGCATACTGGATCATTCCCTACTGTTGTGGGCTCAGGATCGAGGATATCCAGCGAATATGACACGTCATGGCTTCCGATGGGAGACCAAGCAGGACCTACTTGCTGCCAGGGCATATGGGTTCCGTCTGATCGAAGAAAACCAGGTGGGTCAGGGGAAAGGCTCACACACCAACCTGGTAATTGCATTTCGAGAACCTTTTGGAGTTCAAGGGCTTGGTCGCATGCCCCTCGATGGTCCCTATATTCCCGACTATGAGATCGAAGAGATCCGTATTTGGATTGATGCAGGCTGTCCAGACTAACCGGGGCAGGTCGCAAGACGCACATTGTTGGTCAATACATACATAAGGAGACGCCCCATGAAGTACAAGATTTATCCGCCCATCGGCATTGCCAGACTTGGCAACAGTGACGAATTCTTTGTTGGACCAGAGCGTCCAGGCAGCCTAGGCGTCGAGATCACGCAGGATGGTACAGAAGCTGAAGTGCAGTCCCTCAAAGATGCTAGTGGTAAAGTCAAGCGTCAAGTCGCCAGATTTCGTATCTTCCAGTTCGAGGACGAATCTTCCTCCGGCCGGCCGGTAGAGCTTCTAAAAGGCGCAACGATCAAGTGGACGGTCGCGTTGGTCAACAAAAAAGCTGCGGTTGACCGATCTCGTGGCCCTCGCAATCCTGACCTGCCTGTTATCGCCAAGACAAAGCAATCCAGGATTCTGGATGGCGGTAAACAAGAAATCATTGCCGAAAAGGGCCGACAGGCTGACCCCAAGAAGTTCGACGTCGCCAATCTCTCCATCCCGTCCGCAGAGTACCCGCACTACCTTGGCGAGCTACGGACCGATGTAAACGGGAATCTGTTGGTGTTCGGCGGAATAGGGAAATCGGTCGGACCAAAACCGCCCGACAATTTCTACACCAACGATGGATGGTTCGATGATGTTAGCGACGGACCGGTGAAAGCTGAGATAGTTCTGCAGGATGGAACCAGTGTAGAAGCCGAACCTGCCTGGGGCATTGTTGCTCCTCCCGACTTCGCTCCCACGATCACAGGGATTGTCACGCTGTACGACGTACTCCGTCAGGTCGGCCACGAGCATTTTGGTCTGACAATGCCGAGCAAGCCATCATTCACAGAGGAAATCTACCCCTTGCTAAAGCGAACCAATGCCCTGCAATGGGTAAATGATGACTCGCATTGGGAGAAGATCAGTAAGGAGATCAGTAACAAGTATGACATGCTGGCCGATCCCTCAACTCCCCATGACGTACGCAAGACAATCGCGGAGTTGATAGTCGGTGTCAGACGTATCCTCAGCCAGTTCTCTCTGCGAGCGTTTCAGGTCAAAGTTCTGGAACTCTGGCGAGACGGGACATTCGATGCCGATTGGCACGGCGAGCCGGGCAGTTCTCGGACAATCACACCCGAGGGATTGACGCGTGCTGCCCTGGAGGCTTGCGTAGGCCAGGGATTCTATCCTGGTATTGAGGCGGGAATCCTTATGGAAAAAAACGGGGAAATCTACTCTCAGCCGTTCGACTTTCGGCTGAATCACGACTTGGTGACTGCTGGCGATATCACGGCGCATATGGCTCAACCCTGGCAGGCTGATTTTCTCGCGTGTGAAGCTGGCTGGTGGCCGGCGCAGCGACCCGATATCATCCGTCGCAGCGCAGACGACGCAACCCCTAGTACACCTCGGCTGAATTGAGCCTAGGGTTAGGCCGCCAGGGCCTTACCCTTGTAGGTCCATTTGAAGGGCTTGGCCATGGTCCGGTTGAAGTACTCGCTGAAGGCCAACACCTTGGCCTTCAGATGCGCAATGGAGGTGAAGTTACCGCGCTTGAGTAGTTTGCGCGTCAAGATGCTCAGCCAGATCTCGACCTGATTCATCCAGGAAGCGTGCTTGGGTGTATAGTGGAAGACAATCCGATGGGCTGGGTCGGCCAGGAAGGCGGCCCGCGTCGCCATCGACTGCAAGATGCCGCTCTTTTCCTTGATGCCCAAGTCGTCCATGACGTTGGATTCTTGCGCCACATAGCGTACTAATGTCTCGGACTGATGCGTGTTCAGGTTATCGGTGACGAAGTGCCACTTTTGGGTCGCCGGGTCCGCTTCGATCGTCCGGCGGATGTGGTCCGCGAAGTCGGCTTCGGTACGCGTCGGGCCACACGAAGGGGTCACGACCCGCCCGGTCGCGACGTCAAAGTTGATCATGAATGAAAGCGTGCCGTGCCGAATGTACGCGAACTCCCGCCGCTCGATCTGGCCGGGCGCTAACGGGAGCCCCGGATGCTTGCGCTCCACGGCCTGCACGCCCGGCATTTCATCGCTGCTGATCGTCCGTTCACCGTGTTCGGCCAGTGCGGGCGCCTGCCGATACAGCGCATTGATGTCGGCAACCTTCGCGTCGAACTGGGCGTCGGGCTCGGGCGTGAGCCAGTAGCGGATCAGGTGCGGCTTAAGATCCCCCGTTTTGAGCAGCCGCGCGGCATGCCGCGCGGCAATCTGCGCGACGATGCCGCGCAGCATAATTTCGTCGGCCACTTCGCGGCCCGACCATTGACTGATCGGCCGTTCCGACGCCTCGGGCTTCTCGCAAGCCAGAGCGGTGATCTGGCACAACTGATCGGCGCTGATCGCCGATGGCTTGCCAGCCCGGGGTAAGTCGTGCAGGCGTTCCTCTTGGACTTTGAACAAACCATCAGCGCCAATGGGACATTGCTGCGTTTGGCGGTATAGTGGGGGTATGAAAACCAAGGTCATCCTACCCCGCCCAGAACCAGACCGGTCGGTCACGCCACCGACCGTCGCGCACATTAATAAGCTGCGCCAGTTTCGCAGTGACCTCTATGATGTCTTGCCGCACCGGCCCGCAGCCATCCTAGACCTTCTGGATGCCTTGGCAAGCAACACGCAGGCCCGCTCGCCGGTCGAGTTGAGCCTGAATCCGCTGTTTCGGCGGCAGTACGGCAGCATCTATGACGCCGTTGATAGCTTTTTCGTCCCGCCACCGCGCGCCGAGGCCCGCGTGGCGCGCCGCGCCCACGAGTTGCGGCTGGTGCGCTTGCTGGCGGACCTGCTGCCCCGGCCGCACCAGCGCAAGTTCTGGCTCTTTGGCATTGACCGGACGCCGGCCCCGCGGCGGTTTGCGGAGACGCTGGCGGATCGCAGCTATGTGCATCAGCCCAATGCGCTGCGCGGCAACCAACCGGTGACGCTCGGCCATGACTACTCGGTGCTCGCGGCCCTGCCGGAGAAAGCGCCCGCGACACCTCCGTGGCTGCTCCCGCTGTGGGTGCGGCGGATCGCCAGTCACGAAACCGCCAACCAAGTGGCGCTGGCGCAGATCCAGACGCTCTTGAGCGAGGCGACCCTGCCCTTTCAAAACGACCTGTGTGTCCAAGTCGAGGATAGCGGCTACAGCGGGGTCCCGTTCCTTGGTCCGGTCGCCGCGCTGGCCAACTTGGTCTCGGTCATCCGGCTGGCCAGCAACCGCGTCGTCTACTATCCGCCGCCGCGCAGCGAACTGGCGCCCACCGCCGGGCACCCGACCTGGTACGGTCTACGCTTCGCACTCAATGACGTCGCAACCTGGGGGCCACCTGATCAGACGGCCCACACCACCTTCACCACACGGCACGGGCAGACCTATACCGTGCAGTTGCAGGGCTGGACCAACATGCGGGTGCGCGGCGCCAAAGGGGTGGCGATGCATCCGCATCCCTTCACCCTCGTGCGGGCGCGCGGGGTGGATGCTGCCGGGCAGCCCATCCACAAACGGGCCATGTGGCTGCTGTTGGTGATCGGGCCCCGCCGTGCCGAGTTGTCCTTGGTCGAAATCTGGGAGGCCTATCGGCAGCGTTACGACCTGGAGCACTTCTTCCGCTTCGGCAAGCAGCGCCTCTTGCTCACCGCCGGCCAGACCCCCGATGTGCGCCGCGCCGAGAACTGGTGGCAGATCGTGCAACTGGCCTATGCCCAGCTCTGGTTGGCGCAACCCTTGGCCCCGGCCCTGCCCAGACCCTGGGAACGCTATCTCCCAGCGGCCGCACCCGGCAGTGCGAGTCCGGCGACCGTGCAACGGGACTTCGGCCGGATTATTGCCGCGGTCGGCACACCGGCTCAGGCGCCCAAACCCCGGGGTATTGCCCCCGGCCGGGTCAAGGGCTTCCGGCCGACGCCGCGCACGCCGCAAACCGTGATCAAAAAGGCCAAACCGGCTCCCAAAGCGTCCGCAACTCCCTAAAACCAGGGCCCGCGGCAGTTTGTCAAGGTGCTTTCAGACGCTCGGTATCAACCGAGCTAATCGGCGTTGTTCAAAGTCCAATTCCTCGACGGTAAGTTCCGTCAGCGGGATCGCTTGCCCAGCCAGCCAGCGTTGGCGCCACTGCCGGACCATGTCCACGCCGGCTTGCAACTTACGACCGACCTGCGCATTGTTCAAGCCTTGCTTGGCCGTCAGACTGATGCGCGCCCGCAGCGCAATCTGCTGGGCGGTACTGCGGGCATTGACCAACTTCTCCAAGGCATCCTGTTCGGCTTGGCTCAAGTTGACAGCAGACGGTTTCGGACCTTTCACGTGACGGCCTCCATGCGATAAGATACCTGCATCTTACCGCATAGCAACACCGCCGTCAACCGGAGGCGATACCCTGGCTATAACTCAGCCGAGGTGTACTAGATCGCCCGACAAGTGCCCGAGCTGCGGCGCGCCCGCGCAGGGCAAGTTCTGCAGCGAATGCGGCGCGGCGCTGGCCGAGAAGCCCGCGAACCCGTATCTGCTGTTCGTAGATTCTTTCCTCAAAATCGGCGAACTGCGACGCTATGTCGGGCTGTATTGGCGCATCTTGCGTGCGCCTGTGCGCGCGACGCTGGAACTATTCGAGGCCGGGAGCCTGCCGGATGCGCTGCGTTTTCTGGAGTACAGCGTCGGCATCCTGATCCTGCTCTTCATCTCGCAACTGATTGCCGTGCCGGGCAGCGATTGGTTATCGGGGCTGGCCGGCAACGTCTACTTCGTGCTGGCGCAGTCGGTCGGCCTGCTGCTGCACTATCAGTTGGCGGCGGGCCGGGTCAGGCCGCGGCGCAACTTCGCCGAGTTCATGCGCCTTGCCGCCATCTTCTACGGCTTCACCCTGCCGATCAGCGGCGTCTTGCAGGCGTTCAGTCTGTTCAACCGCACGGCGGGCAGCGTGCTGTTTCTCGTCCTGACCGTGCCGCTGCTGATCTACGCTGTTCGTGTGTGGCGGCGCTTCTGGGGGCTGCCAGCCTGGGCGGCCTTTCTGCTGCTTTTCTTCAGCTCGTTGGTCGGCGCGCTGGCCGGGCTGCTGTTTATCGCGTTGTTGGGGGTGTTCGTCAGGCCGTGGTCGTAGGGGCGAGGAAGTTGCGCCCCGATGGCGGCGACCACGTCCCCATAATCGCCGTTTGCACAGGTAGGGGGTGATGATGAACGCGCACTTGGACAGATTTCGGTCAGCAGGTTGGCGCCTGGTGATCGGGCTATCTCTATGCACCTGGCTTTCGCCACCCTTTTTATCACGCACGCACACGCGGCCAATCAGTGGCCTGTGCGCGCCGGAGCGTCCCAGGCCGGCCTGCTGACGATCACGTCTCAGTCGGATCAGCCTGCCACCAACGTTGGCGGCGTGATCGTGACCGACACTACATGGGCTTTGACCGGAAGCCCTTATGTGGTGACCGGCAATGTCACTGTGGCCGACGGCGTCGCGCTCACTATCGAGCCTGGCGTCCAGGTTATTGTGAATCAAGGGCTACAACTGGAAGTGCAGGGGCGCCTGCACGCGGTGGGGACGCCGGCGGCGCCGATCCAGTTCGTGGGCGCGGCGGCCGGGACGCGCGGCTACTGGCGGCATCTCCGGCTGGGCGGCGGCACTGTGCTGACGGACAGCGACGCCTCGCGGTTGAGCCATGTCGTGCTCGACGGCGGCGGCGGCGGCGGCCTGGGCAGTCTGTTCATTGACCGCAGCGCGCCCACCCTCGATCACCTGACGATCCGCCGCAGCAGCGGCGATGGGCTGCATGGCGGCTGGCCCGGCGCCTTCACCCTCGATACGGCCATCATCGAGGACAATGCGCGCCGGGGCATCTACTTCGATGGCGGCAGCGGTGGGCAGGTCATGTCTGGCCTGACGATTCAGAACAACGGCGGCGATGGCTTACACGTGAATGGCGTGGTTGGGGGTGTCTTCCAACCAAACACCGGGTATCAAGTCTTGCGCCAATCAACGATTCAGAACAATGGTGGGTATGGCTTCTTTTCCAACGTGCGCACCGACAGCCTGACCATCTCGAACACGAGCTTCATCAGCAACGCCGTCTCGGCGCGCTTGCCGGTGAACGCGCTGTTAGCGGACGTCCACTGGGCGGCCGACGCCCGCCGTGAGATCGAATGGGAAGGCGGGACGCTGCACGCTGACCGGGTGTGGCCGGTGCGGCCCCAGATTGACGCCTATCGGCTGGTCGGCATACCGCTCGTGTCGGATGGCGTGTCGCTGACGATCGAAGCCGGGGTGCAAGTGATTATGAACCAGGGGACAGGGCTGGAGGTGCAGGGGCAGTTGAACGCCGTGGGCACGGCCACCGCGCCGATCCGTTTCGTGGGCGCGGCGGCCGGGACGCGCGGCTACTGACGGCATCTCCGGCTGGGCGGCGGCACTGTGCTGACGGACAGCGACGCCTCGCGGTTGAGCCATGTCGTGCTCGACGGCGGCGGCGGCGGCGGCCTGGGCAGTCTGTTCATTGACCGCAGCGCGCCCACCCTCGATCACCTGACGATCCGCCGCAGCAGCGGCGACGGGCTGCACGCCATCTGGCCCGGCCCCTTCACCCTTGATACGGCCGTCATCGAGGACAACACCGGCAAGGGACTGGCGCTGTATTCGGGCGCCGGCAGGCAAGTTATGTCCAATCTGACGATTCAGAACAATGGGGATGACGCGATTTACATCACCTGTACTTATGCCGGCACATGTAATGCGAATGCCGGCAATCAAACATTGGCGAACGTGATACTCCACAGCAATGGCGGTGACGGCATCTATGCTACCCAGGCCTTGACCCTCAACACCGCGACGATCACCAACAACGCAGGCGCGGCGATCCATTACGCGAAGCCCGATCTTGCGCTCAACCATCGTGACCTGACGCTGGCCGGCAATGGACGCGATGGGGTGGTGATAGAGGGTGGAACCATCAACGGCAAACGGGATTGGGGACTGACGCCTCCGAACGCGCCGATTTTCGTCAACGGTAACGTTGACATCGCGGTCAACAGCGTTTTGACACTCGAGCCTGGCGCGCGGCTGCGTTTCCGCAGCAACACGCTCCTGACAGTCCGTGGCCGGCTGTTGGCGCTGGGTCGCGCGGATGCGCCGATCACGCTGACCGCGCAGAGCGCGCAGCCCGGCGGGTGGCGCGGCATCCACGTCGCTGCGCCCGGCAGCGCGCTCTTGCAACATTGCGACCTGGCCTACGGCGGGCAAGACAATACGGCGCTTCTCACCCTGCTATCGGGCAACGTCGTGCTGCAAAATTGCCGCGTCCACCACAGCGCGGGCGAGGGCCTGCGCCTCTCGAATAATGCGCGGCCGGTGTTGAGCCTGGGGCAGATTTTCAGCAACAGCATCGGTATCAGCAACACGACGCCGGCGACGGTCGTGGACGCGCGCAACGCCTGGTGGGGCGACCCGAGCGGCCCGTTCCATCCCGCGTCGAACCCAACCGGGCTGGGCAATCGTGTGAGCGATGGCGTGCTCTTCGCGCCCTGGCGCACCAGCCCATTCACTGAGACCGCGCCAGCGCGCCAGTTACAGGTTCAGGTGACCGGGTCAACCAACGTCAGTCCGGGGCAGGCCACCTACTACGCTGTGGCCTACTCGAATCCCACGACGCAGACGGTGGAGAACGCTGTAGTTTTGCTGGCGCTGCCGCACGCCGCCGAATACTCGGAAAGCACGCACGGGGGTATCTATTGGCAGAATCAACATCAGGTGTTTTGGCGTTTGGGTAGTATGCCGCCGGGCAGGTCGGGCATCGTTGCCGCGCGTGTGCGTTACCAGTGGGGTTTGCCAAACGGACTGCAAGAATCCTCGGTCGCGCTGATTGGCGGAGCGGACTGGCCCCACAACATTTTTGACGTCAATGCATACCTGGCCTACACGCCCACCACAACGATCCAGACGACACGCCTGTTCACAACGGAGGTACAGATTGAGCGGCAGATCTATCCAGGCGTCGAGGCCATCATGGCGCGTGCCGAGGCAAGTGGTTATGAGATGATCCATGCCAGGCGGCTCGATCTGAGCAGCGGCAAGATGATCACCGAGGTCATCCTGTTGGAACCCAACCAGGAAGCCACCATGCGTTTGCGGCGTAATGAGAGCGGCGTGCTAGCGACTGTGCTGGGGCGAACCTATTACGCGATCCAGGACCCAACGGGCGGCATGACGATCAGCCTGCCGCTCCAGACTCGCGAGATGTGGGGTACTTGGGCTGATAACCCGCCGGAGTCTACTACTCGCCCTCTGGCGGATGTGGATTTCGCAACTTGCTTAGGAAACTGCATTGCTAAAAATCTGCCGGAGTGGATACTCTCCAACCTGACCAAAGCTGGTAAGGTCGTTTTTCGCAGTATAGACTGCATCAAGTGCGTCAATTCAGCAAGAAAGGGGTGGGTCGAAACTGACGCAGAAGCATGTTTGAAATGCGCCGAGGTAGTTCCGGGCTACGGTGAAGCGCAGGATGGTGTCAACTGCAAAGCAGATTGCGAGAAAGATCCATCCACCCATGTTTGCACCAAGAACAAACGGGTCTGCAGCAATATAACTAGCGTCGCTGAGATATGGGAGTTGACGTGTGATCTTGAGACTGGCCGACTAGACCAGTTGAAGAATAGGCGCTATGTCAAGACCTGTGTTCCTGTGGGCATTGGCAAGTGCGTACAGAATGGGCCAGGCGAAGAGCCAACATGTGTATGCCAAGGCGGATTATGCGAGACGAATTCGGCGCAAATGTGTTTGAATTCCGAAGCTATCGCTTTGTTTTTCACTGAAGGCAGTCTGCCTTCCCAGGAACAATCGAAGATGAATAGCAATTCAACGCCGGCCCCGGCGAGCGAGGAGGCAACATGTCCTGACGAGGATGATAGGTCGTGTCGGTCGCGCCCGACGCGCATCCTCGTCGCCCGCGACCCCAACGCCAAATACGGCCCGGCCGGCGACCTGCTGCCCGGCCAGCAGGTGACGTACACCATCACCTACGAGAACGAAGGCGCGGGCCGGGCCTATGGCGTGTTCATCGTGGATCAGTTGAGCGATGTATACGATGACAGTGCGCTGATCGCCTACGGCAACGCCAACTACGCCGCGCCCAGCCGCACCTTGATCTGGAACGTGGGCGAGCTGGCGCCGAAGGGCCAGCCCGGCTCGACCGGCGCGGTGACGTTCACCATCAAACTGCGGAGCGACCTGCCAAGCGGAACGGCCGTCATCAACCAGGCCATCGTCCATTTTCCGAGCGTGCCGGAAGAGACACCCACCAATCCGGTCGTCAATATGATCCAGCCGCTCGCCGGCGTACCGCAATCGCTCGAGGTCGAGGCGGGCCATTCGTTGGCGCTCACACTGCAAGGGCGCGACGCCAGTAACAGCGCGTTGAGTTACGGCATCAGCGAAGGCCCGCGGCACGGCGTCTTGTCCGGCATCGTGCCGACGGTGGTCTACACGCCTGCCGCCAACTTCAGCGGCCTGGATCGCTTCACTTTCACTGTGACGAACGGCATCACAACGAGCCGCCCGGCCGAGGTGCAAATCCTTGTGCGCCCGTCATCGAGCGACGCAACGCCGCCGGAAGTATTATGGGCTGAGCCGGTCAGCGGAACCGTGATCTATCCGGTCGCGGCGACGCCCTACCTGACCGACACGTTTGGCCCGGTGTATCTGCCGTTCATCCCGCTTCAGTTTTCGGAGGCGATCAGCGCCACGACCGTCACGACCCAAACCTTGCGGGTGGCTGATGCCAGCGAGCGCGCTCTGGCGATCAGTGTGAGCTATGATGGAACGGTGAATGAGGCGGTGATCTGGCTGCGGGAGCCTTTGCAGCCGCGCAGCCGGTACACGGTGACGGCGACGATAGGGATCACCGACCTGAACGGCAACCCGTTGGCCGCCCCGTATCTTTGGAGTTTTCGCACCGGGCCGGAAAATCTGCGCCTGTATCTGCCGGTCATCGTGCGGTAAAACAGAAGATGACGGGGCCGTGACAAACCGATCCGAAAGCAGCGATAGGAGAATGTGCTTGCCGACTTTTGAAAGGAGACGTATATGAATCCGCGCGGTTCTCTGCCCCACTTCTCTGTTGCGATGGTCATCGTCCTGGTCGCCTTCGCCCTCCTTTGCCTCTCCCTGGCGGCCCCACAGTCCGGCGGGGCGGCCCAGGCGCTGGCCCCGGCCAATGGCGGTCTGCCCATCTACACCGACGCGGTCGCGGCCGGCTGGGAGGACTGGTCATGGGGCGGTGTGACGCGCGCCTTCACTAACACCGCACCGGTGCATAGCGGCGCGGCCTCCATCGCCGTCACCCACACCGAGGGCTGGAGCGGGCTGAAGCTCAGCCGCTTCGACGGGGTGGACGTGAGCGCCTACGACACTCTGCGTTTCTGGGTTCACGGCGGCGCGGCCGGCGGCCAGCAGATCGAAGTGGAAGCGAGCCTGGGCGACAGCGCGGTCGCCGTGACCTTCACGCCCGTGGCCGGCGCCTGGACGCAGGTAGACCTGCCCATCTTCGGGCTGGGATCGCCGCGCCAGGTGCGTGCCCTGCAGTGGTTCAACAGCACGCCCGGCAGCCAGCCCACCTTCTACCTGGACGAAATTGCCTTCGTCAACGTCGGGCTGCCCACACCGACGCCCACGCCGACCGCCACGCCCGTCACCCCCATGCCCGGCCCAGCCCTCAACGTGGACGTGGGGGCAGATCGCCGCCCCATCAGCCCCGATATCTACGGCATGAACTTCGCCGACGAAGATCTGGCGGCCGAGCTGCGCCTGCCCGTGCGCCGCCGCGGCGGCAACGCGCAGACCCGCTACAACTGGCAGCACGACACCTCCAACCGGGCCAGCGACTGGTTCTTCGAGAACATCCCCTACGACAATGAGCATC
>Ga0351930_1143_pt1 | contig 12098 bp, 10 predicted proteins | sample BONcelT113001E10_FD_205823 | JGI IMG/M metagenome (GOLD analysis project Ga0351930, IMG submission 205823) | Enriched cells from coal bed in the Powder River Basin, Montana, United States - BONCAT cells T11 rep2 HSBNCT.T11.300.1.E10 ...
TGGCTCCCAGAGATTCACCTATGGCAAAGCCAATAAAACTAGCCCCGGCCAGTTCACGAGGAACATAGAGCAATATGATCAACATCATGATTAGTTCAACACAGACCAGCATAACACCTATGCTCATTCCAGCATCAAGAGCAATGTTTAAAAGCTTAAGCGGTTTTCTTTCCAAGGAGGTAAATGCTACCCTGCTGTTGGCTAGAGTATTTATACGGATACCATACCAGGCCACCCCATAGGAGCCTAGAATACCTATTACGGTCCACATTAAAATAAATAATACCGAACCAATTTCCATTTTCTGCAAAAAACCAAAATAAAAAGCTATACAAACACCGATAAAGGCAAAGAGTATAGCAATAAATTTACCCTGCTGAATAAGATATGTTTTACAAGTTTCATAAATAGTTTGAGATACATCCAGCATGGACTGATGGGCCTGAAGTTTTTTTACCTTCTCGTACTGATAATAACCAAATAACATACCCAATACACAGACCCAAATACCGGCTAAAAGCAAACTGTTCTGCTCAGCGCTCAACTCCGGAATCACTAGATTTGCCTCGCTGGCAAAGGCCAGTGCTGGCGAAAGTAGTAAAATAGCAAAGCTCAGTAAACCACCAAACATTGCTTTTACCACTTTACTTTTAAGTAGAAAATCCATTTTTAATTATCACTTCCTCTATATTTATATCTTTTTACGATGATTGACCTTACGCCTAATCACGTTCACGTCAGAATAGGTATGAAAAGCTATCCTAATAGCCTTCATACCTATTGCCCTAATAATTCGACATAAGTAAGGTCTAACCGTTAATATGTAGCACGGGGGACTTCCCGATCCACCCCCGATAAAAGTGGTAGTTATTGTTGTTTCCATGTCTTAAAGTAAAGCAATGAATATATCCATGGCAAAAACTGAAGAGAATCAAAAAGTGGCCTGCAAAACAGGTTTCCTTTGCCTTACGCGTTGAGCATTGCCACAAGCAATGTGAATAATAAAAAGAAGGCGGCCAGATAAGCTGTAATCTTTGCAAACAGTTCATCCACACCTTTTTTCTTGCCGAAAATCATATCGGCTCCTCCGGCTATACTGCCAGATAACCCTGCACTCTTGCCTTCTTGCATAAGTACTGTGAAAATAAGCCCCACAGCACAAATAATCTGTAGCGTAAGAAATATAATTTTAACCACCTTTCATCCTCCTTTCAATCCATCTAATCTAAAACCACATTATATTCTACCACAAAATTCAACAATTTAGGGACAAAAATAAACTAATCATTCACTCCGGACTTTTTCGCACTATTCTTGTATCAAAACTGGGAATACGTCTACTATGACTGCGCTTTGATGCCTTATCTAGTGCGAAAAATCCTCGAAGTATGCTTTGTTGATTCATTAATAGACCCCTGGAACTATTTGCCTATATTATAGAAAACTCCTTGGCCCCGATAGACTGAAAAAATATCCAGTTCTTCTTCTATTCTAAGCAAGCGGTTATATTTGGCGATCCGGTCAGTTCTGGCCGGTGCTCCGGTTTTTATTTGACCCGCATTTACCGCCACGGCAACATCAGCCATAGTGGAGTCCTCAGTTTCTCCGGAACGGTGGGATATAACACAGGTGTATCCGTTCTTTCTAGCCAATTCGATGGTATCCAAAGTTTCGGTCAGGGTTCCGATCTGGTTCAACTTTATAAGAATACTATTGCATATTCCTTCTTTTATGCCTCGGGCCAATCTCTCCGTATTAGTTACAAATAAATCGTCACCTATTAGCTGAACCTTTGCGCCCATACGTTCAGTAAGCTTCTTCCAACCTTCCCAATCATCTTCTCCCAGACCGTCTTCTATGCTGATTAAGGGATATTTGCTGACTAAACCAGCATAATACTCCACCATCTCATCAGAACTCAGGATCATGTTATTGCCAGCCAGGTGATATTTGCCATCATCCTTGAGCAATTCAGTGGCCGCTACATCAATGGCCAGGAAAATATCCTTACCGGCTACATAACCGGCTTTCTCTATAGCTTCCAGGATTACATCCATGGCCGCTTCATTGGACGGCAGATTAGGTGCAAATCCGCCTTCGTCACCCACCGAAGTAGCTAGTCCTTTATCAGATAACACCTTTTTTAAGGTATGGTATACCTCTACTCCCATGCGCAGGCCTTCCGAGAAGCTGGGTGCACCGCTGGGAACCACCATAAATTCCTGAATATCTACATTGTTATCAGCATGTTTGCCCCCATTTAAAATGTTCATCATGGGAACCGGAATCTCCTTGGCATTGACTCCACCGATATACTGGTATAGGGGTAAATCCAGATAGGCCGCCGCTGCTCGCGCTGTGGCCAGGGATACCCCCAGAATGGCATTAGCGCCAAGTTTGCTCTTGTTGGGAGTGCCATCTAAGTGGAGCATTATAGCGTCTATATCAATTTGACGCACCGCTTCCATGCCTATTAGCTCCGGTGCGATAATCTCATTTACGTTATTTACCGCCTGGAGAACTCCTTTACCACCATACCGAGCAGGATCTCCATCTCTTAATTCTACCGCTTCGTGAGCTCCGGTGGATGCTCCCGAGGGAACAATGGCCGTTCCCATGATACCATCTTCCAATATAACCTCTACTTCCACCGTGGGGTTCCCCCTGGAATCTAGAACTTCGCGAGCAAATACATCAACAATCGTACTCATTATGCAAACTCCCTTCTTTGCGCTGTGCGCATTTAAACTTATTAATTCTGCTTAATTAAGGATCTCCCCGTCATTTCCGGGGGTATCTCTATTCCCAAAAGGCCTAACAGGGTTGGAGCTACATCCCTTAATGATCCATCCTGGCGAAGCAACTCTCCTTTATGAGAGTCCGAAACCAAAATAAATGGCACTTTGCTGGTGGTATGAGCGGTAAAAGGACTGCCGCTTTCCGGGCAGACCATTTGTTCAGCATTACCATGATCAGCAGTTATCATTACCACACCTTTTTTTTGTATGGTCCGGTTAACAATTCTCAGCAGGCATTCGTCCACGACCTTGATAGCCTCTATGGCAGCAGGCAGCATGCCAGTATGTCCTATCATATCTGCATTGGCAAAATTCACGATTATAACATCATAAAAATCTCGATCCATTTCGATCAGAGTCCGCTCCGCTATCTCTCGGGCACTCATCTCCGGCTGCAAATTGTAAGTCGCCACTTTAGGAGAAGGAATAAGTATCCGGTCCTCGCCCGGATTGGCCTCCTCAACTCCCCCATTGAAGAAAAAGGTCATGTGCGCATACTTCTCAGTTTCAGCGATACGCAGCTGCTTTAAACCCTTACTTGATAGCACTTCTCCCAGGGTATTATTTAGATTTTGGGGCATGAAGGCTACTGATGCCGGCAAATCAGCATCATACTGGGTCATACAGACGAAATGGATATCTGGCAGAGAACGGCGCTGGAATTTTTCCATGTGCTTATCCACCAGAGCATGGCTGAGTTGTCTAGCACGATCGGCGCGGAAGTTAAAAAATATTATGGTATCGCCGGTTTCAATATTTCCCAGGGCCTGACCACTGGCATCTACAATGACCACCGGTTCCATGAATTCATCGGTTACCCTGAACTCATAACTGGCAACAATGGCAGCCTGAGCTGTAGCAGCTTTGGTCCCTTCGCCCATTACCATAGCGTTATAAGCCTTTTCTATGCGTTCCCAACGGTTGTCCCGATCCATCCCGTAAAAACGGCCACCCAGCGTGGCTATTTGACCAATCCCGATTTCTTTCATTTTCATTTCCAAGGCATTCACGTACTCTATGGCACTCTTTGGTGCTACATCGCGACCATCCAGAAAACCGTGAATAAAGACCTTTTCCATATGGTGATCCTGGCACAATTTCAGGAGTGCATACACATGGGTAATATCGCTGTGGACGCCTCCATCCGAAAGCAAACCCATCAAATGAACCTTACCCTGATGTTTACGGGCATACTCCAGGGCTCTGATTAATTCCTTATTACTGTAAAAGGAATCATCCTCAATTGCTTTACTAATGCGAGTGATTTCCTGGTATACCACTCTGCCTGCACCTATGTTCAAATGGCCAACCTCCGAATTACCCATCTGGCCCAAGGGTAATCCTACTGCATGGCCTGAACATTCCAGAAGAGTATGAGGATATTTATCTTGGCAGGAAATAAAATTATTAGGCTGGGCCTGGCTGATAGCATTATCCATGCAAGCATCCCGGCTTCCCCATCCGTCCAATATCATCAGTACTACTGGTTTTTTAGACATTCGCATTAAACCTCACAATCCTGGCAAAATCAACGGCATTGAGACTCGCGCCTCCAACCAGGGCTCCGTCAACATCCTTCTCAGCCATGAAATGGCCGATATTATCCGGCTTAACACTACCGCCATACAGGATGAGAACTGTTTCCGCCCAAGTCTTGTCATATAGTATGGCCAGGAATTCTCTAATAAATCCAGTCATTTCCCGGGCATCTGCTGGACTAGCATTTACACCCGTGCCTATCGCCCATACAGGTTCATAGGCAACGATTAATTTTCCCGCAGGAATTTCTAGAAGCCCTTCTTCTAACTGTTGTAGAACCACTTCTCTGGCCCTGCCCTGCTCCCGTTCCTGCAGCGTTTCTCCTACACAAAAAATCGGGGTTAGACCTGTCAAAGACACCGCTTTAAGCTTTCGGTTTATTAACTGGTCACTTTCTCCCATAATATTGCGACGCTCGGAATGGCCAATTATAACGTACTGGCAATCCAGGTCCAAAAGCATGGCAGGTGAAATTTCCCCGGTATAGGCCCCCTGATCTTCCCAGCAAACATTCTGAGCGCCAAGCTTCAGGGTACTGCTCTTGAATTCCATGCAAAGAGCGGGCAAAGCGGTAAACGGCGGGCAAACCGCTATATCAATTTCCTCTACCCCGGCAACCATAGGTAAAAACTCCTTAACAAAATCCAAAGCTTCGCCAACAGTTTTATACATTTTCCAATTAGCAACTATAAGTGGCTTTCTCATAGGCTCACTCCATTCGCCATTTTCAAGGGTGCGACAAGGGGAAGGGGAGGGGACTGCGACAAGGGGACGGTTCTCCTGTCGCGCGAGATCTCGTGCGACAGGAGAACCGTCCCCTTGTCGCAGTCCCCTCCCCTTCCCCTCCCCTTGTCGCACCCTTGTTACCTGCTCCCTATATTTCGCAGGATTTTACTCCGGGCAATTCTATTCCCTCCAGGAACTCCAGGGTAGCTCCTCCGCCGGTAGATATGTGAGTAATATTTTTTTCCAGACCTAGTTTGTAAACAGTCGCCGCGGAATCGCCCCCACCCACTACAGTAACAGCTGATGATGCGGCCAGTGCCTTAGCTATTGCTTCGGTCCCTACTGCAAACTGGGGATATTCATAAACCCCTACCGGCCCATTCCAAATTATAGTATGGGCTCGAGAAATAGCCATGGAAAAGCCTTGGATAGTTTTGGGACCAATATCAACAATCATCATATCATCAGGTATAGCATCGATATCAACTACCTGGGCTGGAGCGTCACAAGCAAGTTCACTGGCTACTACTACATCAACGGGCATCAGTATGTGTTTATTTTTTTTATCCGCCAGTTCTAACAGGTTACGACACTCCTCCACAAGATCCATTTCACAGATTGATTTTCCCACTTTCATTCCCCGGGCTACCAGGAAGGTATTGCCGATTCCACCTGCCACCAGTAAAACATCCAATTTATTAAGCAGGCTTCTTATCAGTCCCAATTTATCTTTTACCTTGGCTCCTCCCAAAATAGCCATACGCGGACACTTTGGGTACTCAAGGACCTTCCTTAACATATTCACCTCATTTTCAAGCAGAAAACCAGCATAAGCAGGCAAATAGTCTGCTATTCCAGCCGTGGAAGAATGGGCCCGATGAGCGGTTCCGAAAGCATCATTTACAAATATATCGCCCAGAAGAGCAAGCTGTCGGGAGAATTCAGGATCGTTTTTTTCCTCACCCGGATAGAATCTGACGTTTTCCAACATCAAGATTTCCCCTGCCAAAAGCTGATTAGACATCTCCTGTACCTCAGGTCCGATGCAATCTTCGGCCATAAAAACCTTTTTATTAAGCAAGCCGCTTAAGTGGAGAGCCAGCTCTTTCAAGCTGTATTTATCATCCGCTTTGCCATTGGGCCGACCCAGGTGACTCATAAGGATAAGTCGGGCTCCTTGCCCCAAAATATACTCAATGGTGGGAATTGCCGCACTAATACGGTTATCATCGATAATTATGCCATTCTCATCCATAGGCACATTAAAATCCACCCGCATCAAAACTCGCCTACCTCTTAACTCTACATCCCTAATACTCCTCAATTCCAGTCCTCCTCCGGTATTATGTGTGCGACAAAGGGGGTGTAACAGGAGAACCGTCCCCTTGTTACCTGTCGCACCCTTGTCGCAGGAACCCCACCTATTATCCTAAAATCCCTTAGCGGCCATTAAGGCTACCAGGTCAACGACCCGCAGGGAATATCCCCATTCGTTGTCATACCAGGCGATTACCTTGGCCATCCTATCTCCCATAGTCATGGTCAAGAGACCATCTACCACCGCCGAATGTACCTCACCATTATAATCATGTGATACCAGTGGCACTTCGGTATATTTTAAGATTCCCTGCAAATATGTTGCGCTGGCCTTTTGAAAAGCATCATTGATGGTCTCTACTGAGGCTGCCTTTTCCAGCTCCACAGTTAAATCTAGAAGTGATACGTTAGGAGTAGGAACCCTAATCGCTATTCCATCCAATTTTCCTTCCAACTCAGGTATTACTAACCCGACTGCACTGGCAGCGCCGGTGGTAGTAGGAATCATGGAGAGCATAGCGGCTCTGGCTCTTCTCAGATCTTCATGTTCCATATCCAAAACCCTCTGATCGTTGGTATAGGAATGAACGGTGGTCATCATTCCTTTGACAATTCCAAATTCCTTTAACAGGACTTTAGCAACTGGTGCTAAGCAGTTGGTGGTACAGGAAGCATTGGAAAGAACATGATGGATAGACGGGTTATACTGATCACTATTAACTCCCATTACTACGGTCAAATCAGATTTTTTTCCTGGTGCCGTTATAATAACCTTTGTAGCGCCGGCCTGCAAATGCATGGCCGCTTCCTCCCGACTTCTAAACCTACCGGTTCCTTCCACCACCACATCGATGCCCAGCTCTTTCCAGGGCAATTTTTTCGGATCCTTTTCAGACAAATATTTGAAACTTTTGCCAGCAGCAGTGATACTGTCGTCAACAACGGCAACTGCTCCCGGAAACTGGCCATGAATAGAATCATACTTAAATAAGTGGGCACCTCCCCCGGGGTCTCCCAGATCATTAACAGCTACCAGCTGCATATCATCTCTTTGTAATGCAGCTCTAGCTACTAGACGCCCTATCCTTCCAAAACCGTTAATTGCAATTTTAACTGTCATTGGCCATCATCCTTTCCAAATATTATTTTCCTGGCTGCACCCTCATCAGTTATCAGCACATTTTCCTGCCCATTTTTCAACACTGCCTCAATAGCCTCAGCCTTATTGCTCCCTCCTGCCACTGCCACAATAAGCTTGATGTTGTGAAGATCATTTCGCTCCAAGCCAATACCAGGAATCTCAAAAATTATTTTGCCCCACCGATCGAAATAATATCGAAGGGCTTCTCCCATTGCCTCATGCTTTTGCAAAAATTCTACTTCCAGCTGTGAAAGTCCTCGCCGACCTGCCATCTCCATAGCCGGTCCGATCCCATGGACCAGTATATTGGCAGACTTAATAGTATTAATAACTTCACTGATATGAATATCTTTTTTTAGTGCTGCCGCAGTGCATTCTTCAATATTATCAGGAATATGTAAAAGACGGTACTGACCACCGATAGCCCGAGCAATTTTAGCAGCTATGTTGCCTGCCTGCAGTTCCACATTCTCACCTAGTCCACCTCGGGCAGGTACCACACATACATGGGTGGCATTTATTCCCTCCCGCATTGCATTAGCCACTTGGGCCAGAGTAGTTCCGCCAGTTACCGCTAAAATGCAAGATGGATATAATTTTCTACGCAGGTATTCAGCACCTGCCCGTCCCAGATCTTCTTGGGTATAAGAACTAATAAATGAATCACCGGGAACGATTATAACTTCATCTAAGCCAAAGCGCTCCTTAAGCTTATCACCCAGAATCTGAATATTAAAAAGCCAAGGAACAATTTCATCAATATCCCTCAGCATTTCCTCCCCATAAGGGGTCAGGTATATTCCAGCCGGAGTTGTTTGCAAAGCTCCCCGATCTCTGAGGGTATCAACTTCGGCCCGTGCCAGCCTCTCGCTGCAACCCACGTTTCTACCCAACTGACGCCTACCAATAGGCTGGTTGTGGAGCACCTGCCTTAAAACCAGGTATCTGGCATTCATGATGTGTATCGCCTCGGGAGCGAAGCGCTCCATAACCGTAAAAATTTTATGCATTAAACTACCCTCGGGACATATTGTAATGCCAGGGACAATTTTGTCCCTACCACCCTACAATATATGTCCATTTCATTAGTATCTATTCATTATATGATAACACATTTAGATATATATGATGCACATACTCTAAATTTATTTAATATCTTTTGCGGGCTGTGGTTGGTGCTATTCCCATTTCTTGCCGGTATTTAGCTACCGTTCGACGAGATATGTTTATTCCCTTTATTTTTAAAATTTCTGCTATTGCCTGATCACTTACGGGATGAGACGTGTCCTCATTATCTATAATCTCTTCGATTATACTCTTAATGCTTTTGGAGGAAACTTGTTCATGATCAGTTTCATTTTCCACTCCACTACCAAAAAAGAATTTTAACTCAAACAAGCCCTGGGAGGTCTGAATATACTTTTTGGAAGTAGCGCGACTAACGGTTGATTCATGAACCTCAATTATATCTGCAACCTGTTTAAGATTAAGAGGCTTCAGGTGCTTTATGCCATAATTTAAAAAGTCCGTCTGGAAGTCTACTATACAACGGGCCACTTTATACAGAGTTCTACGGCGCTGCTCTATACTGCGAATAAGCCAGACAGCTGCTCCCATCTTATCTTCCAAGTATTTGCAGGCCTCCGGAGAAAAAGAACCCGGTTGCCGCAACATATTGCCATAGAGCTGATTAACCATCAGACGAGGAGATGCGCTATCATTTAAGACCACCACATATTCGCCTTCTACTTTTTCTACTATTACATCAGGAATTATATATTTCACTTCATCCATAGGACTGTACTGTAAACCCGGTTTAGGATCTAGGGTGCGAATCAAGTCGCATATTTCTTGCACGTCGAAAATCGTGGTTCCCAAGGCTTGCGCTATCTTGCCCAGTTTACCCTTAGCTAAATCATCAAGATGTTTTTCAATGATCTCTCTCACCATGTCATTTTCCTTACCATAGTGACGCAATTGAATTAACAGGCATTCCTTTAGGTTGTAGGCTCCTACCCCGTGGGGATGAAAAGATTGCACCATTTTTATCACTTTTTGAATCTGTTCTATATCTGCTCCCGTTTTTTGGGAGACTTCTTCTGGTTCCACACAGAGATAGCCATGAGGATCCAGGTTGCCGATGATATACTGCCCTACTGCCATATCTTCACTGTTCTTGCAGGCCAGATGCAATTGAAACTGAAGGTGTTCGTAAAGACTGGGTCTCTGAGTCAGAAAATTATCGAAGGATTTTTCTACTAAATCGTTGATGGGAAAACCAATATCCCGATCATTAAAATATTCCAACCATTCAGCTGTCTTATCAATCGTTTCCACGTTTTTTTCATTTTCACTATCGGAGGATTCTTCCCCAACATCTTCGATTTCCTTTTCTTCCAGCAATGGGTTTTCTTCCAGTTCTTTTTGTGTATATTCCCCTAGTTCCAGGGTGGACATCTGCAAAATAGCAATAGCCAGTCTTAATTCTGGCGTCATTATCAGCTTTTGTTGTTGTTCCAGTAGCATATCATTAGTTAATCTCATTCCTGTCCCTCGCTTTTATAATCATCCAAAATTTTTTCAGCATAATTTTCCAGTTTATTCATCCGGTAGGCCACCCCCGACTTGGTAAGGGGTGGATCCAGCATCATCCCCAGTTCTTTCAGGGTATTATCGGGATAATCTATTCTCAATATAGCTAAATCCCTTAAGATAATGGGCAGTCCATTTAATCCCACCTGGTCAATTAGTCTCTCAATCATCTCAACTTGTCGAACCGAAGCGTCTACTGTCTTAGCCAGGTTGGCAGTTTCACAATTCACCTGCCGGTTAACCTGGTTCCGCATGGACTTTAAAATCCGGACGTTTTCAAAATCCATTAAAGCTTTGCTGGCCTCTATAATGCGTAGAAAATCCACTATTTTCTCACTGTCCTTGACATACACCATCAGGTTGTTTTTGCGTTCACTCACCCGAGCCTCTAGTCCCATTTTCAGAAGTACCTTTTGGAGATCCCTGGCCATGCGGGAATCATTCATAACTATTTCCAAGTGATAATTTCCTTCTGGTCGATTAATAAACCCTCGGCTTATAAATACCCCCCGTAAATAAGCTTTCTTACAGCAGTTTTTTGTAAGCAGTGACCAGTTCACCTGCTGGTTGATCTTTTGCCCGTTACTGGAAATTCCCAACTCATTTAAAAAAGGATCATTCTTGGGCATATGGGTCTCTACTACATATACCCGTTTTCTTTTAAACCGTTTCCTTTCCTGTATCCTGACTGCAGATGACAGGCCATAGCTTTCTTTAAGCAATTTATAGATCTTACGGGCCGGGGTAGCATTTTCTGATAAGGTGACCAGGTACCTCTCTCCATCTTCCCTCTGGATTATATCAGCACGCAAAGTTAAGAGGGCTGACAACTCTGCTTTTTGGCAACAAGTCTTATCCGGGATAATGCGGGCCAATTCATTTCTTACATCATTAGAAAAACTCATGATATTAACTCCATAATTATCCGGGCCATTTTATCGGAATCATGCCAGGCCACCTGATTATCTGCTACCAAATCTTGCTCAATTATCTTAATTCCCCAGTCCAATATTTCCTGGTAATAAGGTGCTACTGGTACCGCCTGCTCCTGACGGTATCTCTGTAATCGAAACTCATCAATAAGCCCGGTATTAATAATTGCGTAATCCAGCCAAGGTTGACCCACACAATTCATTATAACCCGCAAGTGATCGCTAACCGAAAAATCATCGGTTTCTCCCTGTTCAGTCATAATATTGCTAACATAAATTTTAACAGCTGGAGAGGTAATCAAGGCCTCCTTCACCCCTTTGACCAACAGATTAGGAATAATGCTGGTATAAAGGCTGCCCGGCCCCAGGATTATTGCATCTGCTTCCATGATGGCAGTAATGGTGGCTGGAACCGGCAGGCATTCTTCGGGTATTAAATATATCTGATCAATTGCAGCCGGGTATTTTCTAATGGCCGTTTCCCCGATAATAGTCTGCCCGTCCATCATTCTGGCTCCTAACATAACCTGTTCCAGGGTGGCAGGAAGAACCTCTCCCCTTACCGCCAGGACCTTACTGACTTCTCTAATAGCAGAAACGAAGTCGCCAGTAATTTCGGTCATAGCCACCAGGAGCAGATTGCCTAAATTATGACCCTTTATGCCATCGCCCTGTTGAAAACGATGTTGGAATATTTCATCCATAAGGGTTTCGGTTTCAGCTAAGGCTACCAGACAATTACGAATATCTCCCGGTGGCAGAACTCCCAGCTCAGTTCGTAAGCGACCAGAACTGCCTCCATCATCACTCACCGTGACAACCGCGGTTAATCCTGACGAATATTTCTTCAAACCCTTGAGCAGCACAGACAGTCCTGTTCCACCGCCTATTAGTACTATTCGGGGTTTATCCAGTTTGGCACTCATTTATGCGTCCACCTGATATCTAGCAATATCTCGGTGTCTAATTATTACATTATATTCCATCTTCTTTAGCTGCTGACCTATATAATTTGCCAAGACCACCGAACGATGCTGACCCCCAGTGCAACCT
>Ga0351930_1144_pt1 | contig 12068 bp, 7 predicted proteins | sample BONcelT113001E10_FD_205823 | JGI IMG/M metagenome (GOLD analysis project Ga0351930, IMG submission 205823) | Enriched cells from coal bed in the Powder River Basin, Montana, United States - BONCAT cells T11 rep2 HSBNCT.T11.300.1.E10 ...
AAACAGGGGCAATTCCGCTTGAATAGAAGCATGCAGAGTGTTCCTCAATTCCCTGCGTTCAAGCCCATCGAGCTTTCGGACAGGCAAGTCATCAGTGACATCCTCCGGGAACATCGGCCCTTCACGTCGGAACTCACCTTCACGAATCTTTTCATATGGAGAAAGCATTTCGACCTTCAGTGGTCGGTTCACGAGGATTGGCTGTGTATCATCGGCAAGGAAGATCTGTGCCCGAGATTTGCCATGGGGCCCATCGGCCCGGCGGGCCGGGCGGGTACCGCGAGACTTCTTCTGGAATGGCTTAAGGTACATGCCGGGGATTCCGGGCCGTGCATCGAGCGCGCCGACGAAAGGCTTGCCCTCGAGATATGGGGAAAACCCGGGTTCCTGGTGGAAGAGACGCGGGAGCACTTCGACTATGTCTATCTGACGCGGGACCTCATAGATCTCGCGGGCAGCAAATACCGGGCCAAGCGGAACCATATCAATCAGTTCCATCGCGCTGTCGCCTCGTACACGTACGAAGAACTTGAAGAGCGACACGTTGAGGAGTGTCTCGCGCTCCAGGAAAGGTGGTGTCTCCTCAGGCGGTGCGAAGAGGACCTCAACCTGCAGGGTGAATGGGACGCAACAAAAGAGATTCTCATGAACCACCGTGCCCTGGATGCGGTGGGCGCCGTCATAATCGTCGGCTCCGAGGTGAAGGCCTTCACGCTTGGCGAATCCCTGGGAGACGACATGGCGGTGATCCACATAGAGAAGGCCGATCCTGAAATACCCGGCCTGTATCAGCTTATCAATCAGCAGTTCTGCGCGAGGCGATGGAGCACCGTGAGGTTCGTCAACCGGGAGCAGGACCTCGGGATAACGGGGCTCCGGGAGGCGAAGCTTTCCTACAACCCCGACCATTTCGTCAAGAAATACAGGATAATGCTGGAAGGGTGACGGATAGAGAATGACAGACGGAAAAGAAAAGGACGAAGGGGTCGTTGATCTTTCCGCCGAGGAGATGCAGCGGTATTCCCGGCAGATGATGATCCCCGCAATCGGGCGTGCCGGGCAGGAGCGCCTCAAAAAGGCGAAGGTGTGCATTGCCGGCGCAGGAGGGCTGGGGTCCGTCTCGGCATACTACCTTGCCGCCGCCGGGGTGGGGCACATCCGGATTGTCGATCGTGACAGGGTCGAGTTGTCGAACCTGAACAGGCAGATCCTCCACTTTACAGGCGACCTGGGTGAACCGAAGGTCCTCTCCGCCATGGACAAAATGGAGAGACTGAACCCCCACTGCCGGGTGGAAGCCATTGAGGCGGACATAAACGAGGGCAACGTCTTCGAGGTGATCGGCGGCTGCCAGGTCGTCATCGATGCCCTCGACAATATAAGGACCCGAAGGGCCCTCAACCTCGCGACCGTGAGGAGCCGGATACCCCTGATATACGGAGGCGTGGAGGCCTTCTCGGGGATGGTGTCCACTTTCATCTCCGGTGAAACCCCTTGTTTTGAGTGTCTTTTCTCCCACATCGCCGAGGAGGAGAGGACAAGGGGCGTGGTGGGGCCTCTTCCGGCCGTTATAGGGTCCATACAGGCACTGGAGGCCATGAGGATCCTCCTGGGGGAACACCCGTCGCTTGCCTGCACCCTGCTGTACTTCTCGGGAAAAAACATGTCCTTCCAGAACATCACCGTGGAGAGAAATCCTCTGTGTTCCGTTTGTGGTGATCCTGTCCTGCAGGAATAAATCCACTCTTATCGGCCGTTGCTGACATCTTAAGAATCCTGGACATATGTTTGTGTCATACCATCGTGAACACGTCCCTCTTTCAGAGTTATCCGCAGCCTGATTCCTTCCGGACCTGCTGATTAGGATAACTGAAACCTCTGTGTCATTGCCCGCTGGTGTCATTACGCGCCGTCATTGTCCCATGTGTGATTTTTGGCAACCTCGCCGTCAGTAGAATCTCCAAATAAAACGGTAATGTTTTTTTGAGAGTGGGAAATGTCCACTGCGGAGTGCTCCAAGGCTTAGTCTATCAAGCTTTCATTCCTGCGGAATCAAAGACAGCCGATTCTTGGAGGATACCATGGAAACGAAAAGATATCCGTTCATAACCGGAGTATCAAAGCGTGCTGCCTTTTGCCTGACTATACTGATTTTTCTTATTGCCTGGTCGTTGTGCGCTTATGTCAACACGGCTGCCGCCGATGATGCAACAGTAGAGATCAAACAAGGTGAGACCTGGATCAATGACGGCAGTCTTCAATGGAAAAACGGCAAGCTTACCGTTATAAACTCGGGTACCGTCGCGGCCACTGGCCCGGAGGTGGTTGACGGTATCTCGGTGGAGAACGGGGGTCTGGATGTTACCAACAACGAGAACGCGCGAATCACGGGAAAGGCCAGTGGCGTTGCGACGTACGGCAGCACCAGTGGGACGCGAATCGAAAACAAGGCCGGGGCCACGATAGAGGGCGGTGAGTTTGGTGTCCTGTTCGTAGATACCGGGGGGACCGTAGTAAACAGCGGTCTCATAACGGGCGGGTTATACTCGGGTGTCTACAGCAACAATGAAACCAGCGTCACCAACCACAAGGGCGGGACAATTGCCGGGGGCGAAACGGGCGTAGACGTCAGGACGGGCACCGTCTTAAACGCAGGCACCATCACAGGTTACAGCTACGGAGTCAGGGCGTTGACCATCCGTAATCAGGCAGGCGGTGTCATCACGGCAACGGGCCAGAACGGCAAGGCCGTGGACGTTACCGAAGGAGGAAGCGTTACCAATGAGGCGGGCGGTTCCATAGCCGCTGACAGGTCCGGCATCAGAATGAGCTACGGTACCGTCACGAACACGGGCACCATCGGCGAGAGTAAGAACGACGAAGGTGCGACCACCAAGGCGTCGAAATACGGCATCGAGATCAACAACTACTCCGCCGACAAGACCGCCACCGTCACCAACAAATACGATGCGTCCACAAAGCAGGCCGGAGTGATCACGGGCACCACGTACGGCATCTACGTCGGGACGGGCAAGGCCGATGTGACCAATGTGACGAAGGCAACGATCACCGGAGGGGAATCCGGTATCTATCACGGAGGGACGGGAACCATCACCAACGCCGGCACCATAACAGGCCAGCAAACCGGTATTGTCCTCAGCGGTGCGGCCACCGCCACGAACACCGGCGTCATCGAGGGTAAGGAAAAGTATGGTGTTGAGATAGATAACGCCGGCGCCTCCCTGACGAACAAGGCGGGCGGCACCATCACAGGTGAAGAGGCAGGCATCTACGTCGGGACGGGCAAGGCCGATGTGACCAATCAGGCGGGCGGCACCATCACCGGCGGCGTATACGGCGTTATGTCACAGAGCGATGCAACCATCACCAACGCCGGCACCATAACAGGCCAGCAAACCGGTATGGTCCTCACCGGTGCGGCCACCGCCACGAACACCGGCGTCATCGAAGGCAAAGAAAAGGACGGTGTTGCGCTAAGCAACGCCGGCGCCTCCCTGACCAATCAGGCGGGAGGTACCATCACCGGTGAAGAAGTGGGCGTCTATGTTGGAGCGGGCAGTCTCACCGGGAACGCGGGAACCATTACGGGCGGACAATATGGCGTGTATTTTGAAGGTACCAACGAACTGTCCAACACGGGTACCGTTGCTGCCACGAGCGGAACCGCCGTCATGTTTACCGGGAACGGCACCGTACTCAACTCAGGCACCATAAAGGGAAGCTCCGCCGCATCCACCACGGAAGGCGTCACAAACAGCGGTATAAAGGTGACCGGCAAGGCCGACATCACCAACACCACCGGCGGTTCCATCGCCGGGGCCGACAGCGGCATCACGATGAACTACGGTACCGTCACGAATACGGGTACCATAACGGGTGTCAGTGGCGCCGGTATTCATATAGTAGCTGGTGGCACCGTCATGAACGCCGCGGGGGGTGTCATAAAGGGACTTACGGGCATCTTGTCGGGGAATGGGGCCGACGTCATCAAGAACTACGGATCCATAGAAGGGACGGGCGGAACGGCCATCTCTACGGGGGCGGGCGACGACAAGGTCGAGCTCTTTTCAGGGTCGGCCGTCACGGGCGACGTGGATCTGGGTGATGGCAGCGGCGATTACCTGTTCCTTGAGCAGACAGGCAGGGTAACGGGCGGCGTAACGGGTGCCGAGGAAATAGAAAAGACCGGTATGGGCACATGGATCGTGGATGGGGACGTGAAGAGTGGAAAGAAGATTTCCGTCACCGGCATTCTCCGGACAAATGGCACATATACCCACGAAGATGGCGCGAGCCTGATAGTCCCCGTAGGTGATATGGGCATCACGGGCAAGATAAGCGCAAAGAATGCGGTATTGGGAAAGGACGGCGGGGTATACGTAAGACTGGTTAAGGCAAAGGACGGCAGGTACAGACATTATTTTACGGAGGGAAGCTACACGATCCTCGAGACCGACGAAGGCGTGAGCGGTGAATTCAGCCGGGTGATACGCGTGAAAGATAACAATGACTTTCTTACTCCCTGGCTCATCCCTTCTCTTTCTCACACAGCCAGAAATGTCAGTATTGACATCAGGCATCTCTCCTTCGACCGTTCTCAGGGCGGTTCGGGGAACGGCAGGTATGCGGGGGTCCAGGATGAGAATACCGGTGCCGTCACGGAGCACTCCTATCCCGCCCTGGAGATGAGCGAGACACAGCGCTCCCTGGGCCGTTATCTCGACACCGTCTACGACAGTGCACGGAACAAGCATGACCGGGCTACCATTCTTGACAACATAATGGCGACCATGGACCCGGAGACTCTGGTGGGTTCGGACAGATACCTTCTGGCCCTTGATCAGATATCGGGTATCACCCATACGGCCGCCATCGCAACCGGTGTCACCAGACAGTCCAGCTTCTATAGGAACCTTCTCGGCAGTGCCGCAGGGTTTGATGGCGGGACCGTGAGGACAGGCCGGAGCCAGGCGGATTCCCCCATAAGGATTGCCATGGACACTTCGTCCGTTGCCATAGATGCCTCTTTCCTGCCCACCGTAAACGGCAGGAAAAATCCCTTTGGAATGTGGTTGAAGGGGTACGCGGTGACGGGGAACCGAAACGGTGCCGGTATCGAGTCCCGGTACGACTATGGCATACAGGGCGTCATGGGCGGCATGGATTACCTCTTTACTCCCGATTTCCGTGCCGGCCTTGCCCTCGGCTATTCAAGGGTGACCGTGGACATGCGGGAGGTTTCGGACACCAACAAGCAAGACAGTTTTCAAACATCGGTATACGCGTCGTACGTACCGGGATCGAAAAGATGGTATATCGATGGGGCCATCTCCTACAGTTGGAACAGGTATGATACGGAAAGGCACATAAACGTTGACAGTCTTTACCGGGTGGCAAACGCCTCCTATTACGGCGCCGAGATATCGGGTTATCTGGAGGGAGGGCGCAGGCTATCCCTGAAGGGTTTCGAGATCACTCCGCTCGTCTCTGTCCTGGCAATGAAAGCCAGTACCGACGGTTTTACGGAGACCGGTGCCGGCAGCGCGAACCTTACCATCGATAGCAACGACACGGAATCCCTTCAGGCCGGTGTGGGTCTGAAGGTTTCCCGACAATTCGAGGCCTGGCCGGACTTCTTCCTGACACCTGAGATAGGGGCGCGGTGGTTCCATGAGTTCGGGGATACCCGGGTGATCCTCAACGCTCGCTTTGCCGACGCGCCGTCGTCAGGTTCGTATGTCATTACATCCGACACGATGGATAGGGACTCAACCCTTATCTCCCTCAACCTCCAGGCGAAGAGGCATGACCGCCTCCGTTTCTTCCTGGGGTATGACCTTGGGCTTCGAAAAGATCAGACGAGCCACGGTGTAACAGGTGGGATGCGGTACAACTGGTGAGTCGGGAGGTCCGCTACCGGTTCCATGGTGGGGAGGACACCCTGTCGGCGAATTCGACGAGAAATGGTTCGTTCCAGTGCACGTCATGGAGGAAGATGTCCCTGAGGCCCCTCAAGGTGTGTGTTTTTTTCGCCTTGATGCCGAAGGCGCGGGCGAGCTTCACAAAATCGGGATTGACGAGTTTCATGGAGCCGTGGATGCTATGACGGTTCTGCATCGCATCCTCGAGGATGCAAAAGCTGTTGTTGTTGTGCACGAAGATGGTGATGGGTATGCCGTGCTGCACGATCGTGGCGAGTTCAGCCATCTGGGGGAGCCCGCCCCCGTCGCCGCACAGGGCCAGGCAGGGCAGATCGGGCCTGGCGGTTTTCGCTCCAAGGGCCGCCGCAAGAGAGTAGAATATGGGCGATATGCCGCGGGGCATCAGGAAACTCCGCTGAGAGTACAGAGGCAGATAATACTCGGCCCAGTAGGATGGCATGTTAAGATCACAGACGATGACGGTGTCCTCCGGTACAGTGTTGCGCAAGAGGTCTACAAGGGCATAACCGCCCGCCTCCGTTCTGAAGCCGCTCATTTCCAGGTCTTGTTGTCTCTTCAACCCCGCTATGTCCCAGTCAAAGGTTCTTTCCTTCACGATCCGGGCGAGTCCTTCGATGGCCCTTTCGATATCTCCCGCGCAATGGAGCGCTGTGCAGTAGTTGTTCCCTATCCACCGGTCATCGACATCGATATGCACGAGGTTCTCTATCCTGACGCCCCGGCGCTTTGCGTCGACGTCGCGCAGTCGTGTGCCTGCAGCGATAACAACATCAGCCGAGTCCAGGATGTCGCGGACGACGCCCTTCGCCATGACGTTGCCGAAGGAAAACACATTGCGGTCGCTTGTTACGCCCTTTCCCCCCGTTGTGGTGAGGAAAGGCAGGCCGCGACCGCAGATCTCATCCACGAGGACTCCCATGTGCGGTTCCATGAGCGCCTTACCGCCCAGGAGAACGGGCCTGCGCTTGTCTTTCAGGATGTGTTCCAGGTCCGTGAGGAAAGACCGCATCTTGTCGGGATCCGATGGTCTTGCCGGGAAGCGTTGCACCGCCCGGGGACGCCCGGAGATCTCCCTGTTAAGGAGAGCGAAAGGAATGGAAACGAGTACCGGCCCCTTTCGTGCTGTATTGCAGGTTCTCAGGGCATCATACAGGGACGCCGCCAAAGTTGAGGGTTCATCGACCACGAAGGAAGCCTTGATGAAGTGCCTGAATATGTCCTCGGGGGCTTCGAGTTCGTGGAGAATGCCTTTCCCGATATCTTTTCTGTCCGTGTCGATATGGATAATGAAAAGGGGCACGTCGTCCGAGTAGGCTTCCATGCAGCCGGCAACTATGTTGCCGAGTCCGGGCCCGGGCGTGACGAGTATAACGGCCGGTTTGCCCGAGACTCTCGCATACCCGTCGGCCATGAAGGCGAGATTCGTTTCGTGACGGGCAGTTATCGTTTTGATGCTTGGATGTGAAAAAAGCTCTGCGTTGAGGCTAAGTGTATGCAAACCGGGTAATTGGAAGACATTGGAAATTCCAGCGTCCTCAAAAAACGTTCTAATTACTTGTTTTCCTTGCATAATGTGCTCAGAAGGCATAGTTTAGCATAGTAAGCCTGAAAGTTAAATAAAAATTGACTTGACAACAAAAATGAGAATTTAGTTTAATAATGTAAACTTTCAGTGCGTATATACTGTTATGGCAAAATCAAGCGAAATGAGCATAGGGGAAAGGATCAAGGTGTTGAGGCAGGCGAAGAACCTCACGCAGGAGGAGCTCGCGACCCGGGCGGGATTGACGAAGGGTTTCATCTCACAGGTGGAGCGGAACCTCACATCCCTGTCCGTGGAGAGTCTCATAGGGATACTCGATGCCCTTGACGAGAAGCCATCCAATTTTTTTAACGGGGCTTTTGACGAGAAGATCGTTTTCAAGCTCAAGGACAGGGTGGACCTGGAACTGGAGGGTGTAAAGGGTTTCCGGATACTCGTGCCGGCGGCACAGAACCGGCTTCTCGATCCGGCGCTCCTCGAACTGGGTGTGGGCGAAAGGACCCCGGAAGAGGAACCCCACGAAGGTGAAGAGTTCGGTTTTGTCCTTTCCGGCAGCGTTGAACTCGTGCTGGGCGGAAAACCCCAGAAATTGAAGAAAGGTGAGTGCTTCTATTACAAGGCAAGCAGGAAGCACTACATAATAAATAAACGAAGGGCTACGGCAGTCCTGTTGTGGGTATCTTCTCCCCCGAATTTCTAGATATCCCTTTGGGGATGCAAAGCGGAAGAGGGGAGATTATGGCGAGTAAGCAAAGACAAGGGCGGAGATTATTCTCGCCTGTTGTATTTTAGAATGGCTGAACTCTGCCGGCAAATGAGACGCCCGGGAACTGCGGGGCCTAATCCATTTGGGAGGTGGTTAAATTGATTGTCAAAACACCTACGAAGTTCTTTCTTGTCAGTGGTTCGTCCGACGGTTTTTCATTGTTGAACGCATTTGACGGGGCTCTTCTGGCTTCGGGCGTGGGCGATACGAACCTGGTGAGAATGAGCAGTATCCTGCCTCCCGGCTGTGAGGAGATCAAGCCGCGTCCGGCTGCGCTTCCCCAGGGGGCCCTTGTGCCCGTCGCTTACGCCTCACTTACGAGTGATGTTCCGGGGGAGGTGATATCGGCCGCCGTGGCGATAGGGATACCGGAGGACCCGTCCCTCGCCGGCCTTATCATGGAATATTCGGCCAGGGCCGAGGAAAAGGTTGTCGTGGAACAGGTAAAGAAGATGGCCGAGAAGGGGATGGAAGTCCGCAAGCGGCCCATCAAAGAGATAATGGCCATATCGGCCACGTTCGAAGTCATCAGCATCGGAGCAGTGTTCGCCGGTGTGGTCCTGTGGGACTAGCAAGGTCATCCTGCAACCGGGTGTCGACTCAGCAGCCTTCCTGTAACCGGTAAAACCCAGAGGTATTTTGATGAAAGCTGTTTTTCACAATCAGTATATGTGTTCCAGACTCGGTGAGCTGCACGGCGGCATCGCACTCCTGGGTTGCCCGCTGGATATTACGTCCTCCTTTCGGAACGGGTCCAAATTCGGCCCCGATAGCCTGAGAAGGGCATCATGGACCCTGGAAACATACAGTCCTTACCTCGACCTCGACCTCGACGATATCGATTTCTCCGACGCCGGTGACCTCGAGCTTCCCCAGGGCAACCTCCTCGGGTCCCTTGACCTCATCGAGGATGCAGCGGCATCGATGGTCGAAAACGGTAACAGGCCCTTTATTTTCGGTGGAGAGCATCTTGTGACCTACCCTGTCTTAAAGGCTGTGAGGGGAAAGTTTCCTCTCTTTCAGCTCGTACATTTCGATGCCCATTGCGATCTCAGGGATGAATACGATGGTGAGAAGCTCTCTCATGCCACGGTGATGAAGCGCGCCAGGGACCTCGGCGTATCGCAGATGTACCAGATAGGCATACGGTCGGGGACAAGGCAGGAATTTGCGGATCTGTCCCCCGTGGATTCCCCGGCAATGCTGGCCGAGCGCCTCGACAGAAAGACACCCGTCTACGTGAGTTTTGATATAGACGTTTTCGATCCCTCCCTCGTACCCGGAGTAACGACTCCGGAGCCGGGAGGGCTCATGTTCAAGGAGATCATGGATTACCTGCGTGTTCTCAAGGGAATGGACATTATTGGCGCCGATCTTGTGGAACTGGCGCCCGATTACGACACCACGTTCGTCTCTTCCGTCTGTGCGGCCAAAGTTGCGAGGGAGATCATCATGCTCCTGCATTCGGGCATCAAATAGACCACGATCAATTCGTTTTTCGGGAGAAAGATATTATGAATATGAAAAACCATGGAAGGATCATGATAATCGGAGCCGGAGGAGTAGCGACGGTAGCGGCCCACAAATGTGCGCAGGTTCCCGGCGTTTTTAAAGAGATTCTCATAGCCAGCCGGACCCTCTCCAAATGTGATGCCATAGGGGATGACATCAGGAAGAGATATGCCAGGGATATCCGAACGGCCGGGGTGGATGCGGACAATGTCCCGGAACTCGTCTCCCTCATGGAGTCCTTCAGGCCCGACGTGGTCCTTAACCTGGCGCTGCCTTATCAGGACCTGCATATCATGGATGCCTGTCTCGAGACGGGCGTGCACTACATAGACACCGCCAACTATGAGCCCCCCGATGAGGCCCATTTCGAATATAGCTGGCAATGGGCATACCAGGAGAGGTTCCGGCAGAAAGGGATCATGGCCCTTCTCGGGTCCGGCTTCGATCCCGGAGTGACGAATGTCTTCGCAGCTTACGCCCAGAAGCACCTTTTCGACGAGATACACTACCTCGACATCCTTGACTGCAACGCCGGAACGCATGGCCACGTTTTTGCCACCAACTTCAATCCCGAGATAAATATCCGGGAGGTTACGCAGACGGTGCGCCACTGGGAAGGGGGAAACTGGGTCGAAACTCCCGCAATAATTGAAGAAGGCAGTGTGCATTTCAGTTTCGAGTATCCCCTGGCGGGAATGAAGGAGAGCTATCTCCTCTATCACGAGGAACTGGAGTCTCTCGTAAGGAACATAAAAGGGGTGAAAAAGGCCAGGTTCTGGATGACCTTTTCCGAGAACTACCTCACCCACCTCAAGGTCTTGAGAAATGTCGGTATGACGAGGATAGACGAGGTCGATTATGAGGGGCACAGGATAGTCCCTATTAAGTTCCTCAAAACACTTCTTCCCGAGCCGGCCTCGCTGGGAACGAAATACACGGGAAAGACCGTGATAGGAAATATCATGACGGGCATCAAGGACGGCAAGACCATTACACGGTACATCTACAATGTCTGCGATCACGAAGAGGCGTTCAGGGAGACGGGCACCCAGGCGATCGCCTACACAACGGGCGTGCCCGCAATGATCGGTGCGATGATGGTGCTCACGGGTGTCTGGCGGGGAACGGGGGTGTTCAACATAGAAGAGCTCGACCCCGACCCTTTCATGGCGGCCCTTGGCAAACACGGCCTTCCCTGGCAGGTCGTGGAGCACGCTCCGCTGCCCCAAGAGCCGTGACGTTTACATGCGTGCCGGACTGAAGGTCGAAGAAATTCTGCGAGCTGTAGTTGCGAAGGACATTTGCGCCGCGGCGATGTACCACGACCTTAATGACCGGGACAGGCGCAAGGTCCTCGAGGCCCTCGACAGTGCAGGCTTGAAGGCTCTTACTCGCCTCGTGAAGAGATCTCGCAAGAGGGCCTTTCAGGAGGCGGAAAAAAGAGTTCCCGATATCGCGGAAGGTATCTTTCGCACGCCGGTCTATCTCATCGACGAAAACCTTATCGAAGAGAACATGCGCGTTCTGAGGTACGTGAAGGACAGAACGGACTGCGGGATACTCCATGCCCTGAAGGCCTACGCGTCCTTCGCCACGTTCGGCGTAATGACCCCCTACCTGGACGGGGTGTGTGCGAGTGGCGCCAACGAGGCAAGACTGGGCCGGGAAGAATTCGGGAAAGAGGTTCATACCTTCGGGGCGGCCTATGGTGAAAGGGACATAGGGGCGGTGCTCAGGTATTCGGATCACGTAATTTTCAATTCCTTCCATCAACTTGGCAGGTATGGGGCCATGGCCCGACGCCTTGGACGCGAGGTGGGGCTGCGGGTGAACCCGGGACACGCAGAAGTGGAGACATTGATGTACAACCCCTGTGCCCCCTGCTCGAGATTGGGGGTAGTGCATGAAGAGTTCGAGCGGGAATTCCCCCATTTTGCCGGGCAGGTGCAGGGTCTGCATTTTCACGCGATGTGCGAGCAGAACTCCGATGTCCTTCAAAGGGTCCTGAGGTCCTTCGAGAAACTCTACGCACCATACCTCAAGGGTCTCAGATGGGTGAACTTTGGAGGGGGCCATCACGTAACACGGGACGACTATGATCTGGAACGCCTGATAGGCCTCATCAAGGATTTCAAGGAGAAATACGGCACGCAGGTCTATCTCGAGCCCGGCGAAGCCAGCGTATACCATGCCGGGGCCCTTGTATCGAGCGTTGTCGATATTGTGAAGAATGAAATGGAAATAGCCATACTCGACACCTCTGCCGAGACACATATGCCCGACG
>Ga0351930_1145_pt1 | contig 12041 bp, 11 predicted proteins | sample BONcelT113001E10_FD_205823 | JGI IMG/M metagenome (GOLD analysis project Ga0351930, IMG submission 205823) | Enriched cells from coal bed in the Powder River Basin, Montana, United States - BONCAT cells T11 rep2 HSBNCT.T11.300.1.E10 ...
CATGGTTCCGCCCCGATGCGCGTGCAGCGGCATCTACCGTCCGGAATGCGTGTTCTTCGGCGAAATGATCCCCCGGGAGGCCCTGGTCCGGTCCCAGGAACTGGCCTCCACATGTGATGTCATGCTGGTGGCGGGCACGTCGGCCATTGTTCAGCCCGCGGCGTTCATGCCGGTGATCGCCCGGCAGGCCGGGGCCGTGGTCATTGAAATCAACCCGGAGCCGACGCCGCTGACCGGGCACACCAGCCATTATCTGGTCCAGGGAAAAGCCGGGCAGGTCATGAAGGCCATCACTGCGGAAGTGGAACGGCTGCTGGAAGAAAAGCGGCGATAACCGGGAGCGATGCTCATGCCCGATATTTTCGATCGCTGGGTCATTCCGGTTTCCTTGCCGCCCCCGCGCCTCACCGACAACCGGGCCGATGCCGACCGGCTGGCCGGCGCCCTGAAATCCGTTTTGCACACTGATGACATAACCTTTGCCTGGCCCCTGCTCAAAGTCCTTCCCCGCCGGCTCCGGGCTGCCGCGTCCGGAAAGGTGCGTTGCGTGGTGATGAAGGACGGCCGTGGTTTCCGGGTGGTCGGCGTAAAAGACATTGCTGATCCGTCGCCAGCGGCCGGCATTGCCGTTGATCTTGGCACCACCCGGGTGGTGCTGCGGCTCATCGACCTGGAAACCGGCGCCGCCCTGTCGGAAACAGCGCTGGATAATCCCCAGATTTCCGTGGGGCCGGATATCCTGGCGCGCATCCATTTTGCCGCAAACGATTCCGGCCGTCGGGGTCTTCATGAGCGGATCATCAGCGGCCTTAACACGGCGGTTGCGGACCTGTGCCAAAAGGCCGATATCGTCGCCGACGACATCTTTTTAATGACGGTTGCCGGCAATACCAGCATGACCCATCTCTTTCTGGAGATCGTTCCCGACTGGATCATTCGGGAACCCTATATTCCGGCGGCCAACCGTTTCAGTCTGATTTCGGCCGCCGAGCTGGGCATCGCCGTCAATCCGTGCGCCTGTGTGTTTGTTTTTCCCAATGTGGGCAGCTATTTCGGCGGAGACCTGATCGCGGGAATTCTTTATTCCGGCCTGCATCGCCGTGATGAGATTGCCATGCTGGTGGATGTGGGCACCAATGCCGAAGTTCTGCTGGGCAACCGCGACTGGCTGGTGGCCTGCGCGGGCGCGGCCGGCCCGGCCCTTGAAGGCGGCATGTCCAAAATCGGCATGACGGCAAGGCCCGGCGTCATTGATGAAATCCGGATCGATCCCCAAACCCGGGCGTTTCAAATTCATACCATCGGCGATCAGCCTCCCGTGGGCATTTGCGGCTCCGGCATGATCGACCTGGCGGCCCAGCTTTTTTTAACCGGCATGATCGACCTGAGGGGAAAATTCGTAAAAGACGCCTGCGGCGGCCGGCGCATCGAAAAAGACGGCATCCATCAGATCACGGTGGTGCCGGCGGATCAGTCCGCCACCGGATCGGAATTGGCCATCAGCCAGACCGATATCGACAGCCTGGTCCGGTCAAAAGCGGCCATGTATGCCATTCTTGAAACCATCACCGCCTATGTGGGGGTGACTTTTAAAGATATTGTAACATTTTTCGTGGCCGGCACTTTCGGGTCTTTCATCAAGCCCCGGTCAGCCATTGCCATCGGCATGATCCCGGACCTTCCCGAAACCACCTATCAACCCCTGGGCAACAGTTCCCTGGCCGGGGCTTCCCTGGCCCTGACCTCCCGCGCGGCCTTTGACGAGATCGATGCCATCCGCGACCGGATCACCTATCTTGAGTTAAATGTGAACCCGGAATTCATGGGCCGGTTCAGCGCCGCCAAATTCCTGCCCCACACCGACCCCGCCCGGTTTCCCTCGGTCGTCCGCAAGAACTGATCGCTTTTTCCTCCCAATTCGATTTATCGAGCCTGCCGGATGGCGGGAATCAGGATCAACAGGGCCGTGACCGGCAGGACCAGGTAGCGTAGGGCAACATCCAGGCCGGGAAGGGCGGGATGGTCAAGGGCCGTCAATACCAGCCAGGCGGTGTAAGCAACGTAGCAGGCCAGGAAAAGAAATCCCTCCAGCCGGTCGATGCGGAAGCCGGAAAAAAAGATGGGCAGACAGGCCGCGGCAACGGCGATCATCACCGGGATGTCAAAGGCTATGGCCGCCGGCGAAACCGGGACGCCGCCCGGCACCACGGCGCCGGAAAAACCCGCCACGCAGAGAATGTTGAACAGGTTGCTGCCGATCACGTTGCCCACGGCAATGTCGCGTTCGCCCTTGAAGGTAGCCAGCACCGACGTGGCCAGTTCCGGCAGCGAGGTTCCCACGGCCACGATGGTCAGGCTGATGACCAGCTCGCTGACCCCGAAGTTTTTAGCCATCTGCACCGCGCCATCCACCATCCATTTAGAGCCCATCACCAGCAATGCCAGTCCTGCGGCGATAAACAGCAGATTGACCAGCAGCGCCCGGCCCCGGCCGGACCCCGCCGGATGGGCGTCCAGCCCCTCGCCGGGTCGGGCCGCGTTGTTTTCCTTGCGGCCCTTCCAGACGGTAAACGCGGTATAGGCGATGATGCCCGCAAAGAGCAGTATCCCATCAATTCGGTCGATCCTGGCGTTTGAGGCCAGTACCAGAAACAGCACCGACACGCCGATCATGATGGGCACATCCCATTTCACCAGTTGAGCCGACACGGCCAGGGGCGCGACCATGGCGGATATGCCGAGGATGAACAGGATATTGAAAATATTGCTCCCCACGATATTGCCCACGGCGATATCGGCGCCGCCGTTGCCGGACAGGGCCGATACGGTGCTCACCGCCATTTCCGGCGAACTGGTGCCGAAAGCCACCACGGTCAGGCCGATGACCAGGGGAGAGATGCCCGCGGCTTCGGCCAGCCGGGACGCGCCCCGCACCAGGCATTCGCCGCCGCCCAGCAGCAGGCCCAAACCCGCCGCAAAAAGGACCATGGCCCAGACTTCGATGGCAGCCTCTCCTTATCTTTCCAGAACGGTTATGACTTCGATCTGATTGAAAAACCAGTCTTTTTCGATTTTTTCCAGCCAACAGACGATTTCATGGACCTCCCGGACGGCCTCGCCGGATATCCACGCGGCCTCCACGTATGCCGTCAAGGTTACCCGGGCGATGCCCTCTTCAGGGAAGTCGATGTTGATATCATGGAATTTCATCGTGATATCCGAGTAACGGTACCGGGCCCCCATGACATGGGACGGGATGTCTTCCCTGGTATAGGTTCTTGAAATGTTATATGACGGGATCTCGATCCGGCAGGTGTCGGCAAACATGTCGCCGATTCTTCTGGCATTGACCGCGGCGGTTAATTCATGCTCATCCGGGCTTTTTTCAGCCAGTTCCGCGATGGTGTTGAACCGTTTTTTGATTCTGGCCTCATCGCCTTGAAAATACCAGAAAAGAGCGATGATGCCCGCGACAACCAGGACGGCTGCCGCAATGATGGTTTTCATGTTTACCATAGGGGTGCTCCGATGATGCGGGTGATGGGGGTCTGGCCGAAATCGTGGGCGAGCATGGGAACCCGGCGGTTGTCGCCCACCACGTAAACATGGCCGGGTGCCACGGTCCGCGGTTCCAGGTCCCAGTCATATGGCGCCGTGACATAGGGCTCGGAAACGGGTTTGCCGTCAACATAGAGCTGTCCCTGTCGGAATGCAACGGTTTCCCCTTCCAAGGCCAGGATGCGCTTGAGCAGCATGACCCGGGTGCCGGCATACCGGATGGCCACCACGTCATGGCGGGACGGCAAAGAAAAAAGAGTGTAGAGCCGGTTGCAGAAATTGAAATCTCCGTTTCGATGGGTCGGGGCCATGCTGTGGCCGTGGACTCGAAAAGGGATCAGTATCTGCGTGAAGCAGAAAAACGCGACCGCCGCCACCAGCCCGACCCGAATCAGGAATCTCAGGTTGATCTTGGGAAACAGAAATGCTTTCAATCGGCTCATTGGGTCACCATATCGGTGTTTCGGTCATTTGGGAAGTTTTTTCAAATCGTTGGTTTGTTTATTCTGGAAAGCCGGATCCGGCTGGATATCCAGATCCATCCGCCGGGTTTCAATCGGGGTCGGACGCGGACGCGGCACTTGCCAGGTCCGTTCCCAAAAGGTCAGTTTCCCGCTGTGATGGTAAAGGATGACCGATGAGGACCGGGTGCCGTAACTATCGCTGGCCACAAATATCGGGGAAAGCATCCGCTCCCATTCCAGCCCGACTCCGGTGTCCGGCAGTTGGGCGTCTTCGGGCGCGGCGGTGTCGGTCAGCAGGCTGAAAATATTTTCGACGTCGATAATGGAACCGGAGGCGAGAACAGACCTGAGCCGGGTTTTTGCTTTTTCGAGTTTCGGCCACGGCGTGTTAAGCAGACGGTTGCTGATGCCGCTGATGCCGGGCGTCAGTTCTTTGATTTCATTTGAAATATTCGACATCCACCAGAGACGGCCCATGTCGCCCGCCACCAGGTTAAACCCATTGTAATTTTCTCCGGCGTCCATAAGGTTTTTGAAATAGACGTCGGCGGGCGTGCCGCCTTCCAGAAAACGGGTAATAAGAAGCCCCCGGGACCGGGCATCCGGGTCCTGATGGGCCGGGTCCCGGTAATTGGTGACCGCGGCGATACGACCGGTTCTGGAAACGCCGAGCCATGTTCCGCAGCCGGCAAGATCCCGGCCGGCCAGCACGTCCGGCATGTCGTCCCAGAAGGCCAGGGGGGCGGTGGGCCGATGGTAGTATTCATCCCGGTTGGCCGCGATGACCAGGGGATATTCGGGATGAGCATCGATTGCAATAATAATCAGACACATATTGATCTGTTTTTGCGGTTCCGCCGGTGTTGGATCAATTCATTTTTACGTTACCGGGCGTTTCACGTCAATGCCGCGGAAAAGGCGTCCGCTGAAACCGGCCGGGGAAAAGTGACGCTGATTTGTTCTTGTTTTTTATATGGTCCTTTGATATTAATTTTTATTTATTTGAATGTAATCAAGACAGACATTTATTTTATATTTTTATATCAGGAAGGAGAATAACATGCAAGAAGTGGTGATCGTCAGCGGCGCCAGGACCCCGGTGGGTTCCTTCGGCGGTGTATTAAAAGACGTGTCAGTGGTGGATCTGGGATCATATGCCATCCGGGCGGCGGTGGCAAAGGCCGGGCTGCGTCCCGCCATCAGCGATGAAATGAAGGCCGCGGGGCCGGATAAATTAAAGGACCAGGGAAAAATCGAGCTGGAGGAAAAAGCCGGCGCCTGGGATGAAAACGCGATGCCGGTGGTGATCGATGAGGTCATCATGGGCAATGTGCTGATTGCCGGCCAGGGCCAGAACCCGGCCCGCCAGGCCATGATCCGCGCCGGACTTCCCAAGGAGACCCCGGCCTTTACCATCAACAAGGTCTGCGCGTCCGGACTCAAGGCCATTACCCTGGGCGCTGCCGCCATCATGACCGGTGAAGCCGATGTGATCGTGGCCGGCGGACAGGAAAGCATGAGTATGGTGCCCATGGCCCTGCCCAAGGCCCGGTGGGGATACCGGATGGAAGTCACCGGAAAGGGCGATATTTACGACCTGATGGTTTTTGACGGGCTGTATGAAATTTTTTACGGGTATCACATGGGATGCACGGCGGAAAACATCGTTGAAAAATACGGCATCACCCGCCAGGAACAGGATGAATTGTCCGTGCTGAGCCACGCCCGGGCCCTGGGCGCCATCCGGGACGGATTTTTCGCCAAAGAGATTGTTCCGGTGGTGATTCCCTCCCGCAAGGGCGATATCGTGGTGGACACCGACGAGCGGCCCATGGAAACCAGCATGGAAAAAATGGCCAAACTCAAGCCGGTCTTTAAGAAAGACGGCAGCGTGACCGCCGGAAACGCGTCGGGGATCAACGACGGCGCGGCCACGGTGGTGCTCATGAGTGCGGACAAGGCCAAGGAACTCGGCATTGCCCCCATTGCCAGGGTCAGGGCATTTGCCGGCGGCGGACTGGACCCGGCCTACATGGGGCTCGGTCCCATCCCGGCCATCCGAAAGGTGTTGAAAAAAACCGGCATGGCCATCGGCTATATCGATATCATCGAACTCAACGAAGCCTTTGCGGCCCAGGCCATTGCCTGCATGAAGGAACTGAACATCCCCTATGACCGGCCCAACCTGGTGGGCAGCGGCATTTCCCTGGGACATCCCATCGGATGCACGGGCGCGCGCCAGACCGTGACCTGTCTGAACCTGATGCAGCAGAAACAGGCGAAAACCGGCCTGATTTCCATGTGCATCGGCGGCGGCATGGGCATGGCCATGATTATCGAAGCATAATATATCGGTATACTTGTAGAAATGGACTCCCATGGATCTTCCCTGAAGTTCCTTTCCGTAAAAATATCGCGCGGCGGGATGAACAGCTTTTTAGGCAGCCATCAAGCATAAATTCACAAGAACCAAGGAGAGATGCGGCAATGTCGAGCAGCACGAGCAACATGATCAGCATGATCAGCAGAAAAGTAGGTATTTTGGCTCTTTTCGGAATCCCGGCCATCATCGGCGGCGGAATCGTCTATTATCTGTTTCAAAGCTACACGCCGATGATTGTTTATGAAATCCTTCTGGGATATACGGCCCTCGGGTTTGTCAGCCGTTAATTAGCATATGGGCTCATGCGTCGGAAGCGGCGCACGGGCGGGGATGCTTTCAGCAACAATAAATGCCCCGACAGCACGACCGGCAGGCAGATGAGCAAGCGGGCCGGCGGATGGTCCGGGGATGCATGGATACGGGTGGCTTCGCGTTTATCGGCAGGTCCCCGAATCCCGATGAAAATGGCGTAAGATAATCTTTCGCCGGGCTGTGGATCAGGAGAAAAAATGGGCCAGACAGAGTCAAGAGCAAGCGAGATCAGTATTGAAAAGGAGATGCGCCAGTCGTATCTCGATTACGCCATGAGCGTCATCATCGGCAGAGCCCTGCCGGATGTGCGTGACGGGCTGAAGCCCGTTCACCGGCGGATCCTGTTCGCCATGCATGATTTAAAAAACGATTATAACAAGCCCCATAAGAAATCCGCCCGTATTGTCGGTGATGTGATCGGTAAATATCATCCCCACGGCGATTCGGCGGTCTATGACGCCCTGGTGCGCCTGGCCCAGGATTTTTCCATGCGCTATCCCTTAGTGGACGGCCAGGGCAATTTCGGGTCCGTGGACGGGGACCCGGCGGCCGCCATGCGGTATACCGAGGTGCGCATGACGCGCCTGGCCCATGAGATGCTCGAAGACATCGACAAGGAAACCGTCGGGTTCCACGTCAATTACGACGAGACCCTTGAAGAGCCCGACGTCATGCCCGCCAGGGTCCCGGCACTGCTGCTCAACGGCTCATCCGGCATTGCCGTGGGCATGGCCACCAATATCCCGCCGCACAACCTCAATGAATTGTGCGACGCCATCGTGGCCTTAATCGATGATCCGCAGATGCGCTGTGAAGATCTGATTTCATATCTTCCCGGCCCGGATTTTCCCACGGGCGGAATTATTTACGGCACCGCCGGCATCCGGGACGCCTACCTCACCGGCCGGGGCAAGCTCACCATCCGGGCCAAAGTTGAAATCGAAACCGATGCAAAAAACAAAACCGAGACCATTGTTGTCCGGGAGATCCCTTACCAGGTCAACAAGGCCACGCTGATCGCAAAGATCGCCGAGCTCATCAAGGAAAAAAATCTTGACGGGGTCCGCTACGTCCGGGACGAATCCGACAAAGACGGGATGCGCATCGCCATTGCCCTTCGAAGAGACCAGGTCCCTGACGTCATCCTCAACCATCTGTACCGGCATACCCAGCTGGAAAACAACTTCGGGATTATTTTTCTGGCCGTGGTTCACAACCGGCCGGAACTCATGAATGTAAAGGAGATCCTGGAGCATTTTATCGTCCACCGCAAAGATATCGTCGTTCGCCGGACCCAGTTTGAGCTGAAAAAGGCCGAAGCCCGTGCCCATATCCTGGAAGGCCTGATCGTTGCCTTGGATCATATCGATGAGGTGATCCGCCTGATCCGGGCCGCAGCTTCGCCTCCCGAGGCAAAAGAGAAGCTGATGTCCCAATTTGATCTCTCCGATATTCAGGCCCAGGCCATTTTAGACATGCGCCTGCAGCGGCTGACCGGACTGGAACGCGACAAGGTCAAGCAGGAACATGTCGATCTGCTCAAGGATATCGCCCGGTATCAGGAGATTCTTGCCAGCGAGCGGATCGTGCTGGGCCTGATCAAGGAAGAACTGAAACTGATCCAGCAGACCTACGGGGATGCCCGCCGGACCCAGATCGTCGCTGAAACAAAAGAAATCCGGATGGAAGACCTGATTGCCGAAGAAGACATGGCGGTCACGGTCACCAACGACGGATACATCAAGCGCAACCCCATCACCATGTACCGGCAGCAGCATCGGGGCGGAAAAGGCAAAACCGGGATGGGGACAAAGGAAGAAGATTTCGTGGAACATCTCTTTGTCGCGTCCACGCATCATACCTTTTTGTTTTTCACCAGTCTCGGCAGGGTATACTGGCGCAAGGTCTATGAAATTCCCCAGGGCAGCCGAATCAGCAGGGGAAAAGCCATTGTCAATCTGCTTAACCTGGGGCCGGACGAAAAACTGGCCACCGTGCTGGCGGTCCCCGAATTCGCCCCCGGCGGATACGTGCTGCTGGCCACCCGGAACGGGCTGGTGAAAAAGACCGATATCATTGCCTTTTCCCGACCCAGGGCCGGCGGCATTATTGCCCTGAATCTGCGGGAAGGCGACGAGTTGATCGCGGCCCGGTTGACCGACGGTACCCGCAATGTCTTTTTGTGTTCCCTGATGGGCAAATCCATCCGGTTCCATGAATCCGATGTGCGGCCTTCCGGCCGGATTTCCATGGGGGTGAGGGGCCTGCGACTGGGTTCGGGCGATCATCTGGTGGGAATGGAGGTTTTGACCCATGGCCAGACGTTGTTTACCGCCACGGAAAACGGTTACGGCAAGCGCACGGCCATTGATGAATATCCCGTTCAAAAACGCGGGGGGCAGGGGGTTATCACCATCAAGACCAGTGAGCGCAACGGTCGGGTGGTGACCATTCTGGTGGTCAACGACGACGATGATGTGATGCTGGTGACCGATATCGGCAAAATCATCCGCCTGCCCATCCGGGGCATATCGGTGATCAGCCGCAATACCCAGGGCGTCAGGCTCATCAACATGGAACCCCAGGAACGGCTGGTGAGCGCCGCGTCCCTTGCGGAAAAGGACGATGATGAGCCACGGGAAGAAGAATAAAACCATCATCCCCGGCATTGCGGTGGGGGTGATCGGGGCGGGCTCCTGGGGAACAGCCATTGCCGGCCTGCTGGCCGGCCAAGATTATGCCGTTGATCTCTGGGCCTTTGAGAAGGAAGTCATTGAAAGCATTGAAACCTTCAGGGAGAATAAGCTTTTTCTTCCCGGTATCCGCCTTCCCGAGGGGATCGCGCCGTCTGATGATATCGCCCGCGTGGCTGCCGGAAAAGACCTGGTGGTCATTGTGGTGCCGTCCCATTTCGTGCGGGAGGTTTCTCTCCGGGCTGCGCCCCACCTGCCCGGCGATGCCGTGGTGGTGTCCGCGTCCAAGGGCATTGAGAACAAAACCCATCTGACCATGACCGGCATTTTACAGGAAACCCTGCAGGAATCGTTTGCCCCCCGGCTGGCGGTGTTGTCCGGTCCGAGCTTTGCCCGGGAGGTGGCCGTAAAAGCCCCCACCGTGGTGACGGTCGCGGCGGACGATCCGGAAGTGGCTGCATTTGTTCAGCATGTTTTCGCAACCCCCCATTTCCGGGTCTATACCAATACGGACGTGATCGGCGTTGAACTGGGCGGGGCCGTCAAGAACGTCATCGCCATTGCTTCGGGAATCGTCGACGGTCTCGGCCTCGGGCTCAACGCCCGGGCCGCCCTGATTACCCGGGGCCTTGCGGAAATCCGGCGCCTCGGCATCGCCATGGGCGCCAATCCGCACACCTTTGCCGGACTTGCCGGCATGGGCGACCTGGTGCTCACCTGCACCGGCACCCTGAGCCGGAATCACACCGTGGGATACCGCATCGGTCAGGGCAAGCATCTTTCCGAGATCCTGTCGGAAATGAAAATGGTGGCCGAAGGCGTGAAAACCGCCAAATCCGTGTACAATCTTTCCCGCAAACGCGGTGTGGAAATGCCGATTTCACACGCCGTGTACCAGATCCTCTACGAAGGTCTGCCGGCTGTTGACGCCGTTTTTCAATTGATGACCCGGGACCTTAAAGACGAAATGGATGATTTTACTTAAAAACTGGCTTGTTATGACCAAAGCGCCGTCGCACAAGGGAGAAGGCCACCGGGGCCGGCTGCGGGACAAGTTCCTGGAATCCGGGTTGAGCGGCTTTCATGATTACGAGGTGGTGGAGTTGCTGCTGACCCTGGGCACGCCCCGGAAAGACTGCAAGGACGCCGCAAAGGCCGCCCTGAAGAAATTCAAGACCCTGCCCGCTGTCCTGGAAGCTTCGGCGGCGGATTTAGCCGATGTGGACGGGATCGGTCCCAAAAACATGTTCGGCATCAAGCTGATCAAGGCCGTGGCCGACCGGTATCTGGAAAAAAAGGTGGTGCGCCGGGACCCCTTAAACAATTCCCAGGCCCTCTACGATTACCTTTATCACAGCCTGGGGTCTAATGAGCGGGAATGCTTCCGGGTGCTTTTCCTGGACGCAAAAAACCGGGTGATCGCCGCCGAAGATCTTTTTCAGGGCACCCTGACCGCCAGTGCCGTCTACCCCCGGGAAGTGGTGCGCGCGGCCATCGGACATAAAGCCGCGGCCCTGATATTCGCCCACAATCATCCCTCGGGCGATCCGGACCCGTCCCCGGCGGACGTTGCCGTGACCCGGCAGCTGGTTTTTGCCTGCCTGACCATGGGAATCACCGTGCATGAGCACCTGGTGGTGGGTCACAACCGGTATTTCAGTTTTGCAGATCACGGGTATATCAGCGAGATGAATCGGGAATTCCGCCAATCCGAAATTCGGAGGACATCGGTCAATGAACCATGATCCGGGCCGTCAGCCGTCTTGTTTCGGAGACCTGGCAGTGGTGTTTCCGCCGTCTGAAAACGGTCTTCGGGCCTCCCCCGGGACCTGCCTGGCCTGCGGGCATAAAACCCAATGCTTAAAAACCGCCATGGCCCGTGAAAGCGGGTTGCGGGTCCAGGAGGAAATGGTGACCCGGGCTTATGAATCCGGTGTGATCGGGTTTTTCGAGCGGTGGTCCCGGAAAAAACAGCTTCATCAAAAACAAAAGAAAATTTAATAAATTAAGGAGTATATCGCCATGCAATCCATCAGGGAAATGGACGTGACAGAAAAAAAAGTGCTGGTCCGGGTTGATTTCAACGTGCCCCTGGATGAGCGACAAAACATCACCGATGACACCCGGATTCAGGCGGTGCTGCCGACCTTGAAATACGTGCTGGAACATAACGGCGCCCTGATCCTCATGTCCCACATGGGTCGGCCAAAGGGTGCGCCCGCGGCAAAATATTCCTTGGCGCCGGTGGCCGCGCGGCTGGGGCAACTGCTTGAAAAAGAAGTTGTCATGGCACCGGACTGCATCGGGCCGGCGGTCAAAAAGATGGTGGATGCCCTGGCTCCCGGCCGGATCCTTCTTCTGGAAAATCTCCGCTTTCATCCGGAGGAGGAGAAAAACGGTGATGAATTTGCTATAGAACTCGGTAAGTTATGCGACATCTACATCAACGATGCCTTTGCCGTAAGCCACCGGAAACACGCATCAGTGGACGCGGTCACGAAATTCGCGCCGCAGTGCGGGGCCGGGTTTCTCCTGGCCGATGAACTCAAGTATTTCCAGCAGGCCATGGAAAATCCGCGCCGGCCCCTGGCGGCCGTTGTGGGCGGGGCCAAGGTGTCGAGCAAGCTCGGG
>Ga0351930_1149_pt1 | contig 11699 bp, 8 predicted proteins | sample BONcelT113001E10_FD_205823 | JGI IMG/M metagenome (GOLD analysis project Ga0351930, IMG submission 205823) | Enriched cells from coal bed in the Powder River Basin, Montana, United States - BONCAT cells T11 rep2 HSBNCT.T11.300.1.E10 ...
TGCAGATTTTTCCGACAGCGATTATCAATTAAAGTAAGAATCTTATCGATATGTCCATCGATGCCAAAATAGTGCGCCTCCGGACCGAATTGAAGCAATATTCCTCATTGGCTGTTGCTTTTTCCGGCGGCGCGGACAGCACACTGCTGCTGGCCGTAGCCCATGATGTTTTGTCAACCGGGCAATCACTTGCGGCCATCACGGCCGTGTCGCCGATTCATCCACCGCAGGATTTACAAGACGCCGTTGATTTCACCCGGAAACGCGGCATCCGGCATGTTATGCTCCATCCGGGTGAAATGCAGATGCCGGAGTTTACGGCCAACACGCCGAATCGTTGTTATATCTGCAAGAAAATCGGTTTTTCCCTTATCCGGGATGCGGCCCAAGACCTCGGCATTTTGCACCCGGTCCACGGCGCCAACATGGACGACTGCAAGGATTTCCGTCCAGGCATGAGGGCCGCCGAAGAGCTGGGGTTTGCAGCGCCGTTTATCGCCGCCGGGCTGACCAAGTCCGATGTGCGCGAGATTTCTATGCGAATGGGCCTGGCCACCTGGGACAAGCCGTCGTCCGGGTGTCTGGCCACGCGAATTCCCTATGAGCGCCCCATAACGGAAAAAAAGCTCGATATGATTTACCGTGCGGAAAAGGCATTGTCGGAGTATGGATTCAAGGGGGTTCGTGTCCGGCATTATGATGCGCTGGCAAAAATAGAATTATCGGATGATGATTTTGAAAAGATCCTCCCATCACCGGTTCGTGCCGCTATTTTTGAAAAATTTCGACAAATCGGATTCTTGTTTGTTTCCATCGATATCGAGCCCTACCGGACCGGACGTATGAACCGATCCCTCACCCCGGATCGTTAATTCCATTCTGATTGTGATACTGGTTCTTTACTTTTCCTGAGCCCGTCTTATATTGTGCCCGTTAGCCTCTTCATTGTTGCATAAACCGTTGCGGGTTCATCGTTGACATTCTAAAGGCTTTGAAATAAAAGAAGAAAAGAAGAACGAATTTTTCCTGCAACGACGAAATCGAAGTGAGGCCGGCCATGGACAAAGAATGCGCAATGCTGACCGAAATCCTGAATACCATCGAAGACGGTATTTACGTGATCGATCAGGATTTCAATGTTGAATTCATGAACCAGCGGATGATAGACATGTTCGGAGAAGGCGTGGGCCGAAAATGCTACGAGGTCATCAGCAACTTCGCCGGTATTTGCCCTTGGTGTCGATCTGAGGATCTCTTTCAGGGCGAGCCTCAGCACTGGGAACTTTATGTGGCCAAGGTGGATAAAACTTTCGCCGTGAACGAGTTGCCCATTCATTATCCGGACGGCAGCATTGCCAAGCTAGCCATTTACCGGGACGTTACCAGCCGGAAACAGCAGGAGGCTGAACTCAGGGCATCAATGGATGAATATCGCAACCTGTTCGAGCGTGTTGCGGTGGGCGTCTATATCAGCACCAAGGAGGGTAAATTTGTTGATGCCAACCAGGCCCTTCTGGACATGCTCGGATATGCGAGCAAGGATGAATTCCTCAAGATTGACGCTATCCACGACCTTTACCTCTTTCCGGGTGACAGGCTTATATTTCAGGAGATGATCGAGCAGAAAGGTCGGGTCGTGGATTACAAGGCCTGGTTTAAAAACAGAGAAGGCACGCCGATTCCGGCGCTGCTCACCAGCCACGTGCGGTATGATCTCCAGGGGAACATCATCGGGTATGAAGGGATCGTTGTGGATCAGACCCAGCGATACCAGATGGAGCGGAAACTCCGCGAAGCCCATGATTTCATGAATAAGATCATCCAGAGCACGCCCAATTCCATTATGGCATCGGACTTGAAGGGCAATATCATCATCTGGAACCGCTCGGCCGAGGAAACCCTCGGATACCCCAAAGAAGAGGTCATCGGGAAAATGCACATCACCCGAATTTACCCGGGGAGAATGGCCTATGAATTCATGAAGATGATCCGCAGTCCCGATCATGGCGGGGTCGGTATGCTCCGTTCACAACCGGTGGTTTATGTCCGCAGGGACGGCAAAAGCGTGGAAGGCAGCCTTTCAGCGGCTATGATCTATGATGATGACGGCAAGGAAGTGGCTACCGTGGGGTCGTTCGTGGATTTGACCGAGCGGATGGATATGGAGCGTGCTCTCAGAAACACCCAGGAGCAACTTTTAAATTCCGAAAAACTGGCGGCCATGGGCCGTCTGACCTCCCAGATCGCCCATGAACTCAACAACCCGCTATACGGCATCATGAACACGCTGGAACTGCTAAAAACCGAGATTCCGCCTGAGAATCGAAGGCGGAAATTGTTGGACATGTCGCTGTCGGAGATCGTCCGGTTGGCCGACATGCTCCGGAAGATGCTCTCGTTTTCCAAGCCCGAGCAAGAGGAGAAAAAGTTGCTCAACGTCAACACGGTGGTTGATGAAATCCTGATGCTGCACCAGAAACAGCTCCAGGAAAACGACATCAAAACACATTACGAATTTCATCCGACCCTTCCCCCGGTGGTAGCCTCCACCAACCAGTTGCGCCAGGTCTTTTTAAACATGATCGCCAATGCCAGAGACGCCATGCCCGAAGGGGGCACCCTTACGGTGAAGACGTATGAAAAGGACGGTTTCGTCAACATCCAGTTTATCGATACGGGCATGGGCATCCGCAAAGATCATCTGGACAAAATTTTTGACAGTTTTTTTACCACCAAGTCCAGCGTCAAGGGCGTGGGCCTGGGCCTGTCGGTCTGCTACGGCTTTATCAAGGAGCACGGCGGCGATATTCTCGCCGAAAGCACCCATGGCCATGGCACCACTTTCACCGTTAAGCTGCCTGTTCACACGGAAGAATGAACCGTCATCCACTGTTTGATTCTGATGCACAACACGTTGCTTTTTTGAAACGAAAATATTAAAGAAAGCGAAAAATTCGCCATATTGCAAAATCGTCAACTTTTGATATTGTCACACATGGGAGATTCATGGGTATTAAAACTCAGGAAACATTTAATTTTTATTCACATCTTGCCGGAGCGCTACTGGCTGTCGCGGGTCTGATTTTCATCCTCCGGGTGGCCGGCGCATCGACTCCGGCGTTAATTACCGCTTTGGCGTATGGCCTTTCCATGGTCTTTCTTTTTTCCGCAAGCGCCCTTTACCACGCGTTTAAAAAAGAAGAAAACGAGGTCTCTTTCTGGCGGAAAATGGATCGTCTGGCCATATTTTTCATGATCGCCGGGACCTATACGCCGATCTGCTATTTTTATCTGGAAGGGACCTGGCGATGGGCAATGATCGGCATGCAGTGGGGGCTTGTGGGTTTCGGTGTTTTTTCCCAGCTTTTTTTTCCCAGGGCGCCCAGAATCCTTTACGTCGTCATTTATTTTTTCATGGGCTGGCTGGCGATTTTTCCCATCCGTCAGATTGTGTCCAATATGTCTTTGGCCCAGGTGATCCTGATGTTTGCGGGCGGCATCGCTTTTACGGTGGGAGGGCTGATTTACGCCGTCAAACGGCCCCGGCTGCTGCCGGGTGTCTTCGGTTTTCACGAACTGTTTCATATCATGGTGCTCGCGGGCGGGGCCTTCCATTACGCGATGATTTACAGCGTTTATTTTAAAGCGTTCGCATGATCGGATCCGTGCTTTCCCCTGCTGTCAAAAGACTTCTGGACCAGGAACAAGTCTTATTTCAAGCCGAATATAAAAAATACTATCTTCCCGGAGAAACTAAAGGGCCTGAAATAGGGGCTCCTTACCTTCTTGCTCATCCCGGATCACGCGCCGCCGTGCTGCTTATCCACGGTCTCATGGCCGCCCCCTATGAGGTCAGGGAATGGGCCGACGATCTTTTTGCCAGTGGCTATACGGTTTATGCCCCCAGACTTGCGGGGCACGGGACATCGGCCGAAGATCTTGCGGGTCGAAATTACGGTGACTGGCTTGATTCGGTGGACAGGGGATACAGGATACTGGCGTCGTGCGCCGACCGGATCATTGTGGCGGGGTTTTCAACCGGCGCCGGGCTGGCCCTGCACCAGGCCATATCCCATCCCCAAAGGTATCGGGCCGTTGTATCGGTCAGCGCGCCCATGAAATTTAAGGGCCTGTCATCTTATCTTTCGGGACCGGTTGAATGCTTAAACAATGCCGCCGCGTTTTTAAAACTCGACGGATTTCAAAAAAAGTTCGCCTCCAACCATCCGGATAACCCGGAGATCAACTATCACCGCTGTCCGGTTCATGGTTTCAACCAGGTGAAAGCGCTGATGAGAAAAGTCTATCAAGGTCTTCCCGGTCTTTCCATTCCCGCGCTCATCGTCCAGGGAAGCCGGGACCCCAAAGTGAGCCCAAAAGCCGGGAAAATGATTTTTGACCGGATCCGCGGCAAAGAAAAAAAGTATGTGGAGATCGCTTATCATCTTCACGGGATTGTCCGGGGAAATGTCGGCGTTTCCGTTTTTTCGGCCGTAAATGATTATTTATCGCGCCTGCCGCATACTTCACCAGACCCCAACGGACGTTCATCATAGCCATCTGATTCATAAAAATTTCATGGCGGCTTCATAACGACTTTTTTAACAACGGGACATCATGCTGGAAGAAATCTTTATCCCCCGGATCGCCGGGGAACTGGGTGTTTCGCGCCCGCAGGTCCAGGCGGTTGCTGATCTGCTGGCCCAAGGCGCGACTATTCCCTTTATTGCCCGGTACCGGAAAGAGGCCACCGGCAGTCTTGACGAGGTGGCGGTGACGGCCGTCAGGGACCGGCTCGGCCGGCTCCGGGAAATCGAAGACACCCGGGCAATGATCCTGAACTCGCTTGAAAAAAACGGCCATCTGACCGATGAACTGCGGGCAAAAGTTCAGGCTGCCGATACCCTGGCGGCGCTAAACGATATTTATCTTCCCTTTAAACCCAAACGCCGGACCCGGGCCATTATTGCAAAGGAAAAGGGTCTTGAACCCCTGGCCCTGCTGATCATGGAACAGACCGGCATTGATCCGGCCGCGGCCGCGGCCGGGTTTATCGACCTGGAAAAGGGGGTTGCGGCGGTGGAAGACGCCCTGGCCGGCGCCAGGGATATCATCGCGGAAATAGTCAATGAAAATGACCGGGCACGGGCATTGATGCGGGAATTGTTTTTTACAAAAGCCGTGGTTTCCTGCCGGGTGGCCAAGGGCATGGAGGAAGCGGGCGCCAAATACCGGGATTATTTTGATTGGGCCGAGCCCCTGTCCCGCGTGCCGTCCCATCGCATGCTGGCCATGCGGCGGGGCGAAAAGGAAGATGTCCTCTATTTAAAAATCCAGCCGGATGAAGCCGAAGCCATTGCCCTGCTCGACGGCCTGTTTGTCAGGGGCCGGGGCGCGGATGCCATGCAGGTGCGCGAGGCCGCGGCGGATGCCTATAAACGCCTGCTTTCCCGGTCCATGGAAACCGAAGCGCGTCTTTTGGCCAAACAAAAGGCCGATGCCGAAGCCATCCGGGTGTTTGCGGAAAACCTGCGCCAGTTGCTCCTTTCGTCGCCCCTGGGGGCAAAACGGGTCCTGGCAATGGATCCGGGTTTTCGTACGGGGTGCAAGATCGTCTGCCTGGATCGGCAGGGCACGCTGCTCCATCATGACACGATTTATCTCCTGATGTCTGAAAAAAAGGCCGGGGGCGACGCTGAAAAAATCCGCCTGCTGTGCGAAAAATTCAAGATCGAGGCCATTGCCGTGGGCAACGGCACCGCGGGCCGGGAAACCGAAGCCTTTGTCAGGGCCATCCCTTTTTCCCCGCCGGTCCGGATCATTATGGTCAATGAAAGCGGGGCTTCGGTTTATTCGGCGTCCGAAGCGGCCAGGCAGGAGTTTCCCGATCATGACATCACCGTGCGCGGCTCCGTGTCCATCGGCCGGCGGCTCATGGATCCCCTGGCCGAACTGGTGAAAATCGATCCCAAGTCCATCGGTGTGGGCCAGTACCAGCATGATGTGGATCAGGCCGCCCTGAAGCAGGCCCTGGATGACGTGGTGATGAGCTGCGTGAACCGGGTGGGGGTGGACCTCAACCGGGCCAGTGTGCAGCTTCTGACCTATGTGTCGGGACTGAGCGCGGGCGTGGCCGGAAATATCGTCGCCTACCGGGAACAAAACGGGCCGTTTACATCCAGGCGCGCGCTGCTGGACGTGCCGCGCCTGGGTCCGGTGGCTTTTGTTCAGGCCGCAGGTTTTTTGCGGATTTCCGACGGCGACAATCCATTAGACGGCAGCGCCGTGCATCCGGAAAGCTATCCTGTGGTGGAAGCCATGGCCAAAGACGCGGGCGTTGCCGTGGCGGATCTGATCAAACGGCCTGAAATCCGGGACCGTATCGATATTTCGCGTTATGTGACCGACACGGTGGGCCTGCCCACGCTGACCGATATCATGGCGGAACTGGCCCGGCCCGGCCGTGATCCCAGAGAGAGATTCGAGGCTTTTGCGTTTGCGGACGGGATCGAAAAAATCGAAGATCTGCTTCCCGGCATGAAACTGCCCGGCATCGTAACCAATATCACGGCATTCGGCGCGTTTGTGGATATCGGCGTCCACCAGGACGGCCTGGTGCATGTCAGTCAGATGGCGGATCGGTTTGTAAAAAATCCCGCCGACATTGTCAAGGTGGGGCAAAACGTCACGGTCACCGTCCTTGAGGTGGACATCGGGAGACGGCGCATCTCCCTTTCCCTTCGGTCGGGTGCGGGGAAACCCGCCGCAGGCGATAAAAAAGCGTCCGATAAAAAAACAGACGAGAAAAAATCGTCCGGGAAAAATGTGCCCGAACAGGGCCGCCGTTCCCAAGACGCCGTTTAATTGGACAACCCGCATCCATGCCGATAAATATCAATAAAAAACAGCCCCCGGGGCTGACCGAAAACGAAATATGGCGTTAATCAGAATTCGCGACATGAGCATGGGCTATGGTGGGCAACTGCTGTTTGACCGGGTTTCCCTTAGCATTGAACCCGGTGAACGGGTCTGCCTGGTGGGTAGAAACGGGGAGGGCAAAACCACCCTTTTGCATATCATCCAAGGCGGTGTTGTGCCGGATCAGGGAGAAATTTTTCGCGCTCCCGGCATCCGGATCACCGCGCTACCACAGGAAATTCCGGCACAGCTGAGCGGAACGATTTATGACATCGCGGTCAGCGGCCTTGAAAACGATGCAATGATCGCCGCCGGAAAAGGACATGAAGCCGGTGATGAAGACGCCTGGCAGCGGCTGGCCCATGTGGATAAAATCCTGACCCAGCTTCAACTCGACCCGGCCGCCGCATTTGAAACCCTTTCCGCGGGCATGAAGCGCCGGGCCCTGCTGGCCAGATCCCTGGCCGGCGCGCCGGACGTGCTGCTCTTAGATGAGCCCACCAACCACATGGATATCCCCTCCATCGACCTGATGGAGTCGTTATTGACAAAGTTTGCCGGAACCCTTGTGTTTGTGACCCATGACCGGGCCTTTCTGGAAAGCGTTGCCACCCGGATCATTGAGATCGATACGGCCCGGGTCACGTCCTGGGATTGCGGTTATGCGACCTACCTGCAGCGCAAAGCCGACATGGTCAATGTGGAAGCCGAGCACAACCGTCAGTTTGATAAAAAGCTGGCCATAGAAGAAACCTGGATCCGGCAGGGGATCCGGGCCCGGCGCACCCGCAATGAAGGCCGGGTCCGGGCATTAATCCAATTGCGCCGGGAGCGTCAGAATCGGCGCGTGCGCACGGGCAGCGCTAAAATGGAACTCCAGGAAGCCGATCGCACCGGCAGGCTGGTGATCGAGGCCACGGGCGTGTCTTTTGCCTGGGATGAAAAACCGGTGGTGAAAGATTTCAACGTCACGGTGATGCGGGGCGACCGGGTGGGCATCATCGGCCTGAACGGATCCGGCAAAACCACCCTGCTGAACCTGATGCTCAAACAACTCGCGCCGGATGCCGGAACTGTGAGGCATGGGGTTAATCTTCAAATCGCCTATTTTGATCAGACCCGCGAGCAGCTTGATGAGGAAAAATCGGTTCAGGACAATATCGCCAACGGCAATGAATTTTTAGAGATCAACGGCCGCCACCGGCATGTCATCGGCTATCTCAAGGATTTTCTGTTTACCCCGGACCGGGCGCGCAGCCCTTTAAAAACTCTGTCCGGCGGCGAGCGCAACCGGCTCCTGCTGGCACGGCTTTTTACCAAACCCTCCAATCTGCTGGTCATGGACGAGCCCACCAATGATCTTGATATTCATACCCTTGAACTGCTGGAAGAACTGTTGCTCGATTATAACGGAACCCTGCTGCTGGTGAGTCACGACCGTGCGTTTCTCAACAACGTGGTAACCAGCACCCTGGTATTTGAGGGCGATGGGAGGATCGGGGAATACATCGGGGGATATGATGACTGGCTCAGACAGCGCAAACCAGCAGACATTCCAAAAAAACAGCTGGAAAAGTCAAAGGTGAAATCAAAACCTCTCCCACTGGCGGGCGGCAATAAAATGGGCTACATGGAAAAGCGTCAACTCGAAACCCTGCCTGAAGAGATTGAAGCCATGGAACAGGAACTGGCCGGTCTTTTCGAACAGATGACGGCCCCGGATTTCTACAAGACAGACGCGCGAACACTTTCCCGAATAAATGCCCGGCAACGGGACCTGGAAAGCAGGCTTGAAACTGCCTATGCCCGCTGGGAAGATTTGGAAGCCCGAAATATTTAAACGCCTGTTTCATACTTCGGAATCATTAAAGGTGATGACCCTTTCGTTTGTTTGGCATCCCACAGAGAAATCCATGGCAGCAGAATCAACTTTCAGATACAATTATTCATTCAGCGCGTTATCCGGAGTGATAGATATAACGTTATTCGTCAATCGCCGATATGTCGGCGCAGGATCATGAAATGACAAACGAAAAAGTAATTGCGGACCATTGGGGAAGAGGTGACGTCTTCGGCTTAATCATATCGGCATTGGACAAGATGTCGAAGCCCCTGAATGGTTTGACCGTGGAAGACTTGGCCCCGGTAGACCATTTTCACGCCAGGGGTTTGTGCGCAACCTCAGAACTCGCAGATCAACTTCCGATCAAGGCCGGCCAGCAGATCCTCGACATCGGTTGCGGTCTGGGCGGCCCCGCCCGTTACATTGCTAAGCGATTTCGATGTAATGTGAACGGCGTTGATATAACAGAGTCATTCGTCGAGGCAGCCAACAAGCTGACAACACTCCTTCGGATGGAATTGCAGGTGAAAATCGAGCATGGCGACGGTCAGCGCCTTCCATATCCGGATTCCCACTTCGATGGTGCCTACGCGCAACACGTCACGATGAACGTGCCCGATCGTCGGAGATTTTTCATGGAAGCCAAGCGGGTCTTGAAGCCCGGCGCCTTTTTCGCGCTCACCGAGCACGGATTAGGTCCAAAGGGTGATCCGTATTCTCCCGTGCCCTGGTCGATTGATGGCACTGGCGCCTACCTGATGACGCCATCCGAGACGCGATCGATTCTGGAAAAGACCGGGTTCCAAGCCATTGTCATTGAAGACACCGGAGCCAAGTATGTCGCCGGATACAGGACGGTTATCGAAAGAGCCGATAATGGCGATTTGCCGCCCCTGGGTATACACATACTCATGGGTGAGAGCGCATTACAGAATTTGCGCAATGCCGCGCGCAACATCGAAGAATGTCGCACCCATCCAATACAGCTCGTTTGTCGCAAACCACGGTGATCTCTCCGTCTCATTTTTATTGAAAGGTTACGCAACTGCAAGTCTGTTTGATTTGCAATAAGCTTTGAAGCGGACAGTTTATTTGCTTCCGGCACTCGGCCGCCTGCCGGTTGACAACATTGACAAATAGCATGGTATGTGTTACCTATCAGTCATTAGCTCGTGAAGGTGTTCGATTGGGAGTTTTATCGAGGCCGATAACACAAAAGCGTATTGCATTTGCAAGCAGGGAAAGGAGGATTTTTATGAAATCTCAGGACGCGAAGAGTTTTTTGGCGGGATTATGTCTGGCCGCGCTGCTTTCCGGAGCCAGCCTGACTGTCCCTGCTGCCGTGTTGGGCTCCAGCGGATGTTCCTCCTGTGGTAAAACCCACAGCAGCGACACTACCGATGGTGGAGACGCCGGAGATGATAAAGATGAGGCAGAAGAGGAAGAGAAAGAAGAATCTGAAGGTAGCGGCAGTTGAGAAGGATCCGGCAGCTGATAAGCTGCTCAAGGACGCAGGGTGCGTCCTCAACTGACGGAACAATTTTTTTAATGGGTGCCCCAATCAGGCAGGAGTGTTCCAGCAGCCTCCTGCCGATTTTTTGAGCGTTCATTAATATCTGGGAAGCCCCGATGAATAAGTCCGCCATGCCATTGGAGGAGATTTTTTCCGCCTGCCATAAATTCCTATCCCCGGAAATCTGGTCACAACTGGTCCTGGAACTGGATGGTGACGATCAATGGGCAAGCTTGCCCGGGATTATTCGTTCCCGGTCCGATGAATTGACGCTTCCGCACTATTTAGAGGAATTGGCTGACCTGGAAGCCTCTATTCAGTCCTGCCGTGAGATTGGGGGGCAACTGCCGTTTCAGGTGGACCAAAAGTGCCTCAACCCCTCCCTGCATATTTTAAATTTCAACTGGCAGGGTTTGCTCAATGCCCTTGATCTTGCCGTCGGCCGGGATTTTGCGCCTGTTGCAGGAGCCGAAACGCTTCTGGTTTGGTTTGATCCCCAAAAGGGGCGGGTTCGGACCCTGCCTGCCACTGACAATAATCTGTTGGCTCTGAAAATAACGGCCGAAAAGCTGCCCATCGGCCCCACTGCTTTGGAGAACGGGGTGGCGGTGGCCAATCTTCATCGAGTGGTGGAGCAGGCCCGCAAACAAGGACTGATCCTGGTACCCGAAACCTTACTGGTCCGGGATCCGGAGAGGTTTATTCCCCGGGAAAAGGTGTTTGAGCGATTTTTAAAGCCCCGGGTCTTTACCCTTCAATGGCATATCACCCAAGCTTGCGACCTGAGTTGCAAACACTGCTATGACCGCAGCTCGCGCCGGCCCATCTCTTTAGAGCAGGCTTTTCAGGTTCTGGACGAGCTGGAAAGTTTTTGCGATTTGCGCCAGGTGAGGGGCAAAGTGACCTTTACCGGGGGCAATCCATTGCTCTATCCCCATTTTGATGCCTTATACCTTGAAACCGTCAAGCGGGGTTTTCCGGTGAGTATCCTGGGAAACCCCACCTCCCGACAGCGTCTGGAGGAGCTGATCGCCATCCAGGCCCCGTCTTTTTACCAGGTCAGCCTGGAGGGTCTGCCGGAGCACAACGACTTTGTTCGCCAAGCCGGCTACTTTAACCGGGTAATGGAGTTTTTACCCATTCTGAAAGATTTGGGCATCTTTTCCCAAGTTATGCTCACCCTTACCCGGGACAACATGGCCCAGGTCCTGCCTCTGGGCGAAATCTTGCGCGACCGGACCGACATCTTCACTTTCAACCGATTGTCGGCGGTGGGGGAAGGGGCCCGGCTGCTGATGCCCAAGCCCGCCGACTACCAGGCTTTTCTGCGCGAGTATATGGATGAGGTGAGCAGCAACCCTGTGCTGGGTCTCAAAGACAACCTGATCAATATCATCAGGGATGAAAAAGGTCGCAAACCCTTTG
>Ga0351930_1150_pt1 | contig 11654 bp, 7 predicted proteins | sample BONcelT113001E10_FD_205823 | JGI IMG/M metagenome (GOLD analysis project Ga0351930, IMG submission 205823) | Enriched cells from coal bed in the Powder River Basin, Montana, United States - BONCAT cells T11 rep2 HSBNCT.T11.300.1.E10 ...
TGCACCGTACTCTCTAATTCCGTTTTTCCCCGGAGCACAACCAGGTCTTCGCGACGAATATGTTCCGGTGCGCCCATATCCAGCCAGGCATCCAGAACACTTCCATGTGCGCGGTCGAAGCGAGTGGTCTGGATACGCACGCTTCCCTGAAGTCCAGACAAACGCAGGTTAAACTGCTTCTCTGGCTTCTGCTCGAACATCTCGTAAAGCCGGCGGCTGCCTACGGCTTTTTGAATGGAACGGCTGTCGTTGCTTTCGGCAGTGTAATGACAATAATTCCACATCAGAATCGAGATTTTGCCGCTGGCATGTCGCGTCACCACGAACGAATCGCCACTATCCAGCACTTCTTGGCCCAAGCAGGAAAGGAACCAGTAGCCGTGATATGAGGGTTTTTTAAGCCCCTGCGTATTGACGAGTCCGAAACCCCCATGAAATGGCGTATCTCCAAGGCGGGATTCCTCAAAAATGTCACTCACGGTCCAAAATGACAGTGAGTCAGCGTGCCCATGGCCGCGCAAGTTGTTTTGGACGATAAATGGAGCCAGGAAGGCGGTGTCGTGGGTAGGGTCTCGCGGGCTGGGGCTGCTGCTCCATTCGGTATAATGCTTTTCGAGATGGCTGAATCCGGTCTCCGCAAGCGTCTTTTCGTAGCCGGTCAGGTCGACTATGATCCGGTCAGGCCCATCCCAAATCATGTACCCGCTGCCATCTGGATCGACCGGATGAAAGGTGGGATAGGGGTGTGTCGAGAAGAAATCAATCGGCAGATGTCTTTCACGGCAGAGCGTCAGAAACTCCTTACCCCAAGAGGCAATTCCAGGCCCGGCTGATGCAGACGCCGTCGCAGGGCCGCCTACCTTGAGCGCCGCATCCACCTGCTTAATAGCGCGCGCGGTTCGTTCATACAGTTCCATGTAAGCATCAAAATTCGCGTCTTTCCAGAAGAAATCCAGGTCTGGCTCGTTCCAGACCTCAAAATACCAACGCCGCACTTCGTCCAAACCATAACGCTCGATGATATGGCGGGTAAACTGCTGAATCAACCACTCCCAACGTTCCCAATTGTTGGGTGGCGTGATATTGCCTTTCCACCAGAAAACGGTCTCCTCGCCACTTGCCAGATCGTATGGCATGAAACCGAGTTCGACAAAGGGACGAATGCCAATGGAAAGCCAATGATCGTACACCAGGTCAACATACTGCCAGTTCAGAATAGGCTGTCCGTCCTGCTCTCGATAGATCATCATATCTTCATGGAAAAGCCCATGCATTCGGATGTACTTGAAGGGCATCTCACGTTGAACGAGTTCCAGGTGTTTTTGAAAATCTGCTCGCAAGGCTTCGCCAACCCGCCCACCGCCCACACACACCCTCCAATACGGGTTTAGCGGTTCACCTTCCTGGTTACAGTCTATGGAGAGTGCGTCGTTATTGAGCATTTCGAAGTCGCCTTATTTCTGTTGAGATTCATCTTGAGGCCACGCAAAAGAGCGAAAACGCCTGGTCAATCCAGGGAATCAGTGGGTCGGCTGGATTGGCTTCATTCATGATGCAAGAGTTCAGCTTTGGAGCTTTCTTCGCTGGAATATTTGTGACATTTCACCAGCACATCATCAACGTATATATCCGCTGGCACCACGCCCTTACAGATATCCATGACATCGGGGCACCGTCCTGCGAATCTGCACCCCTGCCGCAGGTATTCCTGGTGTTCTAACTCAGCCAGCGTAACGGTTGTCGTCCACTGTTTCTTGGGGTCTGCTTGGGGGATAGAATCGCGCAGAAGCCTTGAATATGGATGCCTCGGATTCATCAACACCTGTTCCACGGTGCCCATCTCAACAATGTTGCCACGAAACATAATTGCGATACGGTCGCTGACGTAATATGCCGTCGCCAGGTCATGGGTGATATAGAGGATGCTCACCCCCAATTCATCCCTGAGCTGTTTGAACAGGTTGACAATGGACATGCGCAGGGAAGCATCGACCATTGAAACCGGCTCATCAGCGATAATGAGTTTCGGATCCGTGAGGAGTGCCCGGGCGATTGAAATGCGCTGGAGCTGCCCGCCCGAAAATTCATTCGGGTATTTCCCGGCAAAGTCCTGGTAGGTTAGGCCTACCAGGCGCAGTTTTTTGTCGATTCGATCAATGGCTTCCTGCTTGGAATGGGCTAACCGGAAGTTCCGCACGGTTTCATGGAAATAAGAATCAACTGTACGCAAGGGGTTGAACGTGCTGAACGGATCCTGAAAGATCGCTTGTACGTTTTCGGTGATCCAGGGCTTCTCATTCCGGGCCTGGAGTTTTCCGTTGTGGAAAATGCTCCCAGAGGTTGCTTCTTCAAACCCAATGATGATCTTCGCCGTGGTCGTTTTCCCACAGCCGCTTTCGCCTGCCAGCGTGAAGATTTCAGCGGGTTTGATATAGAAGCTGACATTGCCCACGGCTGTCAGTGCGATCCTGGCGATCACATTGCCCATGGAGTACCGTTTGGTCAGATCGTTTACCTCTAGCAGCTTATCCATCTTGTTTTTCTCCAACCAGCCAGCAGGCGACTCTATGGTTTTCATCCAGATGAGAAAAGTCTGGCATTTGCTGGCGGCAAATTTCTTTGACGTGCGGGCAGCGCGGGTGAAAGGGACAGCCATTAGGCAGGTCCGCCAGGGAGGGTGGGCTGCCCGGCACGCTGTCGCGCATACTCTTATCGCCGAACTTGGGCAACGAGTTAATCAAGAATTGGGTGTAAGGATGCACCGGCTCGGCAAAGATTTGCGCTGTGGTCCCCTCTTCAACGATCTTCCCGGCATACATGATGCCGATCCGGTCAGCGATATTCGCGTGTACACCCATATCGTGGGTGACTAAAATGATTGTATTCTTCAGAGTCTTCTGAATGTCCTTCAACATCTGGATCACGCCGCGCTGCACCACCACATCCAGCGCCGTAGTCGGCTCATCGCCAATCATGATGCGCGGGTTCAATGAAGATGCCAGCGCGATGGTCACACGCTGGCGCATTCCACCCGACAACTGGTGGGGGTAGACATCGAGGATGTTTTTGGGTAAGCCCAGTTCCGCAATCCGCTTGTGCGCCAATTCGAAGATGTCATCGCGACTTTGGCCGTAGGCGTGGCTGCCAATAAAATCCTCAAAAGCGCCTTTTATTTTGATCACGGGATTAAACACGCTCATCGAACCTTGCGGAATATAGGAGATGTACTCCATGCGCAGCTTGCGTTTTTCTTCCGCGTTCATGCTGGTGACATCGACTTCGACATCGTGGATGCGATAGCATATCTTGCCGCCGACGAGCCGAAGCGGCGGCACGATTTCGTTGAAAAGCGTCTTCAACAACGTGGTTTTCCCGCAGCCACTTTCGCCCGCGATGCCGTAAATTTCGTTTTCATAAATCTTGAGGTCGACGCCGTTCACGGCTTGGACGACTTTCTGCTTGCCTTGCACCTCTAGAAGATAGAAGGCTTGCAGATTTTCGGTTCGTAGGATGACTGTCTTGTTTTCCGCCATGGATTCGTCTCCTACGCCCCAACGCGCTGAATGCGCGTGCGGGGATCAAGGTACTCGCTGATGCTGACCGAGAGCCAATAGAGCGCAATAAACATGAAGACCGACAAGACCACCGGCGTCAAAATCCACCACCAGCGTCCGAGTAGAATAGCGTGGGAGTAGTAGGCCCAATTGAGCATCGTGCCCAGAGTGGGAATGTTGAGATTGACCAATCCAAGGAGGGCGAGCGTGATCTCCAAACCAATCGCCCATGACATATTGTTGATCAACGTCGAGAAGATCAACGGCATGGTAAAGGGTGTATATTCTTTTAGCACCAGTTTGATAGTACCTGTGCCCGAAAGCATGGCCGTCCTGGTGAAATCTCGCTCACGCAACGTTAAGACCATAGAGCGGATCAGGCGCGCGTCCCATGCCCAGCCGAAAGCCGCCAGCATCAACCCCAGAACCACCAGACTCATATGCTCCCGCACCATCATGGAAATCATCACAAAGATCAGGAAGAGCGGGATGACCAGCAGACTGTCGCCCAAAAACATCAGCACCCGATCAATCGTGCCGCCTTTGTAGCCGGCAACCATGCCTACGAGGATGGCAATCACCCTTGAAATTAATGCAGAGATGAGGGAGATAATCAGGGAATTGCGAACCGCGAAAGTGGCTTGCCAGAAGATATCCTGCCCGTTCGAATCAGTGCCGAGAACGTGATCCGGCGAGGGGCTCAGGTCTCTAGGGACAATGTGCCATAGCGTCGGGTCAAAAGGCGAGAAAAACGAGAGCAAGGCCATGGTTACGATAATCACAAGCACGACGAAGCTAAAGGTGAACCGATAGTCTTTGAATAAATCTCCAAGGATTTTCACGACTCAGGCTTCCTTATGTATATCTTACTCTTGGGTCAAACAAGGGGTACGTCAGGTCAACGATCAGAATCGCCGTTGTGATGCCAACAATAGAAAGAATGGTGATTCCCATAATCAGGTTGTAATCACCATTGACGATGGCTCGATAAAGCAGCGTTCCCAGGCCGGGGTAAGCAAAGACAATCTCGGTAATCAGCGCCCCGCTGAAGATTTGCCCAAGCGAAAGCGCCAGGCCGGTGATTTGGGGCAGTAAGGCGTTGCGTATGATGTACTTACTCACGATGCGGGTGTCCGTCACGCCGCCCAACCTGGCATATTGGACATAATCTTCCGCATTGATGTTCTGTACCAGCAGCTTCATAACCTGAAAGTTGACGGTCAGGCCCAGGACACTCAGTGAAAGAGCAGGCAAGGTTGAATGCCAGATGACATTTTTGATGTAGTCCCAGGTGAAGCTAGGTAATGCTCCCAATGACGCTCCGCCAGAAACCGGAAACCAGCGCACAACGTAAGCAAACAGCAGAAGCAACATAAAGGCAAAGATGTAATAGGGCAGTGGGCGGATCACCATGGCGATGGTGTCCAGACCCCGTGACCAACGCTTACGTGTGTAGTAACCCGCTATTCCGCCAATGATATTGCCTAATATCCACGAAATGGCGGTCGTGGTCAGCAGCAGTCCCAACGTCCAAGGTAAGGCGGTGACGATGAGATCGTTGACGCGCGCGGGAAATTGGAAGAAAGAAACGCCGAAATCGCCATTCGCCAACCTGCCCCACATATCCCCATACTGTTCAAGCCAGGAGCCCTCCAGGCCGTACATCTGGGTCAAGTCTTGGATAATGCCATCCATCGAACCCGGTTCCAATGTCGAGCCGCGCGCCCTCATCTGGTCAATCATTTTCATGACCGGGTCATTCGGGATGAGTCTCGGAATGAAAAAAACGACGGTGATACCCAACCAGATTACTAAGAAATACGAAATCAGCCGGGGAATGAAATAACGCTGTAGGAATCTCACGATTGTACCCTTAGCAATCTATATCCCTTCCAAGAAGAAACCCTAGCGGAGTGAAAGTACGGTCCTCTGGGCGGGGAAACCCGCCCAGAGAGACTTGTAACGTGGTCGACGTAGGAGGCTTGAAATAGGTTAGGATTCGCCAGCCGGTCTCAGGAATGGCGTCATGTACTTGAAGTTGGGCCAGTGGGTATAAGGCACGCAATAGGCGTTTTCGCTGCCAGGCCAGTTGGTCCAGTAGGTTTCATCCCAGCCGATAAAGCCGATATAGCCGTAGGTTGGGGTGCTGGGCATATTAATGATCGCTTCCTTGAGACCTTCGATGCCGATGGCAACGACTTGTTCGGTATCGAAGGGGTCTGTCTCGCGCAGCCGCTGGATGATATCGTCCATCTCAGGGCTTGACCAGCGCGAGTGATATGCGCTCTGCGCGCGTTCGCCAACGGGCTTGATGTAGGCGGAGTTCCAGTCGTCGAGTACGCGGTACAGGTCGGGCCCCGCGCCCCAGGGCTCGCGCCCCGGCCAGACGGTTTCGACATCAAAGTCGCCGGTGGAGCCCAGGTCTGCGCCATTTTCCGTATTAAATACCGAGGCATCGATGCCGAACTTTCGCCACTGCTGCACGGCAGCCACCGCATTGCGCGCATCATGGTTCGAAAGGACGGTGCCGGTCATATAGGAAATTCTCCAGGGAGATCCATCGGGCAGCAGCCAGTTGCCGTCCGCGTCCCTCGAGAAGCCATTCTTCAACAGCAGTTTTTCGGCGATATCCGGGGCATGCTTGTACCAACCAAGCCCGAACGATTTACCAATAAATTCCGCGTCGTCCGAGAAGATATAACCACGGCTCCGGGCGTATTCCGCCACCCGCTGCCCCGCGGTGGGATCATACGGTGCGAAGGTCTCGCCGTCGACTACATCAATGGTAAATTCTGTCAGCCATTCTTGCATCGGCTCGATGTAAAGCTCTGGGTATGGGCCAAGGTGGGGGATATGCACCGCACTTAAAGTACCCGATGAATCGACGGCGATGCTTGTGTACTCGACAATATCAATCGCCAGCGTCAATGCCCAGCGAACATCGACGTTGTCGAACGGGGGCCGGGCCGTGTTGTACACAATGCCGGTGATGGCGGGGTCGTTGTTGACCACGAACGGGAAGGTCGGCTGGTAGGCACGAGAGGTCTCCGCCTGCGCCAGCAACGCCTTGAGACCATCGGCGGAGAGTTCCACCACATCCAGTTGGTGTGTCAGTTGGGCCAGGATTTGTGCGCCTTCATCAGCAAAGTACTGGAAGACGATGTACCTGGGCCGAGGCTCACCATACAGGATACCGGTCGGGGTTTGGTCCCAATCTTCACGTTTTTCCCAGGCCGTCCAACTACCCTGAGGATCAAAGCTATGCAGCTTGTAAGGGCCGCAGCCGACATACGGATTGAAGTTGAACAGCGTCGGGTCTTCTTGCTGTTCAAAAATGTGCTTGGGGAAGATGCGGGTGCAGCCCCAGCGGTCGAGGAAGGTGGTGTGGAAACGAGAGTTGGGCTGTTTTAGTACGAATTCGACGGTGTAATCATCCAGAGCCGTCACAGTCTCGACGTTATCCGCAAAGTAGGTGTGGGCGTTGAATCCCTCATATTGCATCAGGGTTTCGACTGTATAAACCACATCGGCAGCGGTGAAAGGCTCGCCGTCAGACCAGGTGACGCCCTCGCGCAGCGGCACTGTGAGAGTCGTAAAATCCTCGCTATAGGTCGGGTCGCCAGACGCGGCGCCGTTGATGATTTCACCAGTGGCAAAGTCGACTGTCCAGAGCGGTTCGTCGGCCAGGTTCTGTAAGCCGCGATCTTGCCACTTCCAGCCTACCCACTGGTTGAAGTTATCAGGTGTACCCACACGCCCGGTCAGGATTCGGGTGATGAGAGTCTCCTCACGCGGGAAAGTACCTAATTGGGCGGCAGCCGTTTCATTCGGTTTGAGCAGTGCTTCGGGGATGGGTATCAACCCCGCAGGACCAAGCATGAAAGCCCCAGTACCTGCGGTGACAACCTTCATAAAATCGCGACGGCTAATTTCGTGTGACATTATTCCTCCAAAATTCTCTACACAGGTGCGAAACGGACTAGTTGGCTAAATCTGGGACAAAAAGAGGTTGAGTAATCTGCGATAGGCTGCCTCCTGTCCTTTACAATGATGTTCCTACTTCATCCTTTTAGGTCTGGCGCGGCGCACGAATCGCGTATGACGAGTTGAGTCGCCAGCACAACGCGTTGTGGCGGCAGACTCCGATCCTCGATTCGCTCCAACAGTAATTTGACAGCGACCTTCCCCATTTGTTCAAGCGGTTGGCGAACCGTCGTTAGCTTGGGATAAACGAGAGAGGCCTGAGGAATATCATCAAAACCAATGATGGAGATGTCGTCAGGAATATCAAAACCACATTCACGCGCAGCATCCATCGCGCCAAAAGCCGAAAGATCATTCGAGGCAAAAATGGCCGTTGGCGGATCCTCTACCATTTGCAACAGACGTTTGGTGAGTTCATAAGCGGTTTGCTGCTGGTAATCCCCTTCAAGGACCAATTCTTCCCTGATGGGAATATTGGAGTCAGCCAGGGCGGCTTTGTAGCCACGCAGCCGATCCGCGGCACTGCGGATAGCGAACGAGCCTTTGATGAAGGCGATCCGCGTGTGTCCCAACTCGATGAGGTAACGTGTGGCCTCATAGGCACCTTGCCAGTTGGTTGCTTCAACAACGTTGCTGTTTTCCGTGGGTTCGGCCTGATCGATCAGAACGCAGGGGAAGTTTTGCTCCCGCAGCGAGTCTAGATAGGCCGTCGGAACCAATGGGGCGACCAGCAACATGCCTTCGGTCAATCCGTTAGGGATGACACTGACATAGTATGATTCTTTGCCGGGGTGGCGGTGGCTTGTGTATAGCATCAGGTCGTAGTTGGCGTGCGCCAATGCCTGATCGATACCCAGTGTGATCGTGCCGACGTAGCCGTTATCCAGATTCGGCACGAGCAAACCGATGATTTGGGAATGCCCACCCGCCAAGCTGCGCGCCGGCAGATTGGCAACATAACCCAGGTGTTCCACCGCTTCCATGACCCGGTTGCGCGTGGTTTCCTTGACAAACGCATAGCCACTCAGGACGCGCGATACCGTTGCGTAGGACACACCTGAAGCGCGCGCCACATCTCTAATGGTGACACGACGTTTTTTACAATGGCTCTCATTAATCATCGTATTGTAAACGTTTGCAAAAAATTACCGGAAAAGGCGACGGATCAACCCGTCGTGTTGACACTATTGGTGAATTGTTGTGAAAGCGTACTTAACTGATTACGACCCGTGAAACGGTAACATCCTAAACGCTAGATTAGCGACTCTTAATCAGACCGTCGCCTCACTCGGCTGCATTTTGCAACCGTTTGCAAGATTATAGCCAGGGTTTTCGGCGAAGGCAAATTGTGTTCTGAGAATTTCAAGATGAACTCGATTATTGTTGCAGACTGAGGTGCTCCAGACTTCAGCGAGGTAGGCGCAAGCGTTCCTTCTCCCGCAAACCCCTTGTCCATTGCACCTCAGTTTTGTTGAGAACGTCTCCTAGACGAATTCTACTTCCTTGACCTGCAACGCAGCTTCATCGGAGCTTGAGCCAATAGATAACAGGTAAGTACCCGGTTCAAATACCCACTTCCGTTGTTCGTTGCTGAAATACCGCAGATCATCAAGATCGACGCGTATCGAAACGGCCGTTGACTGCCCGGCTTCCAGGCAGACCTTCGCAAAACCTTTGAGGAGTTTCTTCTGGCGCTCTACCGCAGATTCTTTTATGCCAACATAAACTTGAACAACCTCAGCGCCTGCCCTGTCGCCGGTATTTTTGAGATCAACCGTGACCCTGATGTGGTCATTTTGCTTGTCGAGTTGTGGCTCGCCATATTCCCACGTCGTGTAGGAAAGCCCGAAGCCAAAGGGGTAGGCTGGCGTGTATCCATTCTTATCGAGATAAGAATAGCCATGATAGAGGTCGTAAATGATCTCTGCGTCCGTGTTGCTGAAATAGGGGAGATGGCCTTGATCCTGTGGGATTGTGAAAGGCAGCTTGCCCGACGGATTCACATCCCCAAAGAGGATTCGAGGCAGAGCGTTACCGCCTTCCATCCCCGAATACCAGCCGTACAGGATGGCCGGAACCGTCTCTTCCCATTCTTTGGTCATAATCATGCCGCCGCTGATGAGCACGACAACCGTATTGGGGTTGATGCTTCCGATCCGCCTGATCAGTTCGATCTGGGCCGGTTTGAGGGATAGATTTTCGCGGTCGCCGCCTAACGCGCCTCCATCATCGGCCGCAAACGCCTCCATGTCCAAACCGGTTGGCAACTTACCCATATTCTCGTACCCCTTGCCGACCGCCTCCATAAAGGAGAAATCGTCGTTGGGGTCCGAGGAAATAAATTCGCCTTCGTCATGCTTGTCATTACCGACAACGATGATGACACAGTCCGCCGTGGCTGCTTCGTCGGCGGCCTTATCGAGTTCGTGCTCATCGCGGAACAGGACCTCAGCGTTGGCCCCAAAATAACTTCGCAGACCCTCAAGCGGGGTCACCACATAGGGCGCGTCGGTATTGCTGGAACCCGCATCGCCGGTATTGGCTCTGTTTCCCAATTCACCGGCAACCAGAACGCGCTTGACCGTCTTCGGGAACGGCAAGGTCTGCTTCGCGTTCTTGATGAGGACCATCGATTTCTCAGCGATTTCCCGCGCAAGCTCGGTGTGTTCCGTGCAGGCGACGAGGTCCATGCTGTATGTCATTTTCTCCGGGGTGTTCTCGAAAATCAGCAAAGTGCGCAGTATTCGAAGAACGGCCGTGTTGACGGCTTCCTCAGACACGCGGCCTTCCTCGACGGCGTTGAGGAGGTTGCGCTGGTAATGGATAGGCATGGGCATCTCAATATCCAGTCCGGCCTCGATGGCTTTCCTGGTATCACGGACGCCGGCGACAAAGTCGGAGATCGTGAAGCCCTCAAAGCCCCAGTCGTCCCGCAGGATGTCTGTAAGCAGGGTATGGCTTTCACAGCAGTGATCGTCATTGAACAGATTGTAAGCGCCCATCACCGAGGCAGCGCCGGCATCAATGGACTTCTTAAAGTGGGGCAGGTAAACCTCACGCATCGTGCGTTCATCGGCCTTGACGTTCACCCAGAAACGGGAATTCTCGATGTTGTTGACGGCATAGTGCTTGACACAGGCGATCACATTGTGTTCCTGCACCCCTTCGGTCAACGCTTTGCCCATCTCCCCCAGCAGGAAGGGGTCTTCGCCGTAGGTTTCTTGAGAACGCCCCCAGGCAGGATGGCGAAGCAGGTTGATGCAGACACCGCCAAAGAAGTTAGCGCCCTGTGCGCGGGTTTCTTTGCCGATCACGTCGCCAATCCGCTTTTCGAGATTCGGGTCGAAGCTAGCGCCGCGCGCCATCGACACGGGGAAACAAGTCGAATGGCCCATCACGACGCCACGCGGGCCGTCGGAAAACCCAATGGGCGAGACACCAAGCCGGGGGCAGCCATTGGTCTCGATGGGGACGGGGTTATACATATTGTGGTACTTTTGAAAGTTGTCTATCGGGTCCCAGTTGCCGTTGAGCATCCAGACCTTTTCTTTCAGGGTCATTTGCTCAAGTAGCGCTTGCGCCTTCTCCTCGACCTGTTCCCGATTCAAAGTACAGTCGTCTTTCCTAAACATTGTTTCTATCTCCAAGCGATTTAAGATAGGGAAGAATCTTCCCCTATTAGGCGGTCACTGTGAATGCCTGGCTGACCGGCACGGAAGCGCCCAGTTGTGCGCCGCGCTCACCTGGCGAGCAACCGCCGACGATCACGCGGAACTCTCCCGGTTCCAGCACGCGATCCCCGGCATCATTGACCAGCTTCATCATATCGGGCGTAATGCTGAAGTCGATGATTGTTTGCTCACCGGGTTTGAGATGGACTCGTCGGAAGCCGACCAGGCTATGGTGCGGCACAATCGTCGATGCTTCCAGATCACTCAGGTAGAATTGAATAACTTCTTCCGCTTCCACCGCTCCGCTGTTCGTCAGGCTACACTGAAGCGACAGGGACTCGCCCATTGGGATCGAAGTCTTATTCAGCGCAAGATGGCTATAGGTGAAATGCGTGTAGCTCAGTCCAAAACCGAATGGGAAAAGCGGTTCCACGGTGGCATATCG
>Ga0351930_1152_pt1 | contig 11441 bp, 10 predicted proteins | sample BONcelT113001E10_FD_205823 | JGI IMG/M metagenome (GOLD analysis project Ga0351930, IMG submission 205823) | Enriched cells from coal bed in the Powder River Basin, Montana, United States - BONCAT cells T11 rep2 HSBNCT.T11.300.1.E10 ...
TATGGATTGACGTAAAGCACCCGTCCGGGCAGACGAAACAGACCTGATTGAACAAGGACGATGGTTTTCAAAAACGCCGTCTCCTATAGGCCGAGATATTTGTTTGCTCTGTTTTGCGCATTGGCCCGAATGTTGAAATAGTAAAAGGGATACTCAAAGCTGTGGTAAACACCCCGGGGAAATACATGCTGTGTCAATGCATACAGAAGATCTTCATCGGCCGTCGTGCAGATCAACACACCGTTTTCGATATCCACCCGGGCATCCGCGTATTGAGGCACCGGTTCAAATGCCAGGGTCGCCGGATCGGGCATGATGGAACCCAGACCTTCGGCAGTGGTGGCCACCGTCTCCGTCCTCGTCCAGGTGATGGGATTGATCACAAGGCCCACCGCTCCGGATAAAATCGGATTGACTCCCGGCACAACATCCGGCGCCTGCGTGTTATAGGAAATGATCACCCCCGTGTCGTCCGGGCCTTCGGCAAATTTCAAATGCGGATTGTTTTCAATGATCTGGGCCGTAACGGGATAGCCGATCACATAGGCGGCAATCATTCTGGCATAGATCTCCGGATGATCTTTCAGATATCCGGTCAGGAAATTAATCAATACGATGGACCCCTGTGAATGACCCGCCAATATAAACGGCCGGCCGGCATTGAAGTTTTTGATGTAGTAATCAAAGGCCGCAACGGCGTCGAGCGTGGGAACACCGACAATCAAGGCGTGACGCTCCGGCAAGGGCAGCGCTAAGATATAGGCGGCATCTGCCTGCCTGTAGTAGGGCGCGTAAATATTGGCAAAGGTTTCAAAAGCGGTTGCCGACCGCCCAAAGGCGGAGGCGGAACCGGCCAGCATTGACGGGTTGTCGATGTCGCAGATATTCGGATCGCTGTCATGTACCTTCTGCCAGGCCGTCGGATAAAGATAAAAGACGTCTACGTTATGGGACACGACAGGCATCGACAACCAATGTTTGGCCTGCGAGTAATCCGTAGCCGTGGCGCCCGGCGTCGCATCATTTCCGCCGCAGGCGGCAAAAAACAGACTGACGAAGACGACCATCACCAATGCTTTTATTTTCATTCGATTCATAGTTTATTCCTCTTGTCTCAATAGTATGGGGTATGTTTCATGGCGTTGTGCAGGCATAACTTGCGGCGGCATTCACATCACCTGCGGCGCTGTATCTTGGATACCGGGGCTGCCGGTCAAACCGTGATATATATCGACTTTATCCCATCAATACTTTAATTAAGGCAAGCAACTGTCATCATGGGAAATGTTTAGAAATGGGGACACGAGGCCGCCGGCTTCCGCAAATCAGGCACCCCCATCAACAGCGATAGGTTGAAAAATATGGACACCGATGTTTAGGTAGAGAAACCAAAACGGCGGTGTAACGATGGAAAGGGGACCGAACGGGCGATACTCGAAAGAGTTTCGAGAGGAAGCAGTAAAGATGGTGACGGATGGCGGTTTGTCCGTGCTGGGGGTATCAAGCCGTTTATCTTTGCCGAAATCGACATCGGAGCGCTGGAGCGGAGTTTCGAAGAAGATTGAGATGAATCATTTTTTCGCGATATCGTAGTAGTAGCAGGTCTGCAGAGCGTCATATTTGGCGCCGCCCACCCATTTTTCATACGTTACGCTGTACTTCTTCCCTTCACCCGGCGGCCACGGGTCATTGATGTTCACCAGCCGTTTGACGGGGTTCTCTGTCGTATCCTCATAATACCCCACCGCGACCATGTAATGTCCCCCACCACTATTCCATTTCCATAAAAAGGACACCGGCTTGCCGGCATCGAGCACAGCTTTCAAAGCAGTCCAGGAGAGGGCGGCGCCTGCATCATTGTAACCTTCTTTGGCCGTGAAGCCCCAATTATCATACAAAGGGTAAAAGGGTTTGTTGCACTTTGTGGCCGCTCCATCCTCACAGCAGGAGTTTTGCACAAATGCGTCGTTTGCCTGGGCACACTGTGTAATGCCCCCGGCATCGCCTCCGGCGAAAAGCATTGTCATCTTCCCGGTTGCAGCCCAGCACCACTGATTCTGCTCCTGCGGAAACAACTGCACATTAAGTAATTTGTTTGTCTTGCTCGCGCTTTCTGTCATCGTGTGGGAGGACGAAAGGGAACGGAGGAGCTCCCCGACGACCGGAACCGGGGAGGCATTCATATTGCGGAGATTGGGCGGTACCATGTCATTGTATGAGTCCCGCGCCGCAATGATCGTTGCTTTGATATAAGGGGCGATTTCCCGGAATTCATACTTCGTTCCCGGGATAAAGGGAGCGGAATCACTCGCGTAGAGCGGGATCAGGATATTGCGGCCGCTTTCTTCATAGCCCACAAAAGCCATCTCGATTTCATCAAGGTCAAGCAGGTAACTGTCTTCGATGACCAGTGCATTTGCCGCAATGGTATCAAGGACTTTTTCGATCATGGACTTCGCTCCGATTGCTACATACTCCCAGACGTCTTCATCGATCATGACCTGGACGCTGCCGATCGGCTTGTCTCTGACCAGCACCGGATAGAGATACTCATTACTGCCGATGATCATTGAATCATCCGGAACAGCTCTTTGCAGCAGTGCGTCGCTGTCAATCTTCCTGATCTCGATCGGTTCGCCAAGCTCCTCTTTGCCGACATCGCTTGCGGATTCATATCCAAAGAAACTGAAGTCGGTCTCCTGGGCCATGTCTCTCAATGTTATAAGCCCGTCATCTGCTGCCTGCCTGCGGTTGTCGGAAGAGCTGCCTGCGCAGGTCATTAATAATGCCGAGCAGGCCAGGATGAGTAAGGCGATCATACGTGAAACTCGTAACGATGTTTGCTTCATTATTTGCCTTCGTTGCGGTCAATGCCGTTTTTGATTTTCCTGGTAGCAGAAATGAGATCCGCATGCAACCAGATTCGGCGTCGCCTGATCGTTTGGGGTTCGCGATTTCACGACTTCAATGCTCTGATCTTATCGGGTGCCGACAGATATTCACCCATTTGAGAACACTTTACCGGCAAGCTCGGCAACCGCAGATAAGATCGGCAGCGAGATTTCGATGATCACCCCCCCTTCGCGGGAATTCACCGCGCAGGTCGTGCCGCCGTGAAGTCGAACGGCACCCTCTGTGATGGCAAGACCAGGACCGTTCCCGCCCGTTTCTCGTTTCCGCCCGTCGCCGACATCGTAAGAAGGTTTAAAAAGATGGGGAAGTGAGGCGTCAGGCACCCCCTTCCCATGGTCTCTGATCGTGATCAGGCCCATGGAATCGCCCCGATTGCGGATACAACGGAGGGAAACCACTCGGTCCAGGTATTTTGCTTCAACATCGGCGTCATTGGCGATTTCCCAAATCATTTTCGCCGCTCTCCGGATGGCGCCACTCCGGTTTTCATGTCCACTGCGGGAAACGCATCCTGCCGGCGAGTCCGTCATATGAGGAATGGATCGTCCTTCATGACGGCCCTGCAGGTTCCTTCCTCAGGAAGACGGCTCCGGTCCTCATGTCACCACAACAGGTTGTGCACCTTTTTCCTTGACACACAAGTCACCGTGGCCCTATATTCGTCCCACCCGAAAGCAATTTCTTATCAATGATTTTTCCGCCGATCTCCTGTATGAGAATGGCGCCCTGTCCCTCACCGTCTCTGGGAACGGGGTGCCATCGGAGTGGGATCAGGGCGTTTTGAAGTGCAGGGGCCGCCGCCACGCTTTTAAAGGGTCTGGCGGCTTTTTCATGCCCCGGCCCGTTCCTCCGCCGCTACGCAACAGAGGCTTCACCATTTCCCGGGAAAAGGGAAGGAAAGGCAAGGGGTGATCCAGCATGGCACGAACGAAGTTCACCTTCGAGAAACGGCAAAAGGAACTGGCCAAGAAACAGAAGAAAGAAGAGAAGGCGGCGCGCCGCGCGGAGGCCAAGCAGGGGAAGGACGAAACGGAGCAGCCGCTCGCCGGCGAAGTTCCGGGCAACGCCGACGGGGATGCCGGGCTTCGGACCGCGGTGGAGAACGCCGCCCCGGGGGACGAGACGCCCCGCTGAGCGAGGCTTCTCGTCATCCGGGCCTTTGACCGGCCGGCTGCGCCCGCCACTCCGAGGGCAGGTCGATGACGCCGGCCGAGGCGGTTCGGGCGGTATCGTCGAGGAGGGTCTCGGGCGCCAGCCGGCGGATGACCTCATCCACGTATGCCGGGTCGAAGTGGGTGCCGCGGTAGAGTTTCAGGGCCCGGGGGAGGCAGCGCAGAAAAGCGCTCACGACCTCGGGCGCGAAGTGGGTTCCGGCCTCCTTCTGGAGGATCGAGATGACCCTCTGGAGGGGCATGGCCTCCGGCGCCAGCGTATTGTCCCCGTCGTACTTGGGGTAATCCCGTAGGGAGGTCAGGGCGTCGAACACATCGGCTGCCGCGATGATCTTTGCGCCGAGGGGGATTCGATCGCCGGTGAGCCCTTCCGGGTAGCCCCGGCCGTCGATCTTCTCGTGGTGCCGGCTGGCGACCTCGGGGACGGCACTGAGGTTCCGGGGAAAGTGAAAATTTTCGAGGATGATTCGGGTCTTGAGGGGGTGGGAGTTCATCTCCTCCCGCTCCTCGGGCGTAAAGACACCGTTCTTGAGCAGGACGCCGTCCCGGATCCCGATCTTGCCGATGTCGTGGAGCATCGCCGCCAGCCGCAGCACCTCGACATCGTTCCGGTCGAGCTTCATCTCCCTGGCAATCAGCAGGGAATACTCGGTGACCCGTAGCGAGTGGCCCGCCGTCAGGGGGTGCCGGGCGTCGACGATCGCCGACAGGGTGCTGATTGAACTGCTGAAGGAGAGCCTCGCCTCGTCGATCAGGTGGGTATTCTCCAGGGCGATCCCCACCTGGGAGGCGAGCCCCTTCATGAAGATCTCGTCCCGCTGGTCGAAGACCCCCTGGCCGGCCTTGTTGATCACCTGGAGAACGCCGATCATTTGCCCCGTGGGATTCTTCACGGGAAGGCACAGCACGGACCGGGTCCGGAAATGGTTGTTCAGGTCGAAGGAGCGATCGAAATAGGGGAGCTCCCAGGCATCGGTGACGTTGATCATCTCCCCGGTCTCGGCTACCCGGCCGCTGATACCCTTGCCGATGGGAAGGGTGATCGGGTCGATTCCCTCGGCGACCTTGGTCCAGAGGACGCGCCTGTCCCAGTCGATCACGTAGAGGCTGGTCCGCTCGACCGACATAACCGTGGTCACCCGGCTGATGATCAGCGGAAAGAGGCGGCTGGAATCGAGTTCCGAGGTCAGGTCGGAGGCCAGCGCGATCAGGCTCGCCAGCAGCTCCTTCATGTGCTCCCGCTCGGCCAACTGATCGGCTGCGGTCTGGAAGATCGCATTGAAGGAGTGGATGAGGCTCTGGATCTCGTTTTCCTCGTCCCGCTCGTCGGCCCCGCCGGAACCTTGGAGACGCAAGGTCTCCTTCACCCCGATCGCCTGGTCGCAGAAACTTTTCCGTCCCTCGGTCACCTCCGTCGAGCGGAGGCGGATGGTCTGGGTCAGCCTTTCCAGCGCGCGGACCCTGCGGAACATCAGGAAGAAGCTCAGGAGCGGCAGAAAGAGCATCGCGAGCAGCCCGCAGTTGAGAATCTCGCCGATTTGGCCGCTGCCGTCGGCGTCGATGAGAGGCCGGAGATTGTGGTGGACGAGCGAAACCATGATCAGCAGGGGGATCAGAGAGGAGAGCGCGAAGAAGGTCAGGAAAACCTTCCTGGATTTTTCCCCCGCCAGAGATTTGAAGAATTTCATCAGCAGCCCTGCCTGATATTGCCTGGTATCCGCTTTCCTTGGTTCCGCACCGGAGGCGCGCAGCGTACACGGAATGGCGATCCGCGGGTGGCCCACTTTAGCTATGAAAAACGGTGGATGTCAACCAGTTTTCTTCCTCCCGGTGCAAACCGGCGGCGCTTTGCCAGCCAACCACATCCACCACCAAAGAAAAATAAAAAAACCTCATTGATCCTGACAAATCAGGGTGATCGGTTGTTTGCGCTCAAAAAAAACCATCATCAACGAGGTGAAGCGAGTATGTCACCGTTGAACAGCTCCCGGTGCTTGCCAATCTGGAAGGCATGAATGCCGAACTCATCTATATGGGGCTCTCGCAGGGAGAGCGCCTCAAGCGCCTTAACGAAATCGCCATTCGACAGATGCAGGTCCTCACAGCCGCACCGGCGCTGAAACAGATCAAGGAATGACCATAGAGGTCCGCCCATGAAACATCTGTCCCGGCTGCGCTCCTTGCCATCACGGGACTGTCGCTCTTTGTTCCGCGCATCCTGCATAAGCTGATCGACGACGGGCTGATGAGAGGCCAAGCGGGGTATCCATTTTCGCCGAGCATGAACCTGCCGGATGAGCTAGGAAGCCAGACACCAATATACAGTTGATTTTCTCCAAGAAGTACAATAAAACTATACTACCTGGAGAGAGATATGCCGAAGGACCACCTGACCCTGATGCACGAGCTGCGGGATTACGCCTCACCGAAGGCCCGCCTGACCCGGATGATCAAGTCCGGCGAGGTGGTGCAGGTGCGCCGGGGACTCTTCGTGGACCCGAAGGACACGGGCCAGTCCCTCAAGAGCCTCGCCGCGATCATCTACGGCCCTTCCTACATCTCCTTCGAATACGCCCTGGCCCATTACGGCCTGATCCCGGAGCGGGTCCCGGCCATCACGTCGGCAACGTACCACAAGAACAAGAACCGGCGCTTCCACACCCCCCCGGGTGATTTTTACTACTACTATCTTCCCGCCGCGGTTTTCCCCTACGGCGTGACGCTGGGGTCGGAAGACGGCGGGAACTACCTGATCGCCACACCGGAAAAGGCACTCTGCGACACCCTCTACAAGACACGGGGGGTCACGGGGCCAAAGGCCCTCAGCGCCCTCCTGTTCGAGGATTGGCGGATGGAGAGGGAGGCCGTCCTTTCCCTCGACCGGGCGGACATCCTCTTTCTGGCGCCGCTGTACGGAAAGCCGTTGCTCCGCCTGCTGCCGAAATGGCTGGAAAGGGAGTCCCGGGATGCATAGTGCCATCGAGGATATGCTCAAGACCTATGATTGCCGCAGGTTGGACGACTGCCGCCATGCCCTCAAGGAAATCACCCAGGAGATCGCCCTTCTGGGGCTCTACCGCGGCGGCTTCTTCGCCAAGGCGGCCTTCTACGGGGAAACGGCCCTGCGCATCTTCCACGGCCTGGATCGGTTTTCCGAAGCTCTCGATTTTTCGCTGCTCAAGAGCGACAAGGCCTTTGACCTTTCCTCATTCACGCAGGCGGTGCAGGACGAACTGGGCGCCTACGGTCTTGAGATGACGGTCACGGAAATGATCAAGAGCAACGACTCCCCGGTCAAATCTGCCTTCATCAAGGGGGGAACGCAGATCCATCTGCTCAAGATCCAGTCGGTCCGGCCGCCGGTCGCGGGCATCCATCCCCAGGAGCAGATCCGGATCAAGCTGGAGGTGGATACGGAGCCGCCTGCCGGCGCCACCTTTGAAATGAGGTACCAGTTGCGCCCCATCCCCTATTCGGTTCGCCTCTACTCGCTTCCCTCGCTCTTCGCCGGAAAGATCCACGCCCTGCTCTGCCGGTCCTGGAAAGGGAGGGTCAAGGGGCGCGATTTTTACGACTATGTCTGGTTATTGTCCCAATCGGCCCCGGTGGATCTCGTCCATCTGACGGAGCGGATGCGGCAGACCGGACACCTCCCCGCTGGGGAGACATTGACCGAAAGGGATCTGAAGATCCGTCTGCACCAGCGCTTCGCAGCCGTCGATTTCGCTCAGGCCCGCAAGGACATCCTTCCTTTCATCAAGAATCCCGACACGGTTCATCTCTGGTCGGCCGAGTTCTTTTCCACGATCACGGACGACAAACTGAAAGTTGAAAAGATTTAGGGGAAAATTATGAGAAACGCATTGAAAGCTGACGATATCCGCCGATGAAACATCTCTTCCGGCTGCGCTCCTTCATCAGGCCCTACGCCTTCCCGATTGTCCTCACCCTCTTGGCGCTCCTGGCCGTCACGGGGCTGTCGCTCGTCGTGCCGCGCATCCTGCAGAAGGTGATCGACGACGGACTGATGAAGGGCCAGGCAGGGTATCTTGCCCGGGCGGCGCTGCTGCTGCTGGGATTGGGGCTGGCGATCGCCGTCCTCAATCTGATCCAGAACTACATCTCCGAGCGGACCGCGGCCCGCATCGGCTACGACCTCCGCAACGCCATGTACGACCGTATCCAGCATCTGCCCTTCACCTTCCACGACCACACCCCGTCGGGCCAGCTGATCACCCGCTGCATCGAAGACGTGCGCGCCATCCAGAACTTCGCCGGCGGCGACATCAGCGAACTGATCCAGCTCTCCTTCCGGGCCGTCGGCGTCATCGTCATGATGGTCTCCCTGGACGCCCGGATCGCGGCCATCGCCCTTCTGCCGCTCGTGCCGCTGGCGATCATGACCTCCCTCTTCGGCCACCGGATCACGAGACTCTTCTACCGCGTCGATGAGGCCCTCGGCGATCTCTCCACGCGCCTGCAGGACAACGTCATGGGGGTTCAGGTCGTGCGGGCCTTTGCACGCGAGGCCCACGAGAGCGAACGGTTCGACGAGAGCAACCGGAACTATTTCGCCGCCCGCCTGCGGGTCATCCACGAATGGTCCAAGGTAATGCCGACAACCACCCTGTTCATCACCCTGGGCACGATCCTGATCCTTTTCTTCGGCGGCCAGCGGGTCATCGCGGGGTCCATGACGATCGGCGAGATCGTGGCCCTCAACGCCTACATGCTGCTGCTCTCGGGTCCCATCCAGGAGATGACCTGGCTCACCAACAGCGCGGGCGAGGCGGGTCCTGGAGATCCTGGACCACGAGCCGGAGATCCGCTCGCCGGAAGAGGCGGTGGTCCTGCCGGAGCTGCGCGGCCGTGTGGAGTTCAGCAATGTCTCGTTCCGCTACGAGGGCGAAAAGCGCTTCGCCCTGACCGGCATCGACCTGGAGGTCGAGCCGAACCGGATCGTCGCCCTGATCGGCCAGACCGGCTCGGGAAAGACCTCGCTCGTCAACCTGATCCCCCGCTTCTACGATGTGACGGAAGGGGCGGTCAAGGTGGACGGCGTGGATGTGCGCCGGGCGGATCTCGACTCGCTGCGCCGCCGGATCGGCATCGTCCTGCAGACCCCGCTTCTCTTCTCCGATACGATCGGGGCCAACATCGCCTACGGCCGGCCCGAGGCGGGCGAAGAAGAGGTCATGGCCGCGGCCAAGGCCTCCCAGGCCCACGAGTTCATCCTGGCGCTTCCCAACGGCTACGAAACCATCGTCGGCGAGCGCGGCGTGACGCTGAGCGGCGGGCAGCGCCAGCGGGTGGCGATCGCCCGCGCCCTTCTGATGGATCCCCGAATCCTGATCCTCGACGACTCGACCTCATCGGTCGATCCACGGACGGAAAAGCTGATCCAGGAAGCGCTCGAAAACCTGATGCAGGGCCGCACGACCTTCGTGATCGCCCATCGGCTCGCCACGGTCCGCCGCGCCGATCTGATCCTGGTCATGGACCAGGGGCACATCGTCGAGCGGGGCACCCATGAGGAACTCATTGTCCGGGGCGGGCTCTACAGGACGATCCACGACCTGCAGCTGCAGCAGGTACCTGCGAAGGAGGGGGAGGCATGAGCGCGATCCAGCCGCCCGCCTACATCACCAAGGCGGACAGGGAATCCGACGCCAAGGGCTACAACCCGCGGGTGGTCAGCCGGCTGGCCGTCCATGCCCGGCCCTATCGGGCGAAGCTCCTCCTGGCGGCGCTCCTGATGTTCTGCTCCTCCGCGGCGGCGGTGGCAGGCCCCTATTTCGTCAAGATCGCCATCGATGCGGGGCTCTCGGCCAAAAACGGGGACGTGCTCCTCACCACGCTGATCGCCTATCTGTCGGTTTCGCTTGCCCAGTGGGTCTGCACCTACTGGCGGATTAACATCATGGCCAAGGTGGGCCAGGCGGTGATCTACGACCTGCGCACGACCCTCTTCGGCCACCTGCAGCGGCTCTCCTTGGGCTTTTTCAGCCACTACTCGGTGGGGCGGATCATCACCCGGGTCATCAACGACGTGGAGACGCTACGCGACTTTCTAACCTGGTCGGTGCTCTCCATCGCGCGCAGCCTCTTTACCCTCCTGTTGATCGTCGTCGTGATGCTGGACATGAATCTGCGGCTGGCCCTTTTGACCTTCAGCGTCCTGCCGGTCATGGTCGCGGCGACCATCCTCTTCCGCCGCCTCTCCCGGAGGGCCTACCGCAAGGTCCGCGGGGCGGTCTCGTGGGTCAACTCGGTCCTCGCCGAGAACGTCAACGGCGTCCGGGTGATCCAGGCCTTCTCGCGCCAGGAGCACAACCGGCGGTTCTTCGCCGAGGCGGTCAACCGCTACCACCTCGAGCAGTCCATCGCTGCGGCCCGCATCGTCGCCTTCTTCAGCCCCCTCGTCGATGTCCTGGGCGCCGTCGCCACGGCCATGGTCGTCTGGGTGGGCGGCGCGGCGGTCCTGGGCGAGCAGATCACCCCCGGGGTCCTCGTGGCCTTCACCCTCTACATCGACCGCTTCTTCGAGCCCGTCCACGACCTCTCGCGCCGCTTCACACAGCTCCAGTCCACCATGGCGGGCGGGGAGCGGATCGTGGGCCTCCTGGACACGGAGGTGGAGGTGAAGGATGTCCCGGGCGCCAGGGAGCTCCCGCCCATCGGGGGAGAGGTCCGGTTCGAGAAGGTCTCCTTCCACTACCCCGCCGAGGATGAGGACGACGAGCAGGCCGTCCTGATCGACATCGATCTTCTGGCCCGTCCCGGCGAAACCGTCGCTCTCGTAGGCGAGACCGGCGCCGGCAAGACGACCTTGATCAAGCTGCTCGCCCGCTTCCATGACCCGACGAAAGGCCACATCCTGGTGGACGGCCACGACCTAAAGACGATCAAGCAGGGCAGTCTGCGGCGGCAGATGGGGATCGTCCCCCAGGAGCCCTTCCTCTTCAGCGGCACGGTGAAGGAAAACATCCTCTTCGGCAGGCTGGCGGCGAGCGATGCCGAGGTCGTCGCCGCGGCGGAGGCGGTCGGCGCCCACGGGTTCATCGTGAATCTGCGCCAGGGCTACGACACCCCGGTGGAGGAAGGAGGGGTCATGCTCTCGGTGGGACAGCGGCAGCTCATCTCGCTGGCCCGCGCCCTTCTGGCCGACCCGCGCATCCTCATCCTCGACGAGGCGACCTCTTCGGTGGACACCCAGAGCGAGCAGGCGATCCAGAAGGCGCTCCTGCGGCTCTTCCAGGGGAGGACGGCCTTCGTCATCGCCCACCGCCTCTCGACGGTCACCCACGCCGACCGGGTCGTGGTGATCCACAGCGGCCGGATCGTCGAGGAGGGCAC
>Ga0351930_1153_pt1 | contig 11426 bp, 10 predicted proteins | sample BONcelT113001E10_FD_205823 | JGI IMG/M metagenome (GOLD analysis project Ga0351930, IMG submission 205823) | Enriched cells from coal bed in the Powder River Basin, Montana, United States - BONCAT cells T11 rep2 HSBNCT.T11.300.1.E10 ...
CCATTCTCGTCTTGATTGGCGGGGTGTTCCGCATGCCCTATCGTGTATAACGTATCGTACGTCGTTCCACATTCACCGGAAATGTCTCAGCAGAATACCCGAGGCTTTGTCGATCAGAAGCTGCTCCCTGCCGGCTTTCTCCGAGAGTTTCTCATGGACGAGGATGACCCCATCCTCATTCCCCAGGGAGAGGGAAAGGTCGACGTGGCCCTCCTCGATCCGTACATGGATCCCCAGAGGAACGCTGCATCCCCCTCCGACCTGTGCCTGAACGGCCCTTTCGATGGCAACCTCCCTGTATGTTCTTTCGTGATTGATGGTCCCGACGAGCAGCGCCGCTTCGCCGCCTGCTCTGACCTCGATCGCGATGGCGCCCTGGCCCGCGGTGGGTACCATGATGTCGGCCGGGATGATCTCGGTTATCACCGCTTCGAGGCCCAGCCGCCTGATCCCGGCGGCGGCCAGAATGACGCCGTCGAGGTTCTCCGTGGTTATTTTCCTGATCCGGGTGTCGACATTCCCCCTTAAGGGGATCACCTCCACCCCCGCGCGGTATCTCTGAAGCTGGGCTTTTCTGCGCAGGCTGCCCGTCCCCACGCGGCAACCGCTTTGAAGGTCGCGTATACTCCTGTGGCGCGTCGAGACGAAGGCGTCCCTCGGGTCCTCGCGAACCATTACGGCGCCGATGGCAAGGCCTTCAGCAAGTTCGGCGGGGAGGTCCTTCATGCTGTGGACGGCTATGTCGATGCTGCCGCGGACAAGTTCCTCCTCGATCTCCTTGACGAAGAGACCTTTTCCGCCGATCTGAGCAAGGGGCTTGTCCCATACGGTATCGCCCGTTGTCTTGATGGTCTTTACAATAAATTCGTGTCCGGGGTTAGCCTCCCTCAGGGTATCCATCACTATCTGTGTTTGCCTGAGGGCCAGCCTTGAGCCCCTCGTCCCCACTGTCCATGTCTTTTTCATCGTTTTCCTCGAATTGGAACAACTTCTTCAGGGTGTCGAAGACGGCGGGGTCCCCGTTCTCCTTGAGGAGCGTCAGGTAGGGGTGGACGAGCTTGTTCATGATCGCCCTCGTCATGGCGTCGATAGTGTTCACCGTCTCGTCGTCACTCGTACCCATCCTGCCAAGGGCTCGCTTCATTTCCCTCGTCCGTATCTCCTCGGCCCGGCTCATGATGTGCCCGATGAGGGGATTCACCTCAACCTTCCTGAGCCAATCGGAGAACCTGGCCGCCTCGTCGTCTATGATGACCTGTGCCTTTTCGGACTCCCGGACCCTGTTGGACAGGTGCTTCTGGGAAAGTTCCCTGAGGTCGTCTATGTCATAGAGATAGACGTTGTCCATGTCGTTCACGGCGGGGTCGACGTCACGGGGGACGGCGATATCGATGAAAAATATGGGCCTGTTCTTCCGCTTCTTCATCACGGCCTGAAGAATGGGCGGGTCGATGAGGGGTTCTTCGGACCCCGTTGAAGCGAGGACCATATCGACTTCCCCGAGGAGTTCAAATAGCGTCTCGAAGGGTTTCGCCTGTCCGATTATCTCGTCTGCCAGCTTTCGGGCCTTGTGATAGGTCCTGTTGGTGATGAGGATGTCGGAAAGCCCTTCCTTCTGGAAATATTTCAGGGCCACCTCGCACATCTCGCCGGCCCCGATGACGAGTATCCTCTTCTCTTCCAGGCAGCCAAATATGCGTTTGGCAAGTTCCACGGCCATGGAGCTTATGGACAGGGGGTTGTATCCTATCCGCGTTTCCGTTCTTATGCGCTTCGCGACGTTGAAGGTTTTGTGGAAGGTCTTGTTGAGGAAGAAGCCCGTCGACTTTGCCGCGGCGGCAAGGCGGTACGCATCCTTCACCTGGCCGAGTATCTCCGGTTCGCCTATGACCATGGAGTCGAGACCAGAGGCGACAAGGAAGAGGTGGCGGAAGGCCTCTTCGTCGGAGAAGCTGTACATGTAGCGGGCGAACCATTCATCGGGGGCCGTGAAGACCTCGGAAAGCACACGGCGGACCCTGTCCATCATCTCTTCCGTGTCTTCGCCGGAAAAATAGAACTCCGTCCTGTTGCAGGTGGAGATGATGACCGATTCCGCTACGCCCTTTTCACGGATCCTCCTTAAAAGGTCGGGTATCGACTCTTCCTTGATGTAGAGCTTTTCCCGTATCTCCAGGGGTGCCGTATTGTGATTGAGTCCGAGTATGCCGATCGCCTGTTTTTTCATGATCACATATAGGTATGCATGCCCTTGAGGAGGAAATTAACCCCGAGGAACGTGAAAAGGACGAGAAAGAAGCCGAGAATCATCATGTAGGCTGTCTTCCTTCCCCTCCACCCGAGAGCAAGCCTGTTATGAAAGAGGATCGCGTAGACGATCCATGTAATGAGCGACCATGTTTCCTTGGGGTCCCATCTCCAGTAGGAGCCCCAGGCAAAACCGGCCCAGATGGAACCTGTTATTATGCCGGCGGTGAGAAAGGGGAAACCCAGCGACATGCACCGGTAGTTGATCCTGTCCAGGGTGTCGAGGGAGGGGAATTTATCGGAAAAGAGAAAGGACCTCTTTCTCTTGATCTCCTTTTCGATGACGAGATAGAGAAGGGAGATAAAAAAGCCGACGACGAATATCCCGTTCCCCAGGAAGGAAAGGACGGTGTGGACGGGAAGCCAGGCGCTCCTCAGGGCCGGGATGAGGGGCCGTATCTCGCTGGGGAAGTTAAGCGACATGATGACGATGAGGGAGACGAGGGGTGCGATTATGCTTCCTATCATGCTGACATGATAGACCTTCCTTATATAGATGAAGAAACCGGCGACGCACAGTGCCAGGAAGGAAAGCGATTCGTAAATGTTCGTGATGGGGGTGTAGCCGGCCTCGAAGAAGCGCGCCACGACGGAGGCAAAGTGGACTGCGAAGGCGGTGGCGAGCAGGTAATACCCCGGCCTCTCAAAGCGCGGTTTGTTCACGGCCAGGCTCACGGCATAGATGAAGGTCGATGCAAGATAGAGACCGAGGGCCGTATTATAAAGGTAGACGTTCACGACAGACCTTCGTCGAGGACCTTCTTCATGCCCCTCAAACCCTTTCTAACGACCTCCCCGATGTCCATGCCGCCGATATCCTTCATGATGGCCCTGCGTTTCACAGGATCGGGAACGGTATCGATGAGGTGCCGTCTCAGGGCGCCTATGATGCGCGTGTAGGCGACGTAGTCCTTTGTCACCGTCCTTTCGATAGCCTGGCGTATCTTTTTCGATGCCATGGGGAGGACTCCCGATGTGGATATGGCTATCGTGACGTCGCCCTTCCTGATGATGGAGGGCACGATGAAATCACACTCTTTCGGTTTGTCGACGACATTGATGAGGACGCCCTTGTGCTCCGCATCTTCGCGCACGGCGGAGTTCGTGTCCCTGTCGTCGGTGCAGGCGAAAACCACCGCCGCATTGTCGAGATCGCCCCGGCGGTATCTGCGCGGCAGGACGCGTATGGCGCCCCTGTCGGCGAGAAGCGCCAGCTTCTTTGTCACCTTCGGGCTGACAACGGTTACGGAAGCATTGAATTTGAGGAGCATCAGGGATTTTCGCTCAGCGACACTCCCGCCGCCCACGATGAGACATTCTTTTCCCGTCACGTCCAGAAAGAGGGGATAATAATGATGTCGGTCAGTATCTGATCTCAAAGGTAAGGAACCCGTCGGTATAATTTTCCCAGGAGACGTCGGTCTCCTCGACAAAGGCGCCCCGGGGGCCGCTCCGGGACCATTGAACCAACTTCTCGACGGCCTCCTTGTCGCCTTCGCAGACAATCTCGACGCCGCCGTCGGGGAGGTTTTTGACCCATCCTGTCAGGCCCAGGCCCTGTGCCTCCCGCTGGGTGGTGTAACGAAAGAAGACTCCCTGCACGATTCCGCGAACAACTATGTGCGCCCTCTTCTTCATTGCAGAAAACGACCTCGTGTCTGCCAAAACCCCGCCAACGCCCGTCCACAAACATTTTATTGTTGGTAAAGGGTTTTTGTATTATACTTATCACAACATTCCCATAAAATCCAGCCGTGTTGACCACTTGGGGAGAGGGCCATATGTACAGAGTGGGTATAGATATAGGTTCCGTCAGCGTCAACGTTGCAATTGTCAATGATAACGGGAAGATCGTCAAATCGCGGTATATCCGCCACAAGGGGAAACCCTACGCCGCGGCGAAAGAGGCCATCGAGGAGGCGGTGGGGGCCTATGAGGTGGAATTCATCGCCACCACGGGCACGGGGGCGAAGGTCTTTGCCTCACTCATCGGAGCCGCTTTCGTAAATGAGATCATCGCCATTTCACGGGCCATGGGCAGCTTGTATCCATCCACGGGAAGTGTCATCGACATAGGTGGAGAGGATTCCAAGCTGATCATTTTCGAGCCTTCCGGGAGAAAAAGCAGTCCCCTGCGTGTGAAGGATTTCTCGATGAATGCCCTCTGTGCCGCCGGGACGGGTTCCTTTCTCGACCAGCAGGCGTCCCGGCTCAGGTTTACCATTGAGGAATTCAGCGAGGTGGCCCTCAGGGCAAAGAACATTCCCCGCATAGCGGGGAGGTGCACCGTCTTCGCAAAATCGGACATGATCCACCTCCAACAGATCGCGACGCCCGATTACGAGATAGTCGCGGGTCTTTGCTATGCCCTGGCGCGCAATTTCAAGGGCAATATCAGCAAGGGCAAGGACCTGAAGACGCCTGTCGGGTTTATCGGCGGTGTGGCGGCGAACGCCGGGATGAGAGGCGCCCTGAAAGAGGTTTTCCAGCTGACGGACGATACCTTCTTTGTCCCGGAGAACTTTACTGCCGTCGGAGCCGCGGGGGCTGTCTATGCAGTTCTCGAAGACCCTTCCCTAAAGGTTCCCTTTACCGGGCTTGACAGGCTCGATACTTACCTCAATGAAGAAAAGAGCGAGGCCACCCACGAGCCGCTTTCCCTCTCCGCGGCGAACATGAACATTGCCTACGACATGAAGCCCGTCACGGGCAGGACAAAGGTCTATCTCGGCGTGGATGTAGGGTCCATAAGCACGAACCTTGTTCTCATCGACGAGGAAAGGAACGTTCTGGCCAAGAGATATCTCATGACGGAAGGCAGACCGCTCGAGGCGGTCAAGAGGGGTCTTGCCGAGATAGGGGATGAGATCGGTGACATGGTGGAGATCATCGGATCCGGCACCACCGGGTCCGGCCGCTACCTGACGGCGGATTTCATCGGGGCCGACATCGTCCGCAACGAGATTACCGCCCAGGCGCAGGCCGCAATAGCCATTGACCCCACCGTCGACACCATCTTCGAGATAGGGGGGCAGGACTCCAAGTATATCAGCATCGACAACGGCGTGATAGTTGATTTCGAGATGAACAAGGCCTGCGCGGCGGGTACGGGTTCCTTCCTCGAAGAACAGGCCGAGCGGCTCGATATATCGATCAAGGAAGAGTTCGGTGCCCTTGCCCTTAAGTCGAAGAGACCGGTGAAGATGGGAGAGCGGTGTACCGTTTTCATCGAATCCGACGTTATCCACCAGCAGCAGCACGGGGCCGACAGGGAAGACATCGTTTCGGGGCTCGCCTATTCCATCGTGCAGAACTATCTCAACAAGGTCGTCGTCGACAGAAGAGTGGGCAAGCGGATATTCTTCCAGGGCGGCACGGCATTCAATAGAGGCGTCGTAGCGGCCTTCGAAAAGGTGCTCGGCATGCCGATAACGGTGCCTCCCCATCACGACGTGACGGGGGCCATCGGGGTCGCCATACTGGCGATGAAGGAGAACACCTGGGAGAAGAGTGGTTTCAGGGGTTTTGACCTCAGCAAGACGCCTTATACCGTTGATACCTTCGAATGCAAGGGGTGCGAGAACCTCTGCGAGATACGCAGGGTCACCATCGAGAACGAGACGCCCCTTTATTATGGAAGCAGGTGCGAGAAATACGATGTCCTCCGGAAGGGCGAAAAGAAGGAGATGGCTGATCTCTTTTCCATGCGGGAGGAGATACTCAACGAGATCTACGATAAAAAGGCCGGAACGCACAGAATAGGCATTCCGAAGGTCCTCCACATGCACGAGCTTTTGCCTTTCTGGAAGAGCTTTCTGACGGAACTGGACTTCGATGTCGTCGTTTCTGACATGACGAACAAGAAGACGGTCAGGGACGGTGTCGAGAATATTATCGTAGAGAGCTGTTTTCCTATAAAGCTTGCCCACGGTCACGTTGTTAACCTCCTCCAGAAGGGGATAGACAACATCTATATCCCCAGTATCATCAGCCTTAAGAAGTCCTCGAAACATGCGAGGAACTCCTTCGCCTGCCCTTACGCGCAATCACTTCCCTATACGATCAAGGGGTCCATTAGCTTCGAGGACTGGGGGGCCCGGGTCCTGACGCCGATCATTCGCTTCGGGGAAGGGAATGATGTCGTCCTCGCCAGCCTCGTTGAGCATTTCAAACCCTTCAACAAGTCGAAACGGATGGTGAAGAAAGCCTTCGAAGCGGCGCTTCACGTCCAGGATTCCTTCTATCGCCGCCTGACCGAAATGGGCAGGGCCTTTCTCGACGAGATGCGGGAGGGCGACAAGGTCATGGTCATTATCGGCAGACCATACAACAGCGCCGACCCTGGGGCCAACCTCAACATCCACAAGAAGCTTCTCAATCTCGGCGTCCCGGCGATTCCGATGGATATGTTGCCCGTCAACGACATGGTCGAGGACCCTGTTGACCTGGAACACATGTACTGGGGTTACGGACAGAAGATATTGAAGGCGGCCCGGGCCGTCAAAAACAACCGGAATCTCTATGCCATATACGTGACAAGCTTCGGCTGCGGCCCCGACTCCTTTATATCCCACTTCTTCACAAAGATAATGGGAAACAAGCCCTATCTTTCCCTTGAGATCGACGAACACAGCGCCGATGCAGGGATAGTAACGAGGCTCGAGGCATTCCTCGACAGCATCAACAACGCCCGGTTCGACGACGAGATCATCGAGCGCAGGACCTCGCCCTTCGACATGGATGGAAAGCGCAGAAAGATCTACGTGCCCCACATGTCCGACCATTCCCGGACTCTTGCCGCCGCTTTCCGCGCATGCGGCGTCAATGCGGAGGTCATGAAGGAATCGACAGAGGAGACGGTGCTGGTGGGGAGAAAATTCACCTCGGGGAAGGAATGCTACCCCTGTATTCTGACGACGGGCGACATGCTGAAAACGGCCCGCAGCGAGGATTTCGACCCGGCACAAAGTGCCTTCTTCATGCCCTCCGGCGAAGGCCCCTGCCGGTTTGGCCAGTATAACCGTTTCCACAGGATGGTTCTTGACGAGGCCGGTTTTGCCAATGTTCCCATCTATGCGCCCAATCAGGACCACCGGTTCTACAAGGAGCTCAATATCGTCGGGGGCAAGTTTACCCGTCTCGGCTGGAGGGCGGTCGTGGCCGCGGACCTCTTGACAAAGATACTTCATGAGACCCGGCCCTACGAAGTGATACCGGGAACAACAGACGCGGTCTATGAGCAGGCACTTGCCCAGGTTTGCCGTTGCATCGAGAGCGGTGCGCAGAACATAGACGTCGTGCTCAAGGATGTCCTCGGGAAGTTCAGAGCCATAGAACGCCGGCAGGAGAAGAGACCCACAATAGGCATCGTGGGCGAGATCTATATACGTTCCAACAAGTTCAGTAACTCCCAGCTCATCAGGGTGGTGGAAGACTTGGGCGGAGTCGTCTGGCTTGCTCCTGTTTCGGAATGGATCTCCTACGTGAACTATACGGGGAAGAGGAAGAGCAGGAAGAGGGACACCCTGCTCGGTGTTCTCGGATTCATCATAACCCAGTACGTCCAGGACAAGGATGAGCACCTGATGGAAGATATATTCGTACCATTCATTAAATACGGGCATGAGCCGAAGATAAAGGACATCCTCGAGAAGGCCAGCCCCTATATACACGACAGCTTCGAGGGGGAAGCGGTTCTCACCGTGGGCAAGAGCGTCGATTTCGCCCGCAAAGGGGTCGCCGGCATCATCAATGCCATGCCATTCACGTGCATGCCGGGCACCGTGTCGAGCGCCATTATGCGCCTCATCCAGAAGAACCACGACCTGCCGGTCATAAACATCGCCTATGACGGTCAGGGCGCAACGAACACCCTGACGAGGCTGGAGGCGTTTATGCACCAGGTGAGGGAGCACATAAGGGACTAATTGATGGACAATCCGCTTACCGGCGTGGTGATCATCATCGTGCTGCTGGTTTTGAACGGGGTTTTCTCCGCAGCCGAGACGGCCATCGTCGCCTCGCGCAAGAGCAAGATCAAGGAACTTCTCAGGAAGAGAAAGGACCGGAAGACGGAGATGCTCCTTGCCATGAAGGAGAACCCGGAGCGTTTCCTTTCAACGGTACAGATCGGTATCACTCTCTTTGGCACCCTCGCATCGGCCATCGGTGGTGTCATGGCGGCGAAGCACCTCATGCCGGTCATCGCCAGTGTTGAATTTCTGAAACCCTTTTCGGAATCCATCGCCGTAGCCATCGTCGTCTGTATCCTGACGTATCTGTTCATCGTATTCGGAGAGCTGGTCCCCAAGTACATCGGCCTGAGCTACAAGGAAAGGGCAGCCATCGCCATCATGCCCTTATTCAACTTTGTATCGCGCATCTTTTCCGTATTCGTCAGCTTTCTGTCAGTGACGACACTGTTCCTTGTCAAGGTGCTGAATCTCAGCAAGTCAGAGGAGCATATCGGCGAGGGTGAGATCAGGATCCTTCTGGAAGAGGGAAGGCGAAAGGGCGTCTTCGACAAGACCGAGGAGGAGTTGATCGACAGAGTCTTTCATTTCAGCGACCGTTCCGTCCGGGAGGTCATGGTACCCCGGCCCAATGTATACGCCATCGATGTGGACGACAGCAGGGAGAATATCCTGAACTACATTATAGGTAATGAGTTTTCCCGTTACCCCGTGTACCGGGAGACCTTCGACAACGTCATCGGTTTTGTCTACCAGAAGGACATAACACGGCACATCTGGAAGACCCAGGAACCCTTCCAGCTCGAAAAGATCCTGAAGCGCCCTTTCTTCGTCCCCGGCACCATGGAGATAAGCGTTCTCCTGAAGCAGATGCAGCGCACGCGCCGCCACCTGGCGGTGGTCATTGACGAATACGGCACGGCCGTCGGCATCGTCACCCTCGAAGACATCATGGAGGAAGTCTTCGGCGAGATCATGGACGAAACGGACGTAGAAGACAAGATAGAACGCCACCGCGATGGTTCCTACCTCATCGACGCCTCCTACTCCATCCGCGACCTCAACAACCGCCTCGACCTCGACCTGCCCGAATCCCCCGACTACGAGACCTTAGGGGGCTTCATAACCACCCAGCTCCAGGGCCTTGCCAAAGGCGGCGAGATCATCTACCACGGCCGCCACCTTTTCACCGTCGTCGACATAGACGGCCGGAGGATCAACAAGGTCAAGTTTGAAAGGGTGAAGTAAAAGCCGTACTCCTTTCCATCATCATTCTTTCCGGGTTGTCCCCGATGGTCACCAATATGGGCCGATTGGGCAGAATGTGATCGGGATCGGTCCCGACACCACGTAATCTCTATCCTTCACATCTCTTGAAGCGCGGATAGCATTAAGACCGAGAAAACTGCAGGAGGTAAGAATGGCGGGAAAGATCCTGATACTGATGGTTGTCATATGGGTCCTTTGCGTTGCGGGTGTCATACCTGGAGAGTCTGGCGAAGAAAGGGGAGCGCTTGAAGCGGCAACCCGGTGGCTTGCCCTGGTGGACAAGGAGGAGTATGCGGAAAGATGGGCACAGGCGTCGGAGTTCTTCAGGACGTCCATTGAGCGGGAAGAATGGGAGCGTATGGTGCGGGAGGCAAGAATGCCTCTGGCTGCGCTCAGACAAAGGGAAATGATCGACAGTAGATACGAGACATCTCTGCCTGGAATACCCGATGGTGAATATGTGGTCATGCGATTCAGATGTCTTTATTTCAAGCGGCTGGCGATTGAGACACTTACCGTGTCACGTGAAGAGGGCGGTGTTTGGAAGGTTTGCGGCTACTACATACGTTGAACTCCGGGATCATCGTTTCATTCCGCAGTTTGCGCATTCCGACGGTGGTTTTTTTGGAAAACGTTTAGAGCGCGACACTTCCATGCGGAGGTGGTAAGCCCGATCTGTCCGGAAACGCGTGAGTAACCATATAGGGAAGTTCATGCTTTCACAGAAGATGGGGTTCTTGCGGGTCGGAGTGGCGATCGCAAGGACAAGAGCGTAGGTACAGAAACCAGGTTCCGTCCCGTAATATGGCAGGCTTGCAGTTTTTCGGTATCTCTCAGTTCTTTCCAGGAATAGAATAAGCGAAAAGTAAATTCGGCGGGTTACCTTTCCAACTTATCTTGACGGGGCCGGCTATCTCTGCAATGTGTCCATTGTTGCACTGTGAAGGAGACCTTTTCGATAGAGTTTTGTGGGTGGCACCTCGATGGAGATCGTTGAGGAAGAGGGGAACCGCGACCTGCGTTCCTCATCTCGTGTGGAGGGGTTTGGATGGATACCAGCAGTAGCGAACGATTGGCAGCGGATTGACGCTGAACGAAAGGTGTCAGTATGAGATCATTCGGTGTGTATGTACTGTTCTTGCTTCTGTTCAATATATCACTATTTTTGTTTCTGGTTGTCGGGTTGTTCAGGATCAACAAGAGGGAGGGATTCTTCTACAGAATCCTGACTCCCGTTGAAACCGTGCCTGAGAGGATCAGGGACATGATAAACAACAGGAGGGTTTTGACCGCCGCGGGAGTCTTGCTGTGCTTCCTGTGGTTCTGGCTCACAGGCCCGTTCCCCGATTATTCCTGGGCAGGGTTCTTCCTCTTGTCCCTGTATCATGTTCTGGCGATTTCGTTTCTGTGTTTCAGAAGACTGTCTCCGGGTCAGTTTGTACTCGTCTGCTCGATTCTGAACATCTCGGTGTGGATTGAACCGATTGTCTCGTTGGCAGGCGACTATGCAAGGACCTTTTCGGGGGCAGGCGTTGCCGAGCTTGTCGTTCTTCCTCTGTTTTCCACGATGTCAATGACCATCGTCTATTTGGTAAACAGATGTGTTCTATCAAGGATGTTCAGGTCAGAGCGGGTTTCCGTGGCGATATCAGTCGTTGCACTGTTCTTTCTGGAATTCCGCTCATTCATTCTTCTGATTGATCTGTCGTATCGCTTCAAGGGTCTGTGATCGCCATAAGCTGGTAGACCGTATGCCGGTGTTGAGAAGGAGATAGAACATGAGAAAGATTACGGTGTATGTCAAAGTACCATCCTCAAAATCACTGGAGACGGGCGCCTACAATCATACTTTCCTGCAACTGGGCGATAGCATGACCG
>Ga0351930_1154_pt1 | contig 11382 bp, 11 predicted proteins | sample BONcelT113001E10_FD_205823 | JGI IMG/M metagenome (GOLD analysis project Ga0351930, IMG submission 205823) | Enriched cells from coal bed in the Powder River Basin, Montana, United States - BONCAT cells T11 rep2 HSBNCT.T11.300.1.E10 ...
ATACAAGCACGCTCCCAGGCTGTGGAGCAAATTGTAGTCCGGACTCTCCGATAATCCACTTTGACGGGATTATAGTAACATGACGACACAGACCATTCAAATAGCTTTTCTCATCATCGCCATACTCGTTTTGGCATTCATGGGAATACTCGCGCAAAAGCGGGTAAAGAAGCATGAGGACATGTCGGTTGGTGGAAGATCGTTTGGGGCCTGGACTATATTCTTTTCTCTCTACGCTTTTTGGGGCGGCAATACCATTGCTGCGACAGTTGAGCTGGCGCACAGGGACGGCGTTGCTTCAGCCTGGTTCGGCCTGGCCAGAATGGCCATGTTTGTGGTGATTATTCTGGTCACCGGAGGCGCTTTCAGAAAACTCGCAATGATTACCCTGCCAAATTTCGTTTCGCAGCGCTTCGGCTCTCCTTTTCTAAAACTCCTGGGTGGAATTATAACCGCCCTTAATTTCACCATTTTCACCGTGAGTTCCGTGGTCGGGGCAGCCGCCTTCTTTTCAGCCATCCTCGGCTGGTCGCTGTGGGCAAGCGTTCTTTTTACCGTGGCATCATTTCTGGCCTACACCATTCTGGGAGGGATGCACGCAATCTCCTACAACGGGAAGATCCTGACCATCGGCCAACTGCTCGCCCTGCTGGTTGCCGCGGTCATGGGAATACAGATGGCGGGCTGGCAGAATATACTTAGCCTCGAACCCAGATATTTCGAAATCATGCCTTCCCATTATCCCGGCACGGTCATGATGTGGTTCTTTACCTTTATAGTGAACGCTTTCGCCGCTCAGGGCGCGCTTCAGATTGTCATGTCCTGCGAAACCGTGAAAGCGGGCAAGCGGGGAATGCTGTATGTGGCATTGGGCTTCATTCCAATAATTATATTGGCGCCCATTGCCGGCATGGCCGCGAAGGTCCTTTTTCCCGCCATAAAATCGGTGCAGGCGATGCCGATGATCGCTTCGAACATGCCCTCGGTAATCCTTTCGACCATAGTGGTTATCGGTTTGTACTTTACAACCCTGGGATGGGCCTCCTCCTGTATCCTGTCCGGCGGCACCGTTGCCGCCAACGACATTTACCGCTACTTCGTTCCGAATGCCACATCCACTCAACTGATACGGGTTTCCAGGATTTCCATTCTCATCCTGTCGGCGCTGACAGTCGGTTTTGCCATACTCATTCCAAGCGGGGTTGAGTTCTGGACCATCGTGGGTTTCGTTTTGAGAAATACGGCATTGTTTCCCCTTGTTGTAATAGGACTTTTCTGGAATGCCATCTCACGAAGGGCCGCGATCACCGCGGCTATTGCGGGCGCCGGAACCGGTATTTGCTGGTATCTCGCCGATTTCCCGAATTTCCTGCTCGATGCCCATCCCATGTTCGTGGGCATGATAGTTTCAATTGTGGTGGTCGTATTGCTGACTTTCATTGATTACGGCTCCTCCATGAAATTCAAACCTTCCCGCGCGGGGGTGGTCCTTGCCGCTATAGGGGCGACGGGCATCCTGATGATGGCGCTCTGGGGAACTGAGCTGGCCGGGGCGAAACTGCTCATCCCGGTACTCAGCTACACCATATCGTTTCTTTTCGTGGCCGTTGTGTTTCTCGTGAAGAGAACCGACGAGCAAGGCGCTGTCCTGGAGGTGCCTTTCAATTCGGAGGAATGCTGACGCAATTGGTCATGGCACCAGTTGTCTTTGAAAATTTAGCGGGTTACATCATTTCGGACGGAAATCGATGGACGTAGGGCTATCGGTCCCGGCGCCATTCCCGGAGAGGCGATTCAGTGTCTTCAGGGAGGCATTCATCATTTTTAGTTTCCGGCATCGAGAGGCGCCTTATTGAGCGCCTGGGACGGACGGAGCAGGGGTGGCAGGCAAAGAGAACCGCAATCTTCTGGGGACAATACTTTTCCCGATACTCGGCCTGGCCGTGGCTGTTCTCGTATACATCGCCATAGCGCGCGAGGACCGGCAGGAGTGGAAGGTGTACCAGCGGGCCTATGTCGAGCATCTGGCCGACCGCCTGGCTTTATCCCTGAAGGATTCCCTACCCGAAGCCGAAGTGAGGGAAAGGGTGGAAGCCGAAAGACGCCAGCCGCTGCGGATAAAGGAAATCCGGCCGGCTCTGACCGGAAAGATCGAACGGTGCCTGACCTGCCATGAAGGAATAGAGGAAATCAGTCCGTCCCATCCGGTGGATTCATTCGGATGCGTGACCTGCCATGGCGGTGACGGGCTGGGGGTAACGGCGGAGGTCGCCCACCGGGGCCTCATAGGGGGCCGCAACCCGTCGGACCTCGCCGTTGTGGATCAAACCTGCGGCAAACCGGGTGGTCAATGCCATTCCGACCGTAAGCTGGACTCCCAGAATTCGGTCGACAGGGTGCGCAAGAGCATTATGGCAACCATGAGCGGAGTGATAGCGAGCCTGCGCTACTCCTGGGACGCTCAGCCGTTGGCGGATGCACTCTACGCTTCGGTGGGAGTGAAAGGGCCGATAAGGGGGGGCGGCCAGGCCACGCTGCTGCCCGTTCCCCTCATGAATCTCGCGCAGGGCGTGCCCCTCAGGGACCAAATGGGACAGCCGCTCATAATTTCCGGCCAGCAGGCCGATGATCACTGGAGAAAGTTCTGTGCGCGGTGCCATCTCTGGAGCGCAAGGCAGGACGGACCCTCCGCCCGCTCGTCGGGTTGCGCCGCCTGTCACGCGCTGTATGGCGAGAAGGCCACCTATGAGGGGTTCGACCCCACACTGCCCAGGAATAAACCCGGCTATGCCCGCCAGCATCGCCTCACCACCGCGATACCCGTCGACCAGTGCCTGCGCTGTCATAACCGTTCGGGGCGCATCGGGCTGTCCTACGTCGGCCTTCAGGAAGCCGACGGCTACGGCACCCCCTATAAAGCCGGCCGTCCCTATCTCGAAAAGCTTTCGGGGGAGCGGGATGTTCGCCACCTGGTGCCGGACGTCCATTTCGAAAAAGGGCTCGCGTGCATCGATTGCCATACCGGAAACGAAGTCATGGGGGATGGCCACATCTATAGCCACATGCGGAACCAGGTCGAAATCCGCTGTGTCGATTGCCACGGCTCGCAGGGGCAGCCGCCACGAACGAAAATTTTGAATCCGGGAGACGAGGCAGCGCTTTGGACGGCAAAGGTGCTGAAAATGCCGGAAATGATCGGCGAGGAAGTTGGAATCACTGAACGGGGCACCCCCGTCCTGAACCTGAGGAAAGAAGGCGACAAGTTCATCCTCAGGAGCAAACTGACCAAGGCGGACCACCCCTGTCCAACTATCGAAAACGATCTGAACCACCGCATCCCGGGACATGGGCCATCCCGTATGGAGTGCTCGGCCTGCCATAGCCGCTGGGCAGCGCAATGCTATGGCTGCCATGATTACAGACGCCGCGGGCAGACCATGACCGACTCGATGCTCAATAAAAAAACCGAAGGGAAATGGCAGGAGACAAGGGATTATTACCGCTACGAAAAACCCACTCTGGGTATCAACTCACAAAATCGAGTCTCGGTAACCGTGCCGGGCTGCCAGGTGTTGTATACCGAACTTGGTTCCGACGGGCAACCTTTGCCCGGGTTTGAGAGAAAAGTCTTCACGGGTCCGGGATTCGGGCACGGCATTGTCTCCACGCCGCTTGCGCCTCATACCACCCGCGCCGAGGCGCGCTCCTGCGAGGAATGTCATGCGGACCCCAAAGTCCTGGGAATAGGGCAGGGGCTTTTTCAGGCTGGAAAGACCTGGGAAGAGAACAGGTTTACCCCCTTGCTCAAGCCCGAGATCAATCCCCTGGGATTCGCATGGGAAAGTCTTGCGGACGCGGGGGGACTTCCGCTCGCATCGACGACACATCCTGGAGCGAGGCCTTTCAATGCCGAGGAATTGAAGAGGATACTCGCAGTGGCCCCTTGCCTGCCCTGCCATGGCCGCTATGACGACCCGATCTGGACAAATCCGGTGGACGCGTTCATCCGGGCGAAACTGCCGGAGCACCAGAAAAAGGTCGGCCGTTTCCTGGAAGGCGGCAAATGAAAACACCGCGCCTCTTGATCCCGGCCTTTATATGCGCCCTTGTCCTATTGCCGGCAATCGCCGCGATCTCGTGGGCATCTTCCTGCCTGCAATGTCACCCCGGGGCCGGGCATATGAATCACGGGCATTCCCTGTCCTGCGTGGAATGCCATCGCGGCAACGCGGACAGGTCCGAAGCCCCGGAGGCTCACGAGTCAATGATCGCCAACCCTTCCGATTTCACGAATCCCGCATTTGCCTGCGGCCGTTGCCACGGGGAGCAGACCCGGTGGGTCGAGCGCACGCTCATGTCCACCGCCGCGGGTATAATAAATCAGACGCGCTTTCTATGGGGAGCGCAAAAAGACACTTCGGCACGGTATGCCGTCCGGGCGATCGACGACCTGGCGGCCCTGCCCGAAGCGAGCGACTCCGGCCCACCGCGCAATCACCGCGTTTCCGGCCATGATGCAAAGAGCGGCGCGCTGGTGGACGATCTGCTTCGCCGCAGATGCCTGCGCTGCCATCTCGGTTCGTCCGGCGAGATAGGGCCCGGCGGATTCAAGAACAACCCTCCGGCGGGCGCCGGCTGCGCGGCCTGCCACGTGGTAAAAATCCCCCTTACCGGCAAGGCCGCCAATGAAACCCCCCTGGCCGACGGGGGCAATGAAGCCCCCTCATCGGGAGAAACGGCCCCCCAAGCCCAGAGTGGAGCCAATGAAGCCCCAACGGGCAAGAGCATCAGGGAAGCCCCAGCAGGCGAGGGCGCCAGTGAAGCCCCAGCGGGAAAGGGTGCCAGCGAAGCCTCCGTGGGAAAGGGCGCCAGTGAAGCCCCAGCGGGCAACAACACTAGCGAAGCCTCCATGGGCAAGGGCACCAATGAAGCCCAAGCGGGCGAGGGCACCAATGAAGCCCCAGCGGGAAAGGGTGCCAGCGAAGCCTCCGTGGGCAGGGGTACCGGTAAAGCTCCCCTCCCCTCAGCGGGAGGGGCTGGGGGAGGGGGATCAAACACCGGTCTCGATCCGAACCGGAAGCTCTCTCCCACCGGCGCCAGGGACAGCTTCTCGTCCCACCGGATCACAACGGCCGTTCCCACCGGACAGTGCCTCCGCTGCCACAATGGCAACCGCGCGGGCGCGGATTATGTCGGCCTGTTCGAGCGGGACCACTCTCTTTCCTACAACTTCGAGGCGCGCGACCCTGAAGTGCTCCCCCATCTTCAAAAACACTCATACCATTATCTTCTTCCGGATGTTCACCACGAGCGGGGAATGCACTGCATCGATTGTCATCCGGTTGAGGAACTCATGGGCGAGGGCAAGATCCATTCTCAAGCGCAGCAGCAGGTTGGCGTCCGCTGCATCGACTGCCATGGGCTGCCGGGAAATCCTCCGAAGACCCGCCGCGTTGCTGCCTCGGACGCGCGTGCTCTCAGGGCCGCCAAAGCCAACGGCAACTACGAACTCCAACCCGGCTGGAAAGTCATTACGACTTCCGGTGGCCATCTGCTGACGAACACGAGGGAGAAGGACGGCTCTTTCCTGCTCACTTCCAAAATCGATGGAAAAGTGCACCGGATACCCGTGCTGGGGCGGGAGAAGTCAGGGGTCCAACCGCTCAATCATCGTATTCCAGGACACCTGGACAAGATGGAGTGTACGGCATGCCACGCGGCATGGACCTTCCAGGACATGGGCTTGCATCTGGCGCGGCAGGATTGGCCCGACTATGAGCCCTGGGCAATGCTGACCAGGCAGGGAGATCCGCAGGCGTTCAATGTACTGGAAAGCAACATTGCAAAACCGCGGACCAGGTGGTCTCCACCGAAGTCCTTTGACTGGCTCTCCGGTCTTTCAAGGAATGGAATCTGGCTGTCGGGCTATTCGTTGCGCCGCTGGGAAGGGCGTGTTCTGGGCATAAACTTCCGCGGGCTGGTGAGCGCGCTGAGGCCACAATACCAGTACTGGCTCAGTTGGGTGGATTCCGAGGGACAGGTGGTGCTGGACTCGATCATCCCCGAGACGGCCGATGGCCGGAAGGCGCTGGCCTGGAACCCCTATGCCCCACACACCACGAGGACCAGTACCGCTGACTGCTGGGATTGCCATGGAAATCCGCGCGCCCTGGGTTTGGGTCAGAAATTGTTCCGTGCCAAGGATGGGCGAAATGTCGGCTTGGGCAGACCGCGCGCCGACGGTCTGGGGATCGACTTCGATCTTGACCAGTTGATCGATGACCTGGGGCTGCCCTTTCAGGTAACATCCCGAAATGGCGCCGGTTTCCTGGTTCGTGAACATCTGGACAGGATGTCGGCAGCTAACCCTCTCTATATCAAGTACCTTCTTGAATTCTATGAAGGAAAGGAGGCCTATGGAGATCCGGCGGGATTTACAGGCCCCAAAAAGTGAGAAACACCAGGGCAAGAGCAATGAAGAGCACAACTGCCTGGTGAAGGCCCAAGCGGTATTTGCCTGGAAGCGCGGGGCCGGCGCTTTTGGGGAGCCAGGGCAGAGCGCATAGTATCAAGAAAACCGCCGTGGGTATGATAAAGGCGGCAACGCGGGGTGAGAAATGGCCAAGGAGGACCTGGAGCCAGACAATGAGCCACGGAGCTTTGACCGCGCCGGTAGACGGATTGTCGAGTTCGGTCGTCTTGTATTCAGCGGGAAGAGCCAGTGCCAGGCCTATGAGAATGAGCACCAGGAACATCATCGCGAGGAATTCCCTGACGAGCAGTTCCCGGCGCACAATGAGTTTGGTGTTGTTGTTCGAAGAAGTCATTTTCAGCGTCACGTGAATGCGGGCTATTGGTCATGACTCATTTGACATCAGCCGGTAACAAAATAATAGCTTCCAGTGGGAAACCGGGTGCGGCAGGCGGCGGCGATTGCGCGGCAACCCTTTACCCGCTACGGGATTATATGCCAATGGATAAGGAAAACAAGCCTTCCAGTCGAAGTATCGGGCGGCGAAAACTGATCTCAGGCTTTGGATGGGCGCTCGTGGGGTTGGCGGCGGCGGGAGTGAGCTGGATTGGCGGCCGATTTCTCACGGGAAACAAGAACCAGTTGAGCGTCGAACCTGCCCGCTTCGGCTCTCCGAACGACTATCCCATGGGATCGGTTGTTAAAAAGAACAAGGTGGTCCTGTTCCGGGACAAAGCCGGGTTTTGGGCTGTCAATGCCGTATGCACTCACCTGGGCTGCCAGCCGGTATTCGTGCATCAGCAGAGTATGTTTGTGTGTCCCTGCCATGAGAGCCGCTTTGACGCGGAGGGGCGCGTCCTGGCCGGCCCGGCGACCGAGAACATGTCGCTGGCCGCTTTGCGCCTCGATGAGCAGGGTGGACTCGTGGCTTATCCCAAGGAGAAAGTCCGGCCGGGGTACAGGTTCGGCTGATGAGGTTCGATAACTTCATAAGCCATATACACCCGATAAAGCTATCCGCGGAGAGGGCGCGCGTAAGTTCGACCTTTTGCCTGGGCGGGGCCGCGTTTTTCCTTTTCGTTGTTCTTGGTGTGACCGGATTGCTGCTGGCAGTCTACTATCTCCCGACAGCGGAGGGCGCCAGAGCGGGAATTCACGACTTGGACCATGTAATTCCTTTCGGAAGGCTGATGAGGTCCATTCATTTCTGGGCCGGGCAGCTCATGGTGGCAGCGGTGTTGCTTCATATCGTCCGCGTGGTGGCCGCGGGCGCATACATGCACCCGCGGCATTTCAACTGGCTGGTCGGCATCGCGCTGCTTGTTCTGACCGCGGGACTCGATTTTTCGGGTTATGTGCTTAGATGGGACGCGGAGACTTTCTGGGCTGCCCAGGTTGTGAGCAACCTGCTTGGGGAGGTCCCCTTTATTGGATCTGGTTTGCAGCAGCTTATCGTTGGTGGGCCGGAACTGACCGAAGTGGGACTGCTGCGATTCTATGTCATTCATTGTCTAATTGGGCCTAGCCTCGCCACGGCGCTCATCATGTTTCACTTTTGGAGGGTGAGGCGCGATGGCAGGCTGGGCCAGTCGTTCTGATACTAATTTGCTTTCAAGTTGTGCCCAAAGACGATGGGTAAACCTTGAACGCAAATCCATATGAGCTTTTACTCACGGGTATCATGCAGGCTATTCAGAAAAAGCGAGGAGGTGAGAAGCGGAAGGAAAGAGAGGAAACGAGAAAGGGTCGGAAGCGCCAAATCCAGATTGGGAGCCCATCTGGAACTGTATTGGTCTTGACTCCCGATCCGTTCTCAAGTAGTATTCAGGAACTGTTTTTATTCAATGTTCAACTTCGATTTTTTTGCAAGGAGATCTCAATGAAGCGATTTGCTGTAATAGGGTTATGCTTGGTTATGGTCCTGGGTTTTTCCGTCACCTCCGGTATGTGCCAGCCGGCCAAGGCTGCCGATTCGAAGGCGGCGGCGCCTGCTCCGCAAAGCAAGCCGGCCACCGGCCAGGAGACGAAACCCTCGACAACTCCGGATAAGGAAAAAGGCCAGGCTGCCACGAGCCAGGAAGCCTGGAAGGCGGATGAGTCAAAGGCATCCGGCAGGTTTGAAGCCAGCGAAGGCTGCTAGTGTTGCCATTCCAGGGTGTAATGAAAATCAAGGCCCGAGCGCACGCGGAGGATTATCAGGATCCAACATCATCGATATTTCGTATGGCGATAGGCCTCAAATCCGTCATTCCCGCGAAAGCGGGAATCCAGTGTCTTTTCAGTGGATTGAAGGCGAAAGACACCGGTCCCCCGCCCTTGCGGGGACGACGAAACATTTGCTCGAAATATCGGGGGGGCTTAGGTAACTTCACACTGGCTCACGCAAAGCTCGCCGGTGGTCCAGATGGGTGTGGGACGTGACAGGTTGACTCGCATCTGTTCCGGACCCTTCAATCGGGCCTCTAAGCGAAATCGATACCTGCTTTCATTAAATGGAATAGGGCTTGCCGCACAATCGTGCCAGGCCCTATTCCATTTGCGCTTCCGGTAGGACTCCAGCCTACAAAAAAAAAAGCGCCCAGCCGACAGAGACTATTCCTCCCAGCCGACATAAATTATTCCCGGTCCAGCTATAATCGGCTTAAGTGCAGAGGGGTCTAATCAATACACCTTACATCCCGAAATCCAGGAAGGAAAAACTATGAGCGAAGCTGCAAAGGGATCCACCCCCACCAGTCTGGAAGGTGTGAGAGTGGTATCTCCCAAGGAGGCCAGACAGATTCAGGCCGACGGGGGATTGCTCATCGCATGCTACACACACATGACGGATTGGGTCGAAACCAGGCCCGTTGGTTCCGTCCACATCACCATGGATGTTCCCAAGGATCACAAGCGGACTGATTTCGATTTGAAGGATGCTCAGTTTGACATGTCCGCTCTTCCCAAGGACAAAGATCTTCCATTCGTTGTTTTTTGCGCGGACGATATGTGATGGAAGTCCTATCATGCCGCCAGGCTGGCGGTAATTGCGGGCTACAAGAACGTTAACTGGATGAGGGTAGGTATAAAGGGCTGGAAGAAAGCTTTCTACGCCATCGAAACCGAATCGAAGGTATTTCAATCATTAATGGATCAAAACCAGAGTGACCCCGCCACGTGGGTCATCGAACAAGACCGGATCAAATCCCTCAAAAACCCGACACTACTTGATTTGCGCTCTCCCGATCAGTTTGCAAAAGGTCATGTGGATGGGGCAATCAATATTCCCTATTCGGATTTGTGGACATTCGACAACCTTGAGAAATTGAACAAGAGCCGGGACATCGTTATCATTTACGACAATCCTGTTGTGGCGGGCGCGTTCGCCATCACCTTGAGAGTTCTTGAGTATAAAGCATTCATTCTGAAATAGCGTACACGCGGTTTCCCGATCGATACCGCCCGCTCCTGTACCTGCTTCACTGCACCGAGATCCGGAATACCCGTATTTGCCCGTTGAAACCCTCTGTCTTTCCCGTAGCAAGGCGGGCCTCCTCCATCGGAAATTCCGGGGAGGAGGACTGCCGTTCCGGTGAAGCGGTGGTAAAAGAGACGTCCGAAGGGGGTTTTTTCAACCATCCCCTTCATTTGTATCCGATTGTCCGCAATGTATACCAATATAGTGGGAAATAATTATTGACTGCAATTGGCGGGATGTTATGATCTCGCTAACAGTCGTCGTCTATAAAAATTATCGTTTAGGCAAATCCAGATTCCGTCGATTTTTGAATGCACTGATCAGAATGCCCTTTGGTCCGGCGGCGAAGTGTCACCGGTTTTGATCTATCAGGGATAAGCAGCAATAGACAGGAGCGTGGCCATGGTTTCGAAAAGAAAGAAGTTGATCCTTGCATCGGTAGTGGTTGTAGCGGTGATGATGGCCGCGGCATCTATTCTCAGCGGCAGCAAGTCCGGCGTATATGAAGGAAGGGTGCTCGTGGCGGGTCACGGAGGGCACATCGCCGATGCAAATGTAGTTATCGATCCGGCCGCGGCGGAACCGATCAAAATTCCCAATTATCTACTCTGGACGGGCGACAAGCTGCACTTCATTCCCCTGGGTGAATCGGCCGATCACGCGCTTCACGACGTGAGGATCGACCACCAGGACCAGAATACCGTTTTCTTCTCCACCTATACCGCCAAAAAACCTTCCGTCATCGTGGGCAAGGCCGATCTTCGCACCAACAAATGGATTGCCGAGAAGCAGTTGGATCTTCCAAAAGAGGTCAGGGAGTTCGGAAAAACCGAGGTCAAGACGCTCTATTGCGGCTCTGGTCAGACCGAGAAGCACTATTTGCCGGTATTCATGGGCTATCCCGGCTTCATAGATGTGATCGACAAAAAGACACTCGATCTGAAGCAACGGGTAATGTTCGCCAGCAATCCTGAGCTTCCCGTTAACTACTTCTATACCCATGGGGTAAGCAGCCCCGACTACAAGCATTTTTTCCTCGTCATGAACGATTCGGAAGCGCCCCATGCCAAACCTACGGGAAATCAGCACTTTTTCATCCTCGATCTTCCAGCGCTTACGGATAAAGGGGAGATAAAGATACTGAAGAAAAGCACAATGGAGTTCCCGAAGGGAACGGTAAGCTTCCGGTCGACTTACAGTCCGGACGGCAAGTTCATATTCCAGGCAGGCAGAACGAGAACCCTCGTGCTCAAGGCCGAAGACCTCTCCCTGGTGCAGCAGTCGCCGATCCCCGAGGGCATGGAAACTCACGATATCGTTTCAACGCCGGACGGCAGATACGGAATATCGACGGTCCGGGTGCCCGTGCAGCAGGATGGACTCAAGGTTTCCGACGGCCAGATCTGGCTCTACGACGTGGCCGCCAATAAGCATCTTGGCAATCCCGTTTCGA
>Ga0351930_1156_pt1 | contig 11337 bp, 9 predicted proteins | sample BONcelT113001E10_FD_205823 | JGI IMG/M metagenome (GOLD analysis project Ga0351930, IMG submission 205823) | Enriched cells from coal bed in the Powder River Basin, Montana, United States - BONCAT cells T11 rep2 HSBNCT.T11.300.1.E10 ...
ACGAATCCAACCTATACAGGCATTGTAAAAGCGAGTAGTTATTTGTTCGCTATCAGCTTTTATGAACTTCAATCGAAGTGGGAGAACACCTTCTAAGAGATGGTTATAGGTAGAAAATCCGTCATGGAATGTGTAGCATGGCACGCGCATAACTTTTCGCTCACTTAGGCAGGTACTTAAGAAAGTATCCTCTCCTCTAGCACCCGGTGGATTGTAAAACGGAGATATACGGCGAGAGTCGGTAAGGTTAATACACAAATTAGCGCCCGAAATGAATTTAGCATGGTTTGTTTCCTGCACCTCTATAGCATCATCGGAAGTCAATATTTTGGTATCAGCATATGTTACCCCGCCATTTTCCATAACTTTTTTCAAGGTATCCCAATTAATGATATCATTGCTGATAGCCTCAATAAAAGAACGGAAATCTGCTTCAGTCATAGTATCATTAAACTCCATATATGGAATCGGCGAAATATAGCCACAGTGATGTCCGTGGGTAATGTCCGCTTGAGTGATATATTTAAGATGGTTGGTCAAAACCTCCTGACCTCCCCAAATTGCAGTATTGCGGTTCTTGGTCACTGCCATCGGGTACTCGTCATCGTCCAGGAATATCAGATAATCCATATTGTGTTTAATAGCGTTATATAGCACAGCGTTACGATTGCCTGCATACCCCCTGCCAAAAATCATACGCTCTTCATTATTATTGATGACGTTTTCACGAATTAAATAATCAATTTCTTCTTTTCTAGCGGTACTTCCAATAAATGTACTGCTATCAATCTGCTCGATTAGTTCTGGGTGTATATTAGTGTAATCCGTAATTTTAGTTTTATGATAATCAAGATCATATGCAACAAAAAGATTTAAGCTAACCCTTTTATTTTCTACCAAACCAGATTCAGCCCAGGAGTGTATGTAGGTCCTCAGCACCCTTTGAAAACTCTTTCTTCCAGTGGCAAAACCGATTCCAACTTTGATATTTGGGCCCATCTGCATTTAATCAACACCCTTCAATACAACTATCTATTGCCCGCTAAAATATCCTTTTTCCTTTAATTATCCTTAACAGAACTACAACTACAGCAATAACTATAAGAATATGTATAAATCCGCCCATAGTATGTGAAGTAACAATACCAAGAAGCCATAAAACTAAAAGAATTGTAGCGATTAAACCTAACATGCTTAATCATCCTTCCTATATTAAGTTTGCCCAAAATTCTACTTATTAAGAAAATAAGATGCGGTATGTGATTAGTTAAACACATCTTATACCAAATCAACTAATTTGTATATTAATAGTTGCAATAATTTTACGAATAATGCTCGCAATTAATTTATCAGGTTAAGTTTAATTCATGCGATCTACTTACTCATTTAGATCAAAATATAATTTGACACGAAAAAAACGTCCCCTTGTATTTGCCTGTATCTGAAGTGCAACTCCTATTTTCATTTCTATTCTTCTCCCGCGTATAGAAAAGCACTCAAATATCCATAATATCTTAATATGTAGGGTTAACACCATCTCAAATTTTTCAGCATGTACAAGAATGAAAAGTCCTTTTGATGCATAAAATATTTTTGTGCTAATTATATGGAGGTATATATTATGATATCGGTTATCTTAGCTGGTGGTAAAGGGCTTCGTTTATGGCCTGAAAGCCGCCGCACTCATCCTAAGCAGCTTTGTAAATTCGTGGCTAATAAGTCTATGTTGGATCACACTGTTGATCGTTTGATAAAGGCAGGTACCAAGCGCATGCTCATCATAACTAACGATGAATTAGTAGCTGATATTGAAAAACTAATTCAAGGCCGTGATGATGCGGTAATGATAGAAATATTAAGTGAGCCGGAAGGGAAAAACACCGCTCCAGCTGTAGGCTTGGCATTGGCTAGATGTGGTGCAGATGAAGATGATTCGGTACTGGGTATTTTTCCATCTGATCACCACGTCCTGGATGGAAATTCCTTTAGTCAGAGCGTTCAGAAAGCTATTCTCGCTGCAAGGCAGGATCATATCGCTACCATAGGCGTTGCACCTAGCAGACCCGAAACAGGTTATGGCTATATTGAAAAGAGCCGCTGGGAAATAGGCGAATTGCCTGATGTATTTGGAGTCGATTCCTTTTGCGAAAAACCCGATCTACAAACTGCTCAATCTTATTTGGAAACTGGGAGGCACGTTTGGAATTCCGGTATATATGTTGGCAAGGTGAAAACTTTACGGGAGGAGTTTGCCCGATATTTGCCCGAGGTTCACGCCCAGATGTTAAATGGCTATGACCACTACCTTAAGTCCTATTCCTATCTTCCTAATATCAGTCTTGATTATGGAATTGCTGAAAAAAGTAATCGAATGGCCGTGATAGAAAGCAATTTTGGCTGGTGTGATCTGGGTAACTGGAATGCTCTAGCTGAATTGGCAGATGGGGATGAATGCCACAATACTTGTACTGGCAGTGATATTGTAGCCTTGGAGAGCAGTAATTGCCTGGTAAAACAGGCATCCAAAACGGTAGTTCTTTTTGGAGTAGATAACCTGCTTGTAGTAGAAACCGATGATGTTATATTGGTTGCCGACCGGGAACGAACCCAGGATATACGTAATTTAGTCGAGCTTTTGCAAAAGAAGAATAGATTTGACTTATTATAAAGAGATAACAGGGTGTCATAGGGATAGTTTAAATTAAATAAATATTTTTTATGTTGCCCAAGTATAAGCCATAACCAGTACGGGAAAAAATATAGGTTGAGGGCTTATAATACTGAGATAGGAGTGTATAAATGTGACAATACTAAATATGGGAACCTACCCTCCCAAACAATGCGGAATTGCAACTTTCTCTATGGATCTTCGCAACAGCTTGGTATTGCAGGGACATAAAGTACAGGTTATGACCGTATCCGACGATGATTCTGCTTATCGCTATCCAGCAGAAGTAGTGCATAATTTGAAACAAAACCAAAAACAAGATTATGTCAGGGCGGCTGCATTCATTAATTCGGACCCCCATATTGAGCTACTCATAATACAGCACGAATATGGTATTTACGGAGGTGAAGATGGAGAATTCATCCTAGAGCTCGTAAAACTGCTACACAAACCTTATATATTAATTACCCATACCGTACTTCCCCGACCATCCAAACGCCAGAAACAAATCCTTAATGATCTCTGTCAACGTGCGGCTGGGATTGTATGTATGACCAGGCTATCATCTCAGTTGCTTATTGATCTTTATGAAGCACCTCCTGAGCTCATAACCGTAATTGCCCATGGAGTGCCTGAATTCAAACGTTATCCCCAAAATAAACTAAAACAAAAACATAATCTACAGAGCTACCAATTGATAAGCACTTTTGGTCTTATAGGTCCCGGTAAAGGTTTGGAACTAGGTATCCGTGCCATTGCGGATATTGTTCCCCAGCACCCTTCTGTGAAGTACTTGATTCTAGGTCAAACCCATCCCATGCTCCAGAAGTACGAAGGAGAAAAATACCGGCAAATGCTGATTAATTTAGTATCTGAACTGGATATCCAAGACAATGTTATATTCATTAATAAATTTCTCAGTGATAAGGAACTGGGTGAATACCTATATATGACCGACATTTATTTGAGTCCTTATCCCAATATGGATCAGGCTGTCAGCGGCACCATGGCTTTTGCTATGGGTTGCGGCCGCGCCATAGTATCCACCCCTTACGCTTATGCCAGTGAAGTTTTAATGGATGGACGCGGGCTCCTGTCCCAGGGTGCTACACCACAAGAGTTGGCCAGCTTAATGGAAAAAATACTGGATGACAAACAGCTTCAAGAAAGACTCCAGAAGAAGTCGTTTGAGGTGGGTGAGAATTGGACCTGGCCCAATGTTGGCAAGCAGTATAGCCGTTTCTTCAAGCAGATCCTAAGCGATCAGACAGAACATGGTGAAAGCAGGCTAAGTTATGCCGAACTATAGACATCTTATTGAAATGACTGATGAGATAGGTATGCTTCAATTTTCTCGTGAAGGCAGGCCTGATCCCAGAAGTGGTTATACCTTGGATGATAATGCCCGTGCCTTATTAGTCGCCTTGTTTATGGGTGAAAATGCTTATTCTTATGCACGCCGTTTTCTTAATTTCCTGGCGCAGGCTCAGAGGCCTGATGGAACTTGGAGTAATTTTCTTCTGGACGGCAAATATTTTTCTTACTTTGATTCTGAGGATAGTGTCGGCAGGGCAATTATGGCATGTAGCGCCGTTACCCGAAGTGAATGGCCCGATTTAGCAGCCCAAGGCAGCCACATACTGGCTAAAAATCTTGCTAGCGTAAGATTTTTTTCTTCTCCACGGGCTATCGCCTATGCTCTAGTAGGCTTATGCAAAGGAAGAATGCCCTGTAGTGACAAAAATTTACATGAACTGGTTAATAAGTTGTCCAACTGTTTAATGGGCCTTTATGAAAAGACCAGGAGCCGGGATTGGATGTGGTTTGAAGATTCACTTACCTATTGTAATGCCATTCTGCCTCATGCCCTGTTCAGCGTATATGCATTTAATGGTGACAAAAAATGTCTGAAGATAGCCCATGAATCTCTTAGCTTCCTGAATGGCATTTTATTTAGCAAAGGATACTTAAACATAATCGGCAACCAAGGTTGGTATCATCGGGGAGGAACCCTGCCACTTTTTGATCAACAACCAGTAGATGCTGCCTCGATTGCCTTTGCTTGTTGGGAGGCATATCAAAATCTGGGTAAGAGAGAATATGTATACTTGGCCGACCTTGCTCACCAGTGGTACCGGGGGAAGAACATTAACGGCCTTTCATTATATAATGAAGCTACTGGCGGTTGTTATGATGCGCTTAACCGGGATGGAGTTAATTTAAACCAGGGTGCGGAAGCGGTTTTATCTCTACTACTGACCGATTTACTAATAGATGGCAACATAAGCCAGGAAATTAACGCGGTTAAAACATCTTAGCCCTAAAGTTGGGGTACACACCCCGATAAGGTATGGGGACACACCCTTGCCGGGAATGTCCCTGAAATATGGAATGTCCCCGTATGATACCCGTAGCAAATAAAACCGGGTCTTAGGAAATAAATCCTATGACCCGGTTTTTTATATTACATCTTAATTATCAGCCCCGCACTTATCTGCGCTGTTGAAAACAATCCCTGCAATACACAGGTTTTCCAGCAGTTGGCTCAAAAGGAACAGTAGTTTCCTTACCACAAGCAGCACAAGTTGCTGGGAACTGCTGACGGTTGTTATCCCTGGTACGGAAATTGCCCCCGCCACCGCCACCGCCATTTCTACCTTGTTTACGGGCTTGTCTACATGATGGACAACGAGCAGGTTCATTTTCAAAACCTTTCTCTGCATAGAACTCCTGTTCAGAAACTGAAAATAAGAATTCACTGCCACAATCTCTACAAGTTATATATTTGTCTTGAAACATTAAATTAACCTCCTTTCACTGGAGATACTCTTGAACCTAATTACCCCAGTCAGGAGATGAATTATAGAACAAGGCATTTTTACTATACATTAATATCCTCCATTTAGCAAGGTTTCACCCCAACATCTTTACATAATTTTACTTAAGCTCCACTCCAATTTCCACACCGGTCTCCCCAGCGAGCTATAATTTCGTTTTCCTGGTAAAACTGCACCACTTCACAGGCATTAGGACAGCCTTTGCATTCAAAACTGGTAGTTTTATAAGCCATATCCTGTACCACAAAACCCTTGAAACTGTTAGAACCTTTTTTAGCCACCACATCACGGGCTAAAATAGCCACTCCGATAGCACCCATAACGTCGAAGTTGCTAGGAACTATAACCGAAGTCTTGAGATAATTTTCGAATGCCCTGACCAGTCCCAAATTGGCCGCTACCCCACCTTGGAAAATTATTGGAGATAAAATTTCCTTACCCTTACCTACATTATTAAGATAATTTCTGACCAAAGCTTCACACAGCCCTGCGACAATGTCTTCCAAACTATATCCCAATTGCTGTTTATGTATCATATCCGACTCAGCAAACACTGCACATCGACCGGCAATCCGAACCGGATGTTTGGCCTTTATGGCATAACTGCCAAAATCCTCAATAGGTATCTGCAGTCTAACGGCCTGCTGATCAAGAAAAGATCCAGTTCCAGCTGCACATACGGTATTCATACCGAAATCAACGACCACCCCGTCACGCATAATAATAATTTTTGAATCCTGACCCCCGATTTCAATGATGGTCTGAACGCCCTCAACAGCTCGAGAAGCTGCGACAGCGTGGGCAGTAATCTCATTTTTAACTACGTCCGCACCTATCATTAGGCCAGCTAGATGGCGAGCACTCCCGGTGGCTCCACTGCCCTTCACCTCCACCCGGTTTCCGATCTCTGCTCCTACCAGCTTCATGCCCTGTTGCAAGGTATCAATAGGACGACCATTGGTACGCAGATAACGACTAGCCAGTACTTTGCCGCGCTGGTCAATAACTACTACCTTAGTGCTAACCGAACCTACATCAATACCTAAATAACCTTGAATCATAGAACCAGCCTTTCTATTCTAAATAAAACTTTTACTGTATATTATTTTTTATTTATCCGCAGCAACCAATTTCGGTGTCTCATCAAACTTCGATCTGCCAGTTGGCAATAGTATCAGCGACGTGTTTCTGTTCCCACGCTTCTTCTCCCGGCGCTTCTGAAGCAGGTCAATAAACGCCTCCAGCCTAGTCTCTACCCCAGCCTTACTGGTCTGTTCATCCAAGAAAAATGTCATAACCGGAATATCCATTTCTTGAGAAACTTTGGGTAAAATGCTCCTGGCTACTATTTCAGGTATACAGGAAAATGGAGCTAATTGAATAACCCCATCATAACCATGACGAGCATACAACACCGTCTCACCTATGCTATTTACACCATGTCCGCCGATACACTGCTCGTTAAGGTAGGGTCGCGCGGCTTGTCGAATGTCGTGTTCGCCCTGGCTAAAAATATTATGGCGGGTATAAGAACTCAAATAAATGGAACGCTCTGCTTGCACCCCCATATCACCCAGCATCTGCTGCATATACTGATTGATGGAGGGTTCAAGTAGTACGTATATTTCACCTATGATACCTACTTTCAAAATGTCGCGGTTAATATCCTGAGGTACGTTTTTTATTGATTGTAGCCCTTCCTGTCGGGCTTGTTCTACCTGTTTCATATCTTTAGCTTGATCCAAAAGCACTAAGGATTGCTGTAAGGCTCGGCTGGTATCCCCTTTAGTTACTTCATATGGCCGGACTTCATAGGAGAGAATTTCCATATCATCCATAGCCTTCACCTTTTCCCAGGCAGTCTTAAAAGTTCTTACAAAATGGCGGATCGATACCCCTCCCGCATTACGGAATAAGTTCAACTTACGGATAAAATCCCATATACCAGCCATAGGATCTTCAAAGGCAACAACCTTAGTCTTAACCCCAATTTCTTCCAGTAATTTCTGATGCATTATCCAATAATAACCTGCTCGACAGGGTCCACATCCCCCAGAGGTGATAATTACCTCTGCCCCCATTGCTGCAACCTGTAGATAGGACCCCATCAAGACTTTAAACGGTATGCAGGCAAACTCAGGTGAATAGCGCACCCCTAAATCCAAGGTTTCATTGTTGGGTTCAGGCGGAACGATGCACTCCAATCCAATTTCCTCCAGTAGCCACCTGAAAGCCAGATGTGAATAGCCCATACGTGGAAAGCTAACTTTCACGTTTTCTCCTCCTGTATTCCAGCATATCCAGAAAAGCCTCCATCCTAGTTCGCATTCCTGCTTCGCCGGTATGCTCATCTATCGTTATCGCCATATAAGGCATCCCCCGCCTCTTGGCTTCAATCTCTAAAAATTTGTCCACTATCGAATCCGGCCCACAGGCAAAGGCAGTAATATGGATCATGCCATCCACGGGCTTAACATCCATATAATATAAGGCCCCCTGAACCACTCGATTGGAAAAATACCAGAACATATCCTTATCCAGCTTGAAGGCCTGGCTATGCAACTCTCGATCACTCAACATATCCTGGGTATAGACCGAAACCCCTTCGTGGGCCAGCGCACTGATCAGTCCCACATTAATATAAGGATCATAAATAGCATATGGGTAGCCCACCACCGCCAGGGAGCATGGATTATTGCCAACGGAGTACCCTGGTTGCCCCAAACCGGATTTGGCATTTCTGGCCTTTTTATTAGATACGTAATTTTCGCACCCTACTAATACCGCTTTATTATAGCTACCGTCTAATACCTGTTGCATAGCCAAGTCCGGCATTATTCCTCTTTGTAGCATTTCCTCATAATTCTTCTGCACTTTAGAAGCCCTCCGAAAGGCCCTATATATTAAGAAGAAGTCCGCACCCAGTTTTTTCCCCAATTCGCTATAAACCTTAAAAAGTTCACTCTTGCCCTTCTTTAGATCCAATCGGACTTCCAGCACTGGTGAAAGATCGTTAATAGAAGCAGCCAGCATGTCCGGCAAACCTAGAAACTTAGGGCACAGAGTTTCAGTGCCAAAATCCCCATATTTTCTCATGCTGACCAGCCGGGGAACAAAAATATAGTCCACCTTATCTTTCAGGTCTTCAACGTGACCATGAAAGACCTTGATCGGTATACAAGCATCACTTACAGTATCCTTGATACCCTGATCCAGTATCGCTCGCGTCGTAGGTGAAGATTCAATCACCTCATGACCCAATTCCTCAAAGTAAGTCTTCCAGAAAGGAAAATATATATAGTAAGCCAGGGCTCTTGGGATTCCAATTGTTGCCATGACTAAGCTCCTCCTTAATACTTCGCCCACTTACGGTTAAATCTTTTACATCCAGCAATCACTACTATTTTTATTTTCAGCCACGCGATACTATTCCATAAATCCATTAATAAGAGTACACAATGTCGAATGTTTTTTCAATACCCTAGGGACGGCAGCCTATTTCTTCCGGTCTTTTTTCTCCATGGCCGCTTTGAGCATCTCACCCAAATTTTGTCCAATATCTTCTTTATCACTAAACTGGCTAATCAATTTCTGATTCATTTGACTGGCTCTTTTAGAATTACCCAACCCAGTATGTTCATTTTCCTTTTCCGGCTGCCGATGGCCACAATTGCGATCAGGACAAACTAGCATCTTTCCTCTTTTGCCGTTTACGATAAGCATATATTTACTGCAGGATGGACATTTGCTTTTGCTAATATTGGTGGCCTTATATTCAGCATCATCCGTCCTGACTGTTTGCACCATTTCCCGTGCGCTCTGACGGATGCCTGCAATAAATTGCTCCTTGCTGCCCTGACCCTTAGCGATGTCACTCAATCTTTGTTCCCACTGAGCGGTTAATTCAGGCGACCTTAGCGCTACCGGAGCTAAGGGAATCAGTTGTATTCCTTTAGATGTAGGAATCAGTTCTTTGCCATTACGCTCAACATAGAAAGAATTAATGAGTTTTTCAATAATCTCGGCACGGGTGGCAGGAGTGCCCAGCCCACTACCCTTCATGGATTCACGTAATTCCTCATCAGCAATAAATTTGCCTGGACTTTCCATGGCCGTCAAAAGGGTCGCTTCGTTGTAACGGGACGGGGGTCTAGTTTTAGATTTATTCTCTTTGTAACTTTTTACCTGCTTTTGACTACCCTTTTGCTGCTGAATTAAATTCTGCTCGGGAAGTGCATCCTGATTAGTCTCCTCCCGTTCTGCAACACTAACCGTCACAGCTCTCCAACCAAGATCTTTTACCACCTTACCCCGAGAGTGAAAGCTTTCACCATTTACCACCGTGGTTAGGGTCGTCTGGTCATAGAGATAAGGAGGATAGAGTACCGCAATGAAACGTTTCGCAATCAAGTCGTAGAGTTTTTTCTCCTCCATGGTCAAATTCGCCAATTTTAAGTTTTGCTCGGTGGGAATGATGGCATGATGATCGCTCACCCGACTGTCATCCACCAAACGCTTACCCGGGGTTAACTTCTTTTCCAGGAGCGGTTTGACCAGATCTGCATAAGGTCCCACCCCCATCCCCTTTAAACGGGCCGGCAGGGTCGGGACTATATCCCTGGTAATATAACGGGAGTCGGTGCGCGGATAGGTCACCAACTTATGTTCCTGATACAAGTTCTGTAAAACTGCCAGAGTTTTCTGGGCAGAGAAATTAAGGCGCCGATTGGCATCTCGTTGTAATTCAGTCAAGTCGTAAGCCATTGGAGGTGGCTCACTTTTTGCTTCCCGGCGTATATCCACAATAATACCTGGATGACCTTGAATCTTGGCCATGATGGCCTGGACCCGTGCATGGTCAAATATTCGGCCCTGTCCCTTATTATCGCGCCAATCACCGTAGAAGTCTCCGAAATCTGCACGAATAGTCCAATAGTCCACTGGCTTAAATTCTTTTATTTCCTGTTCCCGATCAACTATCATGGCCAGGGTGGGTGTCTGCACCCGGCCTGCGGTAAACTGAGTATTAAATTTACATGTTAAAGCTCGAGTTACGTTCAATCCGATCAACCAGTCCGCTTCTGCCCTACAGACGGCTGCATCATACAAGTTGTTATAAGCACTCCCTGCTTTTAAATTAGCAAAACCCTCACGGATAGCAGCATCTGTTTGCGAGGAAATCCATAGGCGCTTGAAAGGCTTTTTCCAGGCAGCTTTAGCCATGATCCAGCGGGCCACTAACTCCCCCTCCCGACCAGCATCGGTAGCAATTACCAGATCTTTAATATCTGCTCGTTGCATTAGTCCCCTGACTACCTGATATTGCTGAGAACTGGGCTTGATAACCTTCAATTTCATTTTATTCGGTAGCATAGGCAGGTCTTCCATGCGCCAGGATTTAAGGTTCTGATCATAATCCTCCGGCTCCGCCAGGGTTACGAGATGTCCCAAGGCCCAGGTAACCACATAGTTAGATCCCTCCAGGAAGCCTTTGTTTTTTTGATTACAGTTTAAAACCCGGGCAATTTCCCGAGCCACACTGGGTTTTTCAGTCAGCACTAAAGATTTCATTTCATTCCTCCGGTTCATTGTTGACAACTTGCTTTTCTACAGTATCAAGGGACCATAAGTACACAAATATTTAAAAAGCCCGACAATATAAGCCGGGCAAATAGATATCTATATATTAGTTTCTACAAACGGATCAGATAGTCCTGCGAATTAAAAAAATATTTTCAAGAATAGGGCAACTACTGTATATTGTATTAATTACTTCTTTCATAAATTAAGAAGGATTTCCAAGAACTAAAGTAGAATAGTGGAAATGTATCT
>Ga0351930_1157_pt1 | contig 11314 bp, 10 predicted proteins | sample BONcelT113001E10_FD_205823 | JGI IMG/M metagenome (GOLD analysis project Ga0351930, IMG submission 205823) | Enriched cells from coal bed in the Powder River Basin, Montana, United States - BONCAT cells T11 rep2 HSBNCT.T11.300.1.E10 ...
CTACCATCTTTTCAAGGTAGGGTAAAAGGAGACATTATGAAGTTTCATCCCCGTTTAAATCTATCATTGAATGGTGAAACATTTAGTTACCGTTTATTCGATGCATTGCTGGAGATCACCAGCACATGGTCCCAGAGGGAAGCTGCAAAGAGGTTAGGAGTATCGCATGCCGTGTTAAATAGGCGAATTCGTGACGCGGAAGAAAAAATGGGATTTAGGTTGGTAGAATCAACTGGAGCCGGATCAGGTCTCACCCCCCAGGGTATGATGGTCCTGAAAAATTACCAACGATATTTAAAACGATTAGAGGAAAGAAACACCCCAGTTATATGCGGAGGGCCTATTTCCACAAGTTTGATGGATGTTCTATCACGTCATTATGGTCTGGAAGCAGTGATCTATACTACGGATGATCTGAGTGCCCTTAAAATGGCGGAGATGGATCTGGTGGATATTTTACTTTTCGATGATCCGGTCCACGCTTTTATGCATGATCTGGATTTTGTACCCATAGCCAGAGATGATCTGGTATTAGTATCCCGTTCTGATGAACATCTGGAGAGTATCCATGAACTCCAGGGTGGAATGTTCGTGGAAGTTAACAATTCTGCCCAAAGACTGGCATGGAACACCCTAGATCATTTACGTGTAGATTATGAAATTGTTGACTGGTGCAGTTCTCCCCAAAACGCCCTTAAACTGATTTGTAATAATGAAGATTTTCTAACCTTTCTCAACCGAAGTTTCATGTCACCTTTATCCAATTCTTTCACTGTTTCTGATATTTTAGCTGATGATACCAGCCACATAATCAGCATGGTCCTTCCCACTAAGAATCCTGAACTGGAAGATTTTTCCGATTTTCTGCAGGGAAAGGGTCAGGAAATAATCACCAAGTTTGGTTTTGGGAAAATCGACTAAATCTTAATTATTAAAGTAAAATTTATCATAAATTGAATTAAAAAAACGCCTATTATCTTTTAAATCATTTATTTTAGAGTAGATCAGTAATTATGTGATGGATTTAAGTTGCAGAGATTTGTTCATTTTAAAAAATATAGCCTTATAGTTAATTTTAAATAAACTGAAAATAGAAATAAGGCAGGTGATTGATTGAGTGAAAAAAGAGATTTACTGGCCATTGGACACACTGCACTTGATTATATAATTCAGGTTAACGAGTTTCCATTACCAAACTCCGCCACCACCATTAATAATATGCGCACCTTCCAGGGAGGTGCTGCTGCCAATGTAGCCGTGGTTGCATCCTCACTGGGTCTCGAATCTTCCCTGGTGTCGGCAGTGGGGGGAGATTTTTCAGGATCCGAATATCAAAAACATTTAGAAAATCTCAATATCAATGTTGAAGACATGATCATTGTGGATGATGATAAAACACCTACCGCTTTCGTTTTAACCGATGCCAACCATGACCAGATATTTTACTTTTACTGGGGAGCTGCCACCAGGTTTAAAGAATCCCCTGTTCCCGCTGATGCCATATGTAATGTTCAGGCAGTGCACCTGGCAACCGGAGATCCCACCTATAACCGCAAGTGTGGTGAATTCGCCAGGAAAGAAGGTAAAATCATATCATTCGATCCAGGGCAGGACCTGCACATGTACTCATCCCCTGATCTTCTAAATGTTCTCAGCATATGTGATATTTTATTTGGAAATCACCATGAAATTGGGCGTATTCTGGAAAGCATTAACATGGACATTGACCAGTTAAGAGATTATGGTCCATCAATTGTGGTGGAAACCAGAGGAAGGGATGGTAGTGTTATTTACGCAGATGAGAAGATCAACATCGATGCTGTGGAACGTTACCCCACTGATCCCACTGGTGCCGGTGATTCTTACCGGGCAGGGTTCCTTAAATCCTACTTAGAAGGTGAATCTCTGGAATACTGTGGTAAACTAGCTTCCGCTGTATCTTCATTCATTGTGGAAGCAGAAGGGTGCCAGACTAACGTTCCAACCTTGGATATGGCCATAGACAGGATGTTTTAGTATCTGAAAATGTTAAGTATTTGAAATAGATAAGAAATGAATCATTTAAATTACGCCAACATAATTATATAATAATTCAATAGATTCAATAAGTCAGATTACAATAAAGAAATTTCAATAAATTCAATAGCAGATTAATAAAAAAAATTCAATAGGTTCAATGGGATAATATAACTACACAATACTAAGGATTTCATCTACAATGATGATTTCATTCCATATTCTAATTCATTATTAAATAATGAATTTTCAAACTTTAAATGATCCCAGATTATGATATAAAAACCATATCTATTTTTATGGGTAAAATATAGAAATCTAATTAGTATTAGTATTAATCAATTGCTGGGGGCTTCTCCTAATTTGTGAATCCCCATAGCTAATGTACGTTTACAAAGTTGAACCTAACACGGTGATTCTATGACACAAATGGACGACGCACGAAAAGGGATAATAACTGACGAAATGAAATCCGTCGCAGAAAAAGAAAATGTTGACGTTGAATTCATCAGAAAATCTGTAGCCAAAGGTACCATTGCCATTCCCAGTAACAAAGGAAGGGAAGTAAAAGCAGTTGGTATTGGAGCAGGACTCAGAACCAAAGTTAACGCCACTATTGGAACTTCAACCGATATATGTGACTTTGATATGGAAGAAGAAAAGGCCAAAATAGCCATGGCCAATAACGCTGACACTTTAATGGAACTCTCTGTAGGTGGAGACCTGGATGAGATCCGTAAAAGAATTCTAAAAATATCTGACATACCAGTAGGAAGTGTGCCAGTATACCAGGCAGCCTTTGAAACCATCAGGGAAAAAGGTGCCGCCATCTACATGGACGAAGATGTGATGTTCAAGGCCATTGAAAAACAGGCAAAAGATGGTATTGACTTCATGGCCATTCACTGCAGTGTGAACATGGAAACCCTCAAGCGCCTAAAAAGACAGGGCAGGGAAGGCGGACTGGTGAGCCGTGGAGGAGCATTAGTATCTGCCTGGATGGTGGAAAATGAAATCGAAAACCCACTCTATAAAAATTTCGATTACATCCTGGAGATCGCCAAGGAATACGACTTTGTAATGTCCATGGCCAATGCAATGAGAGCTGGAGCCATTGCCGATGCTACTGACCGTGCCGGAGTTCAGGAACTCATCATCCTGGGTGAATTAATAGACCGGGCAAGGGAAGTGGGAGTGCAGACCATTGTGGAAGGTCCTGGACACATCCCGCTAAACGAGATCAAAGCTAACGTGGTTATACAGAAAAAACTGTGCCGTGAAGCTCCTTTCTACATGTTAGGACCCATAGTAACTGATATAGCCCCGGCCTACGATCACATAGTTTCATCCATTGGTGCATCCCAGTCCGCTGCTGCCGGAGCCGACTTCATATGCTATGTTACCCCTGCAGAGCACCTGGCACTCCCTGGACCTGAAGACGTGAAGATGGGAGTTATAGCCAGCCGGATCGGAGCCTACGTCGGTGACATGGCCAAGGGAATACACAACGGGGAAAAGGATCTGGAAATGGCCAATGCCCGTAAAAAACTTAACTGGGAAGCCCAGTACAACGCAGCCATATGTCCAGGTGATGCCAGGGCAATCAGAGATGCCCGGCCACCAGAAGATCCTGACACTTGTACCATGTGCGGAAGTTACTGTGCCATTAAAATCGTGAATGAATGGCTGGATGAAGCTTCAACTGAAGTTTTCGAATAAGATTCATCCCCCATTTTATTCCTTTTTATTTTATTATTACACAATCATGATTTTTTTATTTTTATAAGAAGGTGAATTACTTGAAACACTGGACTGAACGAATTGCATCTGATTTAACTAACTGGAACGTTGAAAAACACGTTGTAGCCAGTGGAACATCAATATCTGGCTCCATACACATTGGAAATTCCTGTGATGTTTTCATAGCCAATGCCGTGGGTAAGTCCCTACAGAAACTGGGTGAAGACTCCAAGACCATCTGGATTGCCGATGACCACGATCCTCTAAGGAAAGTACCTTATCCTCTCCCTGAATCCTACGAAAAATACTTAGGAATTCCCTACTCCCAGATCCCCTGCCCTGAGGGTTGCTGTGAAAACTTTGTGGAACACTTCCAGAAACCATTCCTGGAAACCCTGCCCATATTCGGAATAGACTTGAAAACCTATTCCGGGTTTAAAATGTATCAGGATGGTATCTATAACGATTACATTAAAAAATCACTGGAAAGAGCTCCTAAGATCCGGGAAATATTCAACCAGTACCGGGAACATCCCCTGGCAGAGAACTGGTTACCCTACAACCCCATATGTACCGAGTGCGGCCGGGTGAACAGCACCACTGCCTATGATTACCAGGGTGACACCGTATACTACCGGTGCCAGTGCGGTCATGAGGGTGAAATGAACATCAAGTCCGGTAATGGGAAACTCACCTGGCGTGTGGAGTGGGCGGCCCGTTGGAAGATCTTCGGTGTGACTTGTGAACCCTTTGGAAAGGATCATGCCGCCAGTGGCGGATCCTACGATGTGAGTAAAGTCATTTCCAAGGAAATATTCAATTATAGAGCACCTTATCCAGTTCCTTATGAGTGGATCACCCTTAAAGGCGATGCCATGAGTAAATCCAAGGGAGTTTTCTTCACCCCTGGACAGTGGTTAGAGATTGGCTCACCTGAGACCCTGAACTATTTCTTGTTCCGCAGTAAACCCTTGAAACATAAGGATTTCGACCCGGGGATGTCTTTCCTGGATTTCATTGACCAGTATGACCGGGTGGAGAGGATCTACTATGATACTGAGGAAGCAGCTTCAGAGAAGGAAATGGAGAAACTTAAGAAAATCTATGAAGTGTCCCAGATCAACATGGCTGATTCTGCACCTTTCCAAACATCCTATCGTTTCCTCACCGTGGCCAGGCAGATAACTGATGACCCGGAGAAGATCTTCCAGGTTCTTAAGAGAAACTCTCAACTGGGCGAAGACATGGAAGGTAAGGAATACACTGACTTAGATGAGGATACCCGGAACCGCCTTGGGTCACGTTTAGAAAATGTGGAAAACTGGCTGGAAAAGTATGCCCCGGAATTCGTGAAATTCAATGTCCAGCAAACATTACCCGAAGTCCAGTTAAACGAAGCACAGGAAGTATTCCTTCTCAAAGTAGCAGATCTGCTGGAGAAAAATGATTACAATCCCCAGGAACTCCACGACCAGATGTACCTCATTCTCAAGGAACTGGGATTAAAACCACAGAAGGCATTCCAGGCAATTTATAAGATTATAATTGGAAAAAAACAGGGCCCAAGGGCTGCTTCATTTGTGCTATCCCTGGACAAGGATTTTGTGATTAAAAGGTTCCGTAAAGAGGCATAAATAACCTTTTTATCACATTTTTTAGGGTTATATTTTTAAAAAATATCAAAAAATAACCCCCTCCCAGGAAATATCCTTATTAAATATGAAATAAGTATCCAGAAGAAATTAATTGGAGGAACTGTTTTTGAGGGTGAAACTCACAGAAAAAGATGTTCTTAATCCTTTAGGCAAAGTTAAGGGAAAAAATATCGCCTTAAATCATTTACCCTACGATTTTGATAGAGTTTCCGTGGTGGACAACACCAAACCCGGGGCAGATATTATCCTGAAGGTTCTATCAGAATCAATGGGTAACCGGGAACTGCAGTGGGTTCATAAGCCAGCAGGGGCACCAGCGACAGATTTTCAGATTCAAAAGGCAGCATCGGCAGATTTAGCCATTCTGGCCCTGGGTGATTGTGGTTCCTGCACCAGTTGGGTGGTTTTGGATGCTATCCGCCTGGAAGAGAGGGGAATTCCAACCATATCCATCTGTTCGGATCATTTCGCCCCCTTTGCCAGGGACCTGGCTAAATCACACGGATTAGGAGATCTAAGAATTCTAGAGGTTGAACATCCCATAGCTGGGCTTTCAATTGATGAAGTGAATGATAAAGCAAGTAAAATCGTTCCATCATTTTTATATTTATTACAAATACCCTAACGCGTTCAATTGATTAAAGGATTATTTAATTAATTATATTGAGGATACTGAATTGTTAAACGACAATTAATAGTTTAAGGAATGAATTGTTAGAAGATAACGAATTGTTTAGTGTTGTTTAACTAATTTAAAGAATTATTATATAGATCCCAGAATTATTAGATGTATTAAAGTAATGAAAATGTCAAATGATGAATATGGCTAAAAAAGACACCCCAGTTATCAGCAATAATGCTTGTGGCTGTTTAATTGACGATATTCTGGAAAAAAAGGACTATCAGGGAGACCGTCTCTGCAGTGACAGTGAATCAGATATGGAATTCTTTGTTGACCCTGATCCAGAGAAGACCAGTGTTGATTTTTACCAGCGCCGCCTGACTGATGGCCTTCCCATTATTCCCCCCACCAGAGAAAGGGTAGATCGTTTCCTAAACTACAGTGAATACGATCCAGAGGATGTTCTAGCGGTTTTACCCCCAAAAATGGGTCAGGCCACCCTGGAAAAAATTGCCATTAACTCTGTTATGGCTGGTTGCCGCCCTGGATTTCAGCCAGTGCTGGAACATGTTATCAAGGCCATTTCCCATGATAAATTCAACCTGGCAGGGGTCAACGCAACCACCCACCCTCTTTCAATCTGCACTATCATCAACGGACCATTATCAGACGAATTAGGTTTAAATTCAGGTGCGGGATGTTTAGGGCCAGGTAACATGGCCAGTGCCACTATTGGCCGTTCACTTCGGTTGTGTCTCATTAACATTGCGGGGGCAGTGCCCGGAGTTGGGGATCATGCCACCCATGGTTCGCCAGCTAAGTATAGTTACTGTTTCACCGAAAATGAAGATGAAAGTCCCTGGGATCCTTTCCGAGTAGAGATGGGCTGCAGGGAAGAGGCCAGTACCGTCACGGTAATGGCTGCTGAAGCTCCCCATAACGTTAATGATCATCGCAGTCAAAGAGCTGAGGACCTGCTAGACACTATCGTGCACACTGCAGCCACTGCTGGTTGTAACAACAGTCATGTGCCCGGTGAACTTCTGGTGATCATGAGTCCTGAGCATGCAAAAACCATCAGCAAGGATGGCTGGGAAAAAGAAGATGTTAAGAATTATATTCACAAAAATAGCGTGTTACCGGCCAGTTTAGGTGATCGTGGCGGGCGGAAACTGGATGATGAATGGATCATAGATGGTGATGTCCTTATAACCCGTTCCCCATCTGATGTGATTCTACTGGTGTCTGGAGGGCCGGGAAGACATACCATGATTAGTCATGGTTTTGGGAATGGATCTCTTTCAGTGACCCTGCCCATAACCCTCAAAGATGGATCATTATCATATTCCGTGGAAGATTTCAAAAAGAGATGAACAATGTTTAATCCGTAGAATAGCCTACTCTTTCCAATTCTGTTTCCCAAACATCGGGATTTTCTTCGATGTACTGTTCTAGAAGTTCACGGCATTCCCCCATACCCATAACTTCAACTTCCACCCCACTTTCTTTTAACAAATCTTCCGGACCAACAAGAGTAGTGTTTTCACCAATAACTACCCTATGAATTTTGTATAGCATGATAGCGCCAGAACACATGGTGCAAGGTGATAAAGTAGTGTATAGAGTTGATTTATGATAATCAACACCCCTAAGACGTCCTGCACTTTCAAAGCAGTCCATTTCACCATGAAGGATAACTGAATTATTTTGGATAAGGCGGTTATGTCCACGCCCCAGAACTCTACCATCTGCCACTAAAACAGCACCTATAGGGATTCCTCCCTCTTTAAGGCTCTTTTTAGCTTCGATGATTGCCTGAGTCATGAAATAATGATCGTCTAATTCTGTGTTAGATTCCATAAAATACACCCTAGTAAGAATGGGAAAATTAATAAAAAAAAGAAAAAATGCTACTAAGTAATTTTAAAGCTTAGTGCATTTTTTAAGTTGTTTTCAGGCTACCGAGTATTCTTTCCATGGTTTGGGTGCTGTTAGTAGTGGATACATAAGCAGCATAGTAAAGACTATTATTTTTGACCCAGAACGCGATGGTAGTGTAGTAACCAGAAGAGTCTTTGCTTGTTGTGGTGATCATGGTTGCAGTAACTCCATCCACTGTGATCGATTTACTGGCCCCATATCCCTGTGTCTGATATTCTTGTACCAACTGATTTAGTACACTCTGAATGCTTGCGGTGTCAAGCCCAGAAGCAGATATACTTCCAATAGCAAAACCTTCATCGTTACTTCCAAAGGCTGCAATATTGTTGGAACCAGATGGAGTAGTCACTGTTTTTGTTGCATTCTCACTCCATGTCCCAGGATAACTGAAAGTCACCCCATTGCCAGAGTATGTTTTGTTCGACGCCCATTGATCACTGGTACAACCAGAGGCCATTACCACTAATAAAACAACTGCCAAGATGTAGATCAATCTTTTCATTCAACCACCTACATAGATATTATACTAATTAATTATGCAATCAATCAGATTTATACTAATCACTAGGAAGTATCCTTCCGAATTAGTTATCCTATGCGATTGTAATATCAAAAACACGACAATATTGAAAAAAATTAGTTAAACATGGTTTAAATAAAAAAATATCATCATATACAAGGATATTCCATTAAATATTTAAAAATTCCCATTAAAAATAAATAATATCTTATAAAATTGGATTTAATTAAAATATCCTTTTAAATTTTTCTCAGACAATCGTAAATTAAATTACACTCTAGGCGAGTAGCAAACTTCAATGCTTTCTCATCCACCATAAATTCAGGGTGATGATTTGGTTTTGACTCAGATAAAGGTCGGTCACATGGTGCAGCCCCATAATACATGTATAAGCCAGGGATTTCTTGAGAAAAATAGGAGAAATCTTCTGATTTTGTTGATGAAAGATAATAAAGGACATTTTTTCCCTGGGCAACTCTTTCCACCGTGGGGAGCATTTTATCATACAGATCAAGGTTGTTTACATTCATGGGGTAGTGTTGACCATATATCACCTCAGCCTGACAACCATGCATTTCGGCTTTAAGCTCAGCTAACTCTTTAATACGTGTTATCAGAATTTCACGATTACTTTCATCCAATGAACGGACAGTTAGCCCCATTTCGGCACCCTCCGGGATGATGTTCACCTTGATTCCACCCCAGAAGTACCCTACAGTGATCACTGCTGCCCCCTTCTGCAAGTCCACCTCTCGGCTGATGAGGGTTTGCAGGGAATTTATCAGCGACGCTCCAGCAACAATAGGATCTTTACCACTCCATGGTTGGGATCCATGGGCTTGTTCCCCCCATATACGTATAAAGATACTATCCTGACTGGCATGAGTAGGTCCCTCCCGGATCATAACTTGACCCGGGAAACAGGTACTGTTGGCATGGAATCCAAATATGGCCTGTACTTCCGGATCAGTCAGTGCTCCTTCTTGCACCATGCGCATAGCTCCACCATCAACCCCCGTTGGGGCACCTTCTTCAGCAGGTTGGAAAAGGAAAACCACAGTGCCTGGTAATTCTGATTGAAGTTGGCTTAAAACTGTAGCCGTGCCTATTGCCGCTGCAGTGCTGGCATCATGTCCACATACATGGGCCACAGAGGTTTCCTGACCATTATAATCCGTTTTTACATTAGATGCGTATTCAAGACCAGTTTCTTCTTTTACAGGGAGGGCATCGATATCCGCCCGGATAGCTACAGTTGGACCTGGTTTTTCCCCATTAAGAACTGCTTTTATACCGGTTTCAGCAATACTAGGCTTAACTTCCAAGTTAGGGAGTTTTTTTAGTTGTTTCTGAATGAACCTGCTGGTTTCATGCTCTTGATAAGCCAATTCAGGGTGTTGATGCAACCAACGGAAAATTTGGATTTGAGAAAAAGAAAAATCACTGGTTAATTGATCTATACGTTTGTATAAAGCCTCATGAGGCATTAAAACCACCCACTTATTTCACCAGTAGAATTGTATAATTTAATCCTAGTTATATTTTTAGAATTACCCATTAATTTACCTATCATACCGATGGTAGGATAACTGCGTGAAATAAATTCATCTCTTACCTTCACAACTTTATTTTATCCGGGATCTAGATTATGGTTTAAGGTAAATAAATGTAAAATAAAAAAAAATAATCAATAAATCTTTCCACAAAGTCATATTTTATGAACTTATTTACTGATTTAGCCAATTAATGTTTGATTAGAATAGATTAAACATGAGTAGAATTACGGCACCCACAAACACGATGATTAAGTAGTACAGGATCACTTTATATCCAATTGTCTTCATACTGACTGAATCATCATGAGGAGTGTAATATTTAAAGAGAACGTATAAAAACAACATTATGGCAAATCCTGAAACCAGCATTGCATAGTCATAAACTACGTTCAATAATAATACATTACATATAACGAATAAAAGAATTCCAATCAGAATAATTTTAAAATCAAACCTAGATTCAGGATTAAAACTCAAGAAATTCTTTTTATTTAGTTTTCTATCAGGTTTTAAAGGGTTTTGACACTTGTAACAGATTTCGGCTTTTTTACTGTTTTTAGTTTTGCAACGTGGACAGATAATTGTAGATACCAAGATATCACCTATAAATCAATAATATTTAATTTTAATATGCTCAGTCTGTGAATGATAAGTAATATGACTTCCCCTGATTCCTTGATATCTTAATTTATTATTCTTCCAATATTCTAGGGATATATGAAATCTATTAAGGGATTGCAGTCATTTGATGGCTTATTTTATTTGCAGTAACTATATTCATTATTGTATGCTGTTATAAAATGGGGGCTTATAAAACTTACGAAGGTTGAAAATAAATAAAGATTCCATTATCAATTCATGTAAACGCACCCCAAGACTTTTCAATTAGAACTTATATTGGGGTCTTTCAATGCAATAAAATCTTAAATATCATGAAACTAAAATATTTAGAAAAAACTAGAAATGTCCAATATTTTTAATTTTATATTGACTTTATATCCCCACTTGGAAAAATAGAAACCTACATAATTCTACATACATTTTGATCTTATGAAAATGATCTCATATATATAGAATTAATTTGCAGTGGGTTATTTTTTCAAAAAATGAACATATATGGTCGGTTTATGGGAAAAAAAGAAATAAAAATCTTTATATATTTTTAATGTAATTTTATTATTAATTAAGGTTAATAATTAAAAAAATCCCTTAAAGGATCAGGTGGTCAAATGTCTAAAGAACTTGAAAAGGAACTACAAGAACA
>Ga0351930_1158_pt1 | contig 11256 bp, 6 predicted proteins | sample BONcelT113001E10_FD_205823 | JGI IMG/M metagenome (GOLD analysis project Ga0351930, IMG submission 205823) | Enriched cells from coal bed in the Powder River Basin, Montana, United States - BONCAT cells T11 rep2 HSBNCT.T11.300.1.E10 ...
CCGGGCTGATCACGCACACGTGGGTCGGAGCAAACGACTGGCACAGCGTGCAGGAGTAGTAGGTTTCCGTCCCCTCGTCCGTCATGCCTTCGATTCTCTCGTCGCGAATCCTGTAGGCGGCCTGGGCGATGGGAACGAGTGCCTTCACCTTCGCTTCATCCGTGTAGATCTTCACTTGGCACTTGTCGAAAATGGCGCCGAAATCCTGGTGGTACTTGGCGTGAAGGATCTTTCCGATGTGCTCCAGGGTGAAGCCCTTATCCACCGCCTGCTTGCCGATCCGGTACCAGGCGATATCGCGCTGGCCTATGTGCATGAGCCCCTGGGCATAGTTGACCAGGTGATGGATCTGGCGCTCGAGGATCGGCTCGTAGTCTTCCTGCATCTTGCGGCCGGCAACCTCGACAAGAATTGCCAAAGGCAGCCGCGAGCCCGCTTTGATGTCCTTGATGTCGGGGCCGATTACCTCGACTCTGCCGTCTTCCACCTGTTCCATATCGGCGATGCGCACCAACTCGACGCAAGCCGTCTTGCCGCCGCCGCATTCCAGGTAGGTGTCATCCTTGCGCACCCGCTCGCCCTCGAAAGCAGGGCCGTAGGCCAGGGGGACCGGAATTTCGGTGATCGTTACCTTGAGCCCGCGCACCTCGATCGACTTGGCGGTCATCTGATCGTAGGGAATGCTCGACACGACATGCTCGTAGGTGCAGACACCCGTTGGAAGAATCTCGGGAATGTCGGTATCGGCGATGGTCGGGAAACCCCAGTTGATCGCGCCGGCGGCATTTGCCGCCCATTCCGCGTTTACTTCTCCGAGCGCGTTTACGAAGGCGAAAACACGTTCCTTGTTGTACTTGAGAATCGTACTATAATCGCCCGGCTTTACACCGCCGAAGGCCATGGCCGCGCGGTTGGCGAAACCAAGCGCGAAAACGGCGGCGGAAATGTCGGGGCCAAACGGAACCAGGCGCGTATTCCACCCGATCTGGACGCCGGCTTCCACCAACTGTTCGGAAAAGGTCGTGCCCGTCTGGTTCGCGCACATGAAAACATAGAGATTTTTCTTCTGATAGTCTTCGGCGATCATCTTGGCGATTTCAGGATTGGGCGCCGCGCCCACTATCGCGGCAAACCCCGGGGCTGAACCGTCAACGAATTCGATTCCCCTCTTTCTCATGATCGTGTCATCGGCGGCGCCCAGCCAAATGCGGCCGCCTTCCATGTCGCACTCTTCTCCCAGGCAGTAAAAGTTGGGATCTTCCACGTACCGGATCGCCTCGACAACTTCTTCGGCCAGGATGGCGGCCATTCCCGAATCAAGCGTGCCGCCGAGGTAAGGAAGGTGAATGTTGTGCTGTGTCTTGATGTGCGGGGGCAGAAGGTCCCGGCACTTCTTGATCACCGGTTCGGCGTCGGCAAGTTTCTCGATCTTGATGCCGAGGATCGAATAGATGACCGGCAGGTAGAACGCCGTGTTGGGGAACCCTATAGGTTGGTTCGGCCCGTATTTATCCATGGCCTGCTTGAATTTTCCCTCGGCCTTGGAAACTATATTGTAAGCTCCCTGGATCGCAGCAAAAGCGACTAACCTGGACATGCTGTACTCCTTTTTTTTGTTTTTTCTTACTACTCTACCGGCTTCAAGCCGGAATTTATGGATATCTTCTTCGGAATTCCGGTTTCCGGTCTAGCTTTGCGCCGCTCTCCGGTCTTCCATGCTGAAAAGCTTGCGCTCTTTCTGTTCGGAAAGGCCGAGCGCGGCCCGCTTCTTGTCGATGTGGGCGATCATGAGTTGCGCAATTTCAAGAGGATCGGTCGCGAATCCCCATTTTCCAAAACCCTCCTCCTCGAGACCGTTAAAGAGGTAGTCGTGGAACTTGGTTCCCTCAACCGTGGGGAAGGTTACGCCGAAGATGGTATAGACACCCGAAGCCACGAAGTATTGTCCGATGCAGATCGCCTTTTCACTCATGTATTCAGGGGCGCAACCGGCAACGGGAAGGTCGGAGATTTTGTCTCCAAGTCCGCCGATGCGCACCATTTCCGCGCAGGCGATCAGGATACGGCTGTTGTCAACACACGATCCCAGGCTGAGCACGGGTGGAATGCCGACCGTTTCGCACACTTCCTGGAGTCCCTCGCCTGCAAGAACAGCCGCATCGGGCCTGAGCAATCCCGCCTTGGCCAGCGCTATTGAAGAGCACCCGGTCTGAACAACCAGGACGTTATTCCTGATGAGCTCCTTTACCAGTTCGACGTGAACCCAGTCCTGCTTGACGCGCGGATTGGTACAGCCCACAACACCGGCGACACCGCGGATTCGCCCGTTAATGATGTTTTCATTAAGCGGCGTGTAAGAGGCGCGGTACTTGCCGCCCAGCATGTAGTTGACATATTCATGCGAGAAGCCATGAACTCCCCAGTCCTGGCGCTGAGGAATTTCGATCCTCGCTGTCCGGTTACTGAACCGGTTGATCGCCATGTCGATGATCTGGTTGGGAGCCTCAAAGGGGGTGTGCTCATGGAATTCGATGTGGACGGCGCCTTCTATTCTGGCCCTCGGGTTGGTGGTGTAAACCTTTGTCCCGTAACAGGCGGCCATTTTGGGCAGGGACTGCATGATGCACTGGACGTCAACACCCATGGCGTCGACGGCTCCGGTTGCAAGAATGGCTTCGGTGCTTACGAAATTGCCCGCGTGCGGAATACCGTGGCGGCCGAGCACTTCAGCACCCGAGCAGCACATTCCAAGCAGGTTTATCCCCTTGGCTCCCGCGGCTTTCGCCTTTTCCAGGTTTGCCGGATCATTCGACGCGCCTATCATGCCCTCAAAAAGAAGGGGCTCGTGACCATGGATAATGACGTTCACCTGGTCTTCCTTGAGGAAGCCCATATTTACACCCGCAACCCTGGGTTCGGGGGTGCCGAAAATGATGTCGGAAATTTCCGTGGCGACCATGGACCCGCCCCATCCGTCGGCAAGAGCGGTACGGGAACACTGCTTGACAATGTTTTTATAATCCTGATCCACACCCATATGTGTGCGGTGCATCATTTCCATTATTTCGCGCATCGCGCCGCGAGGCACGATTCCGTGCTTGCGCCACAATTCCAGGGTCTTGGGAGGAACGCGCTTTGCGAAAGGAATTTCGCCTTCGACCTGGGTGTAGGTCCGCTCCAGTTCCGCATACAGATCGAGCGCGATATCTTTGATCGACCTGTCTTCCGTTACGATTCCAATGCTCTCGGCAACACTTTTGAGTTTCTGCTCGTCCTTGATCTGAAACCCTTTTACTTTTCCGTTCACCACATCACGGAACATATCGAGCATCGCCATGCCGTGATCGGTATGAGCGGCTCCGCCGGCCGCGACCATGCGCGCGAAGTTTCTTGCGGCGATGGTGTCGATCGTAGCGCCACACACTCCAACCTTGGCGTACGGGTCCTTGGAATTGAGGCGGCACGGGCCCATGAAGCAGTTCTTGCAGCACGCCGACTCTTTGCCGATTGGACAGGGCTTCATTTCCGCCGCTCGGGTAAACAGGGTTTCATTTCCATCGGCTTCGCATTTTTGAAGCATCTGGAGGGTTGAGGGACAGGTAGTCATCTCCTTAAAATCGATCTTCTTGGCTTTTTCGATCAAGACGGGTTTTTTCTCATCCGACATATTCCACCTCTTTGCCCCTTCAAGGGGATGTTGTGTTGAATGACATCCGTTCCGCGGTCGCTTCACACGGACTTACATCATTTTTCCGATATAGTTTCTCACCAGGTTGACGGCGTCGGGATGGCGCATGACAACAACGTCCGCGCCAGCAATCATCAGGTCGACGGCAGTGATTGCTTCCATCAGGACGGCCCGTGTGCTCGGATCTCCCAATTCAGGAGCGTCTTCCATCGTGAGGTTGGATTCCTTGCATTTCCAGGTTTCATTGGCGACATTGACGATGATGGGCTGCTGGAGCTTGTCGTCTTCCTGGGTGAGCGCGGCCTGCATGATGCGCTCGATAACCGAGTAGCTGTATTCCAGCCCGTATCCCAAACCGCCCGTGGTGGGATCTATCATCAGGTCTTCCTGGTTCACTCCGAGATTTCCCAGAAGAATGTTGAGCTGCTTGGCGAGGTTAACATCAATGGGGGAAGAAGCGATCGTAACATGCTTATAGCCCAGGCAGGCGGCGCCTATCTGCTTGTAGTCCCCCTCTTCCACGGGTGAAATACCGAGCCGGCGTCCCGTGCATTTCTCGGCCACCATCCGCATGACTTCGGTATCTTTTTCGTGATTTGCCACACCCCAGACAACCACCGGCACATCGACCGCGTCGACAATTTTGGCCACCGTCTCGGCGACCTGGGCGGCGGGACTATTGTCCGCATTGGGATCGGCGCTCTTTGTCTGCACCACTATCATCTCGGCCCCGTATTGCTGCACGCATTTGCGAGCCCAGGCAGCCGGGTCGCCGAGTACATCCGAAAAGGGCGCCTTGGCCGCTTCCGGCCAATCCGCGCTCGGGTCCTTGTCCCAGACCTCCATGGCGATTTTCGGTGGATTTGGGATGTCCCCTTCGAATGAGTGGAAGGAATAGACGGCTTTTCCACCGATCTTGACCGCCTTGTCTCCGGTTCCCAGAGTTAATTCCCTGATTTTGCCCGAATACACTTGCTTTGATGGTTGGAATGTCAAGGCCTGATCCTCCTTCTTGAAAAACGTTTCGCTTCAGTTGTGCGCCCGGTTGCAGGCGCCTTCTCGTTTTGTCTCCAAACTTCTGGGAAAACTGTCCTGGAACGGCATGTTCCGGAGCAGCAGAAAATACCTGGATTAGTATTGGGGTGAAAGCATGTCCCCGGTGGTGCAAAGTATAAGTGTCAGATTGTTTCGGTTGTACCAGGTGTAACAACCGACAGGACTGGGAAAAGGGAATTCTCGGGAGAAAGAAAAGCTATCTTCAGAGTGGAACAACAGAGCATGAGACAGAGCGGATGAACACCGGGGGTAGTGTTTTGCGAGTATCAGGAATCCCCCACAAGTGGCTGTTAAATACCTCTAAGTCGGCCTAAAGTCAACGATTTTTGTCCTCCACCCAGCCCTTGCGCGCCTTTCGGGATCAAACCACAAAGGACGGCGCTTGTTGGGAATTTGGGAGTGCATTACACGTGACGACAACGAAGGTTGCCTGGAGCGGAAAAATATCCTGGGTTGCGGCACTTTTGTGGTGCGAAGAGGAGCTTGTTACCAACCGGGGCGTGCTGCTGTCCACATCTTTGCATCCCGCCGATCCGCGGCACTATCGGGCAACATAATAGCACTACTCGCCTAATATTCAAGCATTGTTATGAAAATGTTCATGTGAAAATTTCCACTACTGTAAATCCACTCCGAATCACTCGCCAACTATTTATTTTAACCTGTTATTACGCTGCTTTATGCAAACGACAGGAAAGGTTTCAGAATGGAAAAAAGTTGGAACGTAACTTTTTCCCACCGACCCGGCGAAAGCCGGACTATGCGCCTGAATTCTGTTTCATCCCAAGTACTTATCTAGTAATCGCACTGGGTTTCGGCTTACCGCGATGACCCTGGGCTCCACCGCTCCCCATCCAATATGATGCAAAGTTGGAAAGAGCAGCCGTAATAAACTTCATGCACTCCCGCCCTGTCTGTGTTTCAGATCAACATGAAACGTGAACTGAAGGGCATCCCGGCGGCAGACAGCATTCACGTTGACATCGTGGGGCAAACATCCAGTATCCAGCGCCGCCGCCGCCGCCGCATCCCAGACGCGGTTTGAACGCGAAGAAAACTTGCACTGTGAGAAGATTGAAGTCTCATAAGAGTATCCGGCATCCAGCATCCGGATTCGCCGTGGCGAGCACGCAATATTCCAATTCAATTGGAACTTTTTTTTGCGGATGGCTTAATTTTATCTTAACAAAGACCGATAAACCTACTATCTGGTGCTGGTCGGTATATGGGAGGCATTGAGGGCGGTTTTGCCGCAAATTACGGCGCTCCGATTCGTGGCTCGCCTGCGCACCGGCCATTACTGGAAGTAGCTGTGTTCTTTAGAAAGCGATTAGCAGGAGAAGTTATGAGGAAAACGTTAATTGCGCCGTTGATGCTTGCTCTGCTTCTCTGGACGGCGGTAGTCCAGGGGGCCGATGGCGATGCGATACTCGGGTACTGGAAAACCCCGGATGGAGACGCCCAGTTCGAGATCTACAAGTGCGGGCCGGAATACTGCGGCAGGATCGCGCAACTGGAAGAGCCCGTTTACCCTCCCAAGGACAAAGATCTGGCGGGGCTTCCAAAAATTGACCTTAAAAACCCCGACGCCCGCCTGCGGAACCGAAAACTGCTCGGACTCACTATACTTGAGGGATTTCGGTACAAGGGCGGCAACACCTGGGCCGGCAGGATCTATAACCCCGAGGATGGAAATACCTACAAGTGCAGGCTTTCCGTTGCCGGAAGGGGCGAGCGCCTCAAGGTACGAGGCTATCTGGGAGTAAGCCTTTTGGGCCGCACCCAGACCTGGACCCGGCAGACAAAAGACTCATGACAAATCCGGCATTAACACAAACGTCATTCCCGCGAAGGCGGGAATCCAGTGTTGTCTTCTTTTCACTAAGATTTAAACCGCGCGGGAAAGACGCTGGATTCCCGCCTTCGCGGGAATGACGAGTACGTGTCCGGTTCCTTTTGCTTCTCATTTGCAAAATCCTAACCGGACACTGCTGCCCCGTCCCCCCATTAGAAAAGGGGGGAGAAATCAGTGAGGGCTTTCACTGTGCCTTAAGCCTGCCAGGCAGGCATGGCCCGCCAAAATGACGAAATTAGCGTCATGTCCGCGTTTGCCTACCCGAATATCCTTTTTCGACATCCTGCTAAGCCGGCAAGTGGAAATCCAATCAGATAATGATTATTAAATGCTTTGACATACTGATCGTGCCGAAAGTACCCGAAGCAAAGGGGAACCACATGGAACCATTAGAGACAAAAGAGTGCACATACGAAACCAAGGCATATCCTACCGGCCACCAACTTTGAACGGACCATCAATGCAAGGTTTGCATTGATGGAAACTGGGTTGATCCCAGTCAGCTCGAGTCCCGCGAGGGCTAGCCTGAAATCCGTAAACGCCGGCGGGAAATATAAATATTCACTCAACCGGGGCCTTCGAGCCCCGGTTTTTATTGCAACCCGGGCCATTGGCCGATTCAATCGAGTCGATGCATTGCAATTTTGTTACGGGCACGGAAAAAAACTACCCCCGCCGCGAATATGGGTAGGCGGCGGATATAACCGGCGAACACATCACGCAGTTCGGAACCGTAAACCGTAAGCTCGAAAAGGGTTACCGGATCCCAAATCATCGATAATGGTCCCAAGCACGGCGAAGCAGTTGACAGGCAACACCGCGCTATTAACATTGATTATCACCCGCTAATTGTTTTCCCGCTAGGAAATCTTTGAGCATAAAAGGAGAACCACTATGTTTGCACTATCGTTTACATTGTTGTTTTTGAGCCTGGTAAGCGCCTTGCTCGGGTTTTCGGGGGCTGTCGGAAGTATGTCCTTCCTTGCGTGTGCTCTCGCTTTCGTTTTGCTCGGTTTTTCAATGCTGGCGCTGACAATCAAGTGGAAGCCGAGGTCAACCTGCTTTATATATCCTACTTTTGCCTGCGACCTCCATTAGTCCGCCTGGACTAATGGATTCTCGAACGTATTTCCGGCCTTCGGCGGGGGCGGGGGTCGCCTTGGGGTCAAACCTTTACTATTGACCGGCAAGGCACGTCCGGCTGACACCAATCGGGCGGCCGGGAATGGCGGAGGCCCGGCCTTCAGTGGGGGCGGGTAAAGTGTCATTCAGGTGGTTGGACTTGTTCAGGGGAGGTTGTACAAATCCAGCCTCCCTGTCGCCCCCGCGACATTTTGTTGGTTGATGTCCGTGCCGCCGCAAGGCAAATCCACCAAATTCCTTCAGCAGCCTGCCTATTCCGCCATGGCAGGCTGCGACCATGGTAAGTTGCGACCTGAAGTCCTCACCCTTGTTTTCGGCGGGAACTGGTCCAATTGTCAATCCCACTCCGACGTGCCGTCCAGGGCATAGCGAAGCGCCTTGCCGATTTCCTGGATCTGCTCGGGGTCGGTCACTTTTTGGCGTCCCTCCTCCGTGCGGATGTAGAAAACATCAGCCACCTTGTCGTTCTTGGTGGTGATCTTCGCCACGTATATCCTTATTTGCAATTCCTGAAGAGTCTTGCCGATAGTATAGAGGAGCCCGATACGATCGATCGTATGGACCTCCAGGATGGTGTACATTGCAGAGGAATCATTATCTATTATTATCTTGCTGGAAGTGGGGCGCAGTATGCTTTTCGGGCCGCCGATGCCGGCCGAATGCGCGGCTATTCGGTATTCGAGGGCGAGTTTGCCCTTGAGCAGGCGGTCCATATCCCCTCCCACCGCGTCCCAATCCATGGAAAACGCCTGCTCGCGCGGCAGGCGGCACTGAAAGATGAGAAGCGCCATCTCGTCATTCATTCTAAATACCTGCGCGCCCATGATGTTGAGGTGGTGCAGGGTGAGAATGCCCGCGGAGCGTGCGAGCAAGCCCGGCCTGTCCCAGCTCATGATCGTGATTTCGGCTGTTTCCCTGTCGACCGAGGTCTCCCAGACGAAAGGCTCACCCGAGCTCTGAAGGTCGCGGCCGAGGCGAAGATGGCGGACGATCTCCTCCGGCGACAGCGAGATGAGATAGCGTGGAGCGAGCTGTGAAAAGTAATCCTCCAGCTCGCCGGGCGTCATTATATCGGAGACCTGCTCGCTGACCCGGTGCCGCACCCTGGCAATTCTTTCAGCAATGATTTGCGAACTCGGCTCTCCTTTATCGAGGATGCCGCCGATGCTGTTGTAGAGCGTCATTACCGGCGTGTCCCGCCACTTGTCCCGGCCGCGCGGGCCGGTTGACATCATATCGGCAAAGGTGAGCAGGACGAGTTGGTCGAGGTATTCTCTCTTTCCAACCGACGTGGCGCAGGTGGTAAGCATTTCAGGGTCGGCCAGGTCGCGCATCGAGGCGCTGTCGATAAGGAGCAGATGCTGCGAAACAAGAAACTGTACGGTCTCAGACTCCTGGGGGGTGAGGCCGAGACGCTTCGCGATCACCGGGATCATCTCCCCGCCCTTCTGGGCGTGCTTTGAGCCGGAACTTTTTCCCAGGTCGTGCAGGAGCGCTGAAAGCATTAGCAGCGCCGGATCAACAAAATCGGCCGCAATCTGGGTCAGGGCCGGTTCAGCCGTCGCGTACCGGCCGTCCCTGAGTTTTTTCAGTTCGGCGCAGGTCCGAAGATGATGTTCATGTACGGGATAGAGATGAAACGCATCATGCTGGACCAGTCCATGGTTGGCGGCAAGTTCCGGAATGAGCGCGGTAAGGAGGCCGCAGCCATAGAAGCGCCTGAGCACGGATAAATCGGCGGAGTCGTACCTGAGAAGTTCCAGGAGTTCATGCTTGACTTCCGGGTCCCCCGACGCGGAATCCAGTACGTTTCGGTTGTGAGCGATCCACTGCCGGGTGACGTTTGCAAAGCCGCGCCCCAGCTTTGCCGCAAGCGCGAAAAGATGCACGAGGTTTCCCGCCGATGCCGGATAGCGCTCCGTTTGGAGTTTGAGCTTGCCGGCCCACTCAGTGATGCCTTCTTCCACTTCAGTTCCGGGTCCGTCGCCACCGGATGAGCGCGTCTCCGAAAGTCTTTCCCAAAACTCGCGGGAAACCTCCCCCACGCCGTGCAGGAATTGATGAACATGCTGCATGAAAGTCTCAACCGGCAAAAACCCGGACCTCTCCAGGTAGCCAAGCTTTCCGGCAAGAATCTCCTGTTCGCGGAAATGAAGCACGCCGCCGGACTGGCCGGATGATGCCCTAAGCAATGTCAGGTACCTGCTGAAAGATTTTTCGGCCTGGACGAGGAGGTCCACTTCCTGGCGGGTGAGGTATCCCTGGAATATGGCATCCTCCAGGCTTCTGATCCCCGCCGCAAGCCTGCACCCCATCCGTATGGCATCTATCTCGGCCAATCCCCCGGGATTGCGCTCGAGATCGGGCTCCAACCAGCCGCTCTGCTCCTCGGGAGATGTCGCGCGCGCCCTTACCCATTTGCAAAGAGAACCGAGAAGGGCCTCCCTGTTGTTTTCAACGTGAGCATCAATGGCCTTTTCAAGCTGTTCGGCAAGTCCTCTGTTCCCGGATATGTAGCGAAGGTCCAGAAACTGGCGGAGCAGTTCGGGGTCCTTTGTCGATTCCGCGATTATCTGGCCGACCGATCCCTGGTAGGCCTTAACCTTCCAGCCCGCGTCAATTAAAGGGGAAGTGACTTCCTCGATCCAGGAATCCTTGAGCGCGGGTTCTTCGCTCAAGCACAAAATCGGCACGGTGTCGGTCGGGCTGGAAACCCCGCGGCCGAATGGCCCCACGGCAATGATCGCTCCCCCGGCGCGAAATGTCTCCGAATCGCCGCCCAGGCGATTCGCCAACCGGTTGTAGAGCGAAATGATAGCTATTTCCAGGAGGCTGGTATGGCGGTCAAGCGACTGTTCGCTGCACTCCGCCAAGATCAGGTCGCGCTGCTTTCTAAGTGATTCCGATATGTTCTGGATCATTCTAGCTCCAGTTCCCGGTAGGGTGAAATTCTCGGGCCGAAATAGCCGGGCTTGTCCCAATAAGAACAGCGGTCATTACAGGATTTCAGTATTTCTATTTAATCCAAGGCAGGCAAGGAAGAAAGGGGGCGTTTAAGGAAAAATGTATTTAGCAGGATGTTGAATCGGCTAGCGGGTGCTTTTAACAAGAGGATTACTTGTATTTCAAGGCTGTTTCGGGCAAATAACGAATTCGCGGGTTATAATTGGTCATACCTGATCAGGGGGGCAGTTTGATATCGACCACCCACACCATTGATTCCGAAGACCTTATCGTCCATGTCGATGAAACCTGGGTCGCTTTCGCGCGTGAAAACTGGACCGGCCTTCCGGCCGCGCGGGATGTGCTTGGCCGCTCGCTTTGGGAATACATCAGCGGGAAGGAAGTAACCCACCTGTGGAAAATCCTTCTTCTCAAGGCAAGGCATTCTCAAAGGACACTCCACCTCCCCTACCGATGCGACTCTCCGCAGGTCAGACGATACATGCAAATGGACATCATTCCGCTCTCAAGTGGGGCAATAGAGTTCCATAACACAATAGCGAAGGAAGAG
>Ga0351930_1159_pt1 | contig 11212 bp, 9 predicted proteins | sample BONcelT113001E10_FD_205823 | JGI IMG/M metagenome (GOLD analysis project Ga0351930, IMG submission 205823) | Enriched cells from coal bed in the Powder River Basin, Montana, United States - BONCAT cells T11 rep2 HSBNCT.T11.300.1.E10 ...
TCCGAAATCTCATGGCGTGAACTCTATGTTTTCGGTATGGTGATCCATCTGGCCATGCTGGGCCTGATGCTTACGCTGCCCTGGGAGACCGCCCTGCTTGTTCTTTCAAGGATTACTCTGCCGTTGATATTGATCTATCCACTGGGGACCGCCTTGCTTGGAATGTTGATGGTCAACCGGCTTCAGCGCGAACGAGCCAAAGAGAAATTGCTGGAATCCGAACACTTCGCTTTTTCCACCATTGATTCATTGACAACCCACATCGCCGTTCTTGATGAAAACGGTGCGATCATCGCCGTAAATAAAGCGTGGCGCGATTTTGCCGCATCCAATCCCCCGATTCATCAGAATGTTTGTGCGGGTGCCAACTATCTTGCCGTGTGCGATACCGCCCAAGGAGAAGATCAACCGCAAGCCTGTGCATTCGCGCAAGGCGTCAGGGCGGTCAAAGCGGGTGAAAAAAATGAATTCTCCCTGGAATATCCCTGCCACTCCGCCTCGGAACAACGATGGTTTGTGGGAAGGGTGACCCGTTTCAGCGGCCCGGGACCCTTGCGAATCGTTGTGGCGCATGAAAACATAACGGAGCGCAAGCTGGCCGAAGAAGCATTAAGGCTTTACCGCGAACATCTCGAAGAACTCGTAAAAGAACGCACCCTCGGGCTGGAAGAAAAAAACAGACAACTCACCGGGGAGATTGCTAAAAGAAAGCTCGCCGAGGAAGCCATCAAAGAGAGCGAAAAAAGGCTTTCTCTGCTGAAAGATGTGGCGTCCGCGGCAAATGCGGCGGCAACAACCGAAGATGTACTTCAGGTTGCCGTTTCCGGTATTGCCGGATACTTAAACTGGCCGGTGGGTCATGTATATATTTCGGATGATAACAACCCCGAGGTGCTGATCCCCTCGGATATCTGGCACCTTGAGGATGAAAACAGGTTCAAACTTTTCCGGGATGTAACCGCCAAGACCGTTTTTACCTCAGGCGTCGGTATGATAGGGCTTGTACTTTCAGGTAAAAAGACCATCTGGGCCGAGGATATTAGCGATTATCCCGATTTCCTTCGTAAAAAATTTTCTGACGATATCAATATCCGCAGCGCTTTCGGATTCCCTGTTATCGTTGCTGGAAAAGTTAACGCCGTGCTTGAATTTTTCTCTTCCAAGGTGGAAAAATCAAACCCGTCCTTTATGAATCTGATGGATGAAATCGGCATCCACCTTGGTATTGTCATTGAACGCAAGCAGTATGAGAAAGAACTCAAAAAATTGTTCAGTGCGGTGGAACAGAGCCCGGCCACAGTGGTTATCACGGATGTGGAAGGAAAAATCCAGTACGTGAATTCAAAATTTACCGAGCTTACCGGCTACTCTTCAGCGGAAGCAATCGGCAAAAACCCCCGCATTCTCAACTCCGGCGTCCATCCAAAGCATTTTTACAAAGAATTATGGGATACAATTCTTTCCGGACAAAACTGGAATGGTACGTTTTGTAACCGGGGGAAAAATGGAGAACTTTACTGGGAGCATGCCTCCATTTCGCCGGTCCTGGATGAGAATGGGGAGATTTCAAATTTTGTGGCGGTCAAGGAAGATATTACAAAGCTCTTGCAGTATGAAGAGGAGCTAAAACAGGCAAAAGAAGCCGCGGAAGGCGCCAACAGAGCCAAATCCGATTTTCTGGCAAGCATGTCCCACGAACTCCGGACCCCTCTTAATGCGATCATCGGCTTTTCCGAGGTTCTCAAGGAACAGTTTTTTGGGCCTCTGACCCAAAAACAGGAAGAATATGTCGGGGATATTCTGGAAAGCGGTAAGTTTCTCCTTCTGCTCATCAATGATATCCTTGATCTCTCAAAGGTGGAAGCACGGCGGATGGAACTGGAACTTTCAAGGATAACCGTATACGATCTTATCGGCAGCAGCATTATTTTGATCAAAGAGAGGGTGATAAAACACAACATCGCCCTTGAAAAGGACATTGGGCAGGAAACGGAGGGCCTTGAGATCATGGCGGATGAGAGGAAACTCAAGCAGGTGTTGTTCAACCTTCTCTCAAATGCCGCAAAATTCACTCCTGACGGCGGATCCATCCGCCTAACTGCAAATGTAATTCATGGATTTCAGCTTATGGCCCATCATAAAAAGGATGCTATCTACTCACCATTGTCCACTGGAAATGATCCAGAGGGCGATTTTGTTCTAATTTCCATTGAGGACACCGGTATCGGCGTGAGTCCCGAGCATCAAAAAAAAATTTTCGAACCTTTTTACCAGGTCAGAGGGTCAAGGCGGGATAAGACGCCCGGCACCGGACTGGGATTGCCATTATGCAAGGAACTGGTGGAACTTCATGGGGGAAGAATCTGGATTGAAAGCGGAGGGGAAGGAAAGGGGAGTAAATTTTCTTTCATCATACCTGTGGAAAGGAAAAGTCATGACGAAAATGAAAGATAAAACAATACTTATTGTAGAGGATGATCCGCAAAACCTTAAACTCTTCCGCGATATTCTCAAACACAAGGGATATATGACCATTGAAGCCACCGACGGTCAACAGGGCGTAGAGATGGCGAAAAAGCATAAACCGGACCTTATCCTTATGGACATGCAACTCCCTGTGATGAATGGGCTTGATGCAACAACTATTTTAAAACAAAACGAAATCACGAAAAATATCATCGTGGTTGCCCTGACCGCAAATGCGATGCCCGGCGATAAGGAAAAAATTCTTGCGGCCGGATGTCACGATTATATTGCAAAACCCGTTTCTTTGCGCGAATTTTTAAAAAAACTTGCCGAATATCTGGGTGAAAAGGAAGAAGTCCTCGTATAAAAAGGAATCCGTCATGAATACAAAACCAAAAATTCTTGTAGTCGATGATGAAAGCCGCAACCTGCGTCTGATGGAGGCGCTTCTGCTGCCGTTGGGGTACGATATTCTGCTGGCCCGTGATGGAGTGGAAGCTCTCGAGAAAATACAAGAGACCCCGGTGGATCTGATCCTTCTTGACATCATGATGCCGAAAATGGATGGCTTTGAAGTGGCGCGCCGATTAAAAGCGGACGATGACACCAAAATCATTCCTATCGTCATGGTTACGGCGCTTCAGGATGTGGCGGACCGGATCAAAGCTCTTGAATCAGGGGCCGACGACTTTCTGACCAAACCCGTTGATAAAATAGAAGTATATGCACGAGTGGCGTCTCTTCTTAAAGTGAAAGCCTATAACGACCATATGATAGATTATCAGAAGAAACTTGAGTCAGAGGTGGCGGAACGGACAAAAGAACTGCGAAAGGCGTTTGAAAAGATCAAAGTGTCGTCACTTGAGACCATTTACCGGCTGACCAGGGCTTCCGAGTACAAGGACGAAGACACCGGCGCCCATATTCAGCGCATGAGCAATTATTCGGCTGTCATTGCACAAGCAATGGGCCTTAATGAAAGGACCGTGGAGTCCATCCTCTATGCTGCTCCTATGCATGACGTGGGGAAGATCGGAATTCCGGACAAAATTTTACTTAAGCCGGGAAAACTTGATCCTGATGAATGGGTAATCATGAAACAGCATACGCTTATGGGGGGAAGAATTCTTGAAGGGTCTCATGCCGGATTTATAAGATTGGGAGAGACTGTTGCCGTCACCCATCATGAGAAATGGGACGGAACCGGTTATCCAAAAGGTTTGAAGGGTAAAAACATCCCTCTTGTCGGACGCATCGTCGCCATTGCCGACGTGTTTGATGCGCTCACATCTAAAAGACCTTACAAAGAGCCGTTTTCGCTTGAAAAATCCTATGAAATTATCAAGGAAGGCCGTGGGACCCATTTTGATCCCGATGTGGTGGACGCTTTTTTTGCCTCTGAAGAAAAGCTGCTGGCCATAAAAGAAAAGTTCAGAGATGAGCATGAAAGCTTGCTGATCAGGCTCTGACATCGTTAAACCGCGCACAATTCACCCTGCTTTGCCGTCTCAAGACGATAAGCACGCCTGTGACCGCGGGTACGGGATGAAAAAATCCGATTTTCCAAAAAAGTTTTAAAAGATTTCCGGTCCAGTACATCCGTGTAAATTCTGAGGGAGCGTATCTATTTGAAACAAAAGATGTATACAATAATATACATTCTGCCGATCCGGCTCCATCACGGGAACCGACCGCACCGGCGCAGTTCACATTATTTCATTACGATCACAGTATGTTGTATTTACTGAAAAAAAATAACGGATTCAATGATGCATGGCGCATATTTTGCAAGTAATAAGTATAATCAGCAACGGTTGAATTTGAATTTTCATTTTCCCGGTATTATGGCAAGATAAAAAAAGAAGGAAGCGCGTTGAAAGCGGCTGAAACAAAAATAGACAAAAGAACCGGAGCCCCCGGACGATTTATGTCCACCTCTGATATCAATCCTTGGCCTCGACAGAACGTCACGGAAAAGCTTATCAAAAAAAAAGACCCGTCCCTCGATATCGAAGCGATTTTGCTTAGACTGCGCGAAACCGAAAGAATCCAACAGAAATTTTATGCTCTGGAATCCAGGATCCTGTCGATTTTAAATCTCCAGGATTTTTTCGAAATCCTGCTTACGGAAATGGGACGGATTTTCAATATTCCCTTTGTATGGCTATCGGTTATTAAGAAGAGCAGCCTGGCCGACCTGATCAATCCCTTGATTCATTCCAAAATCATTATTGAAAAAACGCAGTTTCTGGATAAACGACAATTTGACCGGGTCTTCGGTTGCAAGGACTCCCCCCTGCTTTTCAGCGGAGATCTGTCCGGTTGCTCCGTTTTTTTGCCCGGACCACGCAAGTATGGTTCGGGCTCCGTGGCCATCGCTCCCGTGCATATCGATGGCGAAATCGTGGGCAGCCTGAACCAGTGGGACCCCTCCCTCTGCCGGTTTGAACCGGATCTGGACACCTCTTACCTGGAGCAGCTCATGATAAAAGTTTCTCTATGTCTGTCCAATGTGGCGGCCCATGAGAAGCTCAAATATTTCGCGTTTCACGACCCGCTGACCGGATGCCTGAACCGGAGGGCTTTTGAAGCGGTCCTGCGCCGCGAATTTTCAAGGGCCAAGCGACATTTTCGCTACCTGAGTCTTGTTTTTATGGACCTGGACAAATTCAAACAGATCAATGACCGCTATGGCCATGGCGCAGGCGACAATGTCCTGGTCTATGTCGCGGAAACGATTCAGTCTTTGATCCGGGATGAAGATATTCTGGCCCGCTTTGCCGGGGATGAATTTGTCCTGATCCTGCCGGAAACGTCCGGGCTTAAAGCGGACACCCTCATAAGGCGGGTGCAGTCCTGCCTGGATACCCAACCGCTGCAGCATCAGGATATTTTAATTCCCATCTCCATCAGCTGTGGCGTCGCGTCAATCCCCAGTGAACACATTGAAAGCGCCGCGGCTCTGCTAAAAAACGCCGACATCGCCCTCTATGCGGAAAAAGCGCGAAAAACCCGCCCGAACATTCCTTGATGCAAGAGTTGCGTTGAATCTCCGTCTGTTTCTAAATCCTTCCACGTTTCGGAAATCCCTTGCAAGCGTCGTTTCCGCCGGCGGTATAAAGCTGATTCCTTTTGTTTAAAGGAAAACAGACCATATTATCGAGGCTTGCTCAAAAGGGAAGCCGATCGTGCCGGCCTTTGAAATACCGGGAGTTAAAACACGTCCCCGCAAAAGAGAGTAAAAATTGGTTGCAAAATGGTTGTTAGAAGATTTATATATGATATTAAAGTATTATCCGATTAAGGATACTTTCCGGAAATAATTTTTACAAGCGTATCCATGGAACGCCGAGGGCCATACCGTTCGCGATACAGACCTCAGCGAGCAGAGGGGAATACCGTGGGTGACTTCATAAAACCTGTAGCGACCTGGTGTGCTGTAACTATTGAAGCTCTTGGAATTGGCATTATCACGCTGATTGCGCTATATTCAGTATTGAATGCCGCAATCCGGTTACTCAAAAATGAAGAGAGAGATGCAATCTTTCAGGATCTCCGTCTATTTCTTGGCCGGGGTATACTGCTTGGACTTGAGTTTCTTATTGCAGCAGATATCATTTATACGGTGGCTATCGAATTGACCTTTCAGACAACAGGGGTTCTGGCTATCGTCATACTCATACGGACGTTCCTGAGCTTCACTCTGGAAGTAGAGTTAACCGGCAGGTGGCCCTGGCAGGAAAAAAAGTAAACCGTATTCCTTTCGTTTTACAAAGATGGACCATGAGCCTGAGACTGTTAACAATAAGGAGGATTGTTATGAAACGATTCTTAATGGTGTTGTGGATAATTTGTTTTTGGTCGTTTTCTGTAACCGGCTGCAGTGAAGCACCGGATGAAAAAGACACCGCGACTTACAAAGCAACTGAAGACACCAGAAAGGCCGTGAAATCGGGGATTGAAAAAATAAAGGAAGAAGGTGCGGATGCGGAAAAAGCGGCTCAACAAGCTATTGAAGATACCGAAAAACGGCCTGAAGATGTTGTGGAATCGACTATGGAAGGAACGGCTGATATCATTGATGAGGTTAACGATCCGGCATCGGACGCGGAAAAGGCTTTTTCATCCATTATTGCTGAAGAAAGCGATGGAGTGCCGGACGTTATCGAGATGAAAAACACGGATGCGTTTAACGTCCACAATATGGGCATTGTTATGTTCAGCCATAAGAAACACTCCGATGCCATGCCCGACGGCTATGGCATCGCTTGCGGCGAATGTCATCATGACAAAGACGGCAACCCGCTTGAATTCAAAGAAGGGTATGCGGTCCAAGGCTGCATGGAATGCCATGACAAAGCGGACAGGCCCAAAAAACCAGTGGAAATATCCAAAGAAGACTGGGATGCCATGCAGTTGGAGTATTATTACGGCGCGATTCATGCCAACTGCATCGATTGCCACAAGACAGGCGCTGCCGGTCCGGTAAAATGCGCGGAATGCCATCCAAAACGATAGAAATAATTTTTCTAATCAGAATCAATTCCAACGACAAAAAAACCGGAAATGAGAAAATGAGAAAAACTGATTGCAAAACGGTTGCCAATAGATTTATATATGATATGAAATAATTAACCGGGAACATGAATGAGTACCCACACGCATCATCGATTAATCCGAGAAATGAAATCGACCGGGGAGCTCAAGGAGTCTCATAATAAGTCCCGGAGATATGCAGAAACGTAAGAATTACTTGTTAAAGTGGCCGATGATCATAGAATTAGTAAACCGTCTTTTACCGAACCATTGTTAAGAAAGGAAAATTCATTAATGAAGAAAGAAGATTGCATACTCTTTAGCGGCGGCATAAATGGGGCTGAAGAAGAATTTGGTATGAATGCCGAACGCTTTGGAATAGACGAAATCAACTTCACGTTTGAGGGGCATGCCATTGTCCGCCGGCGTGGAATACGGGTACTGACTCAGGAGGAACTGAAAAACGGAGATGTAAGCTTGGAATATATTTCAAAGCTGATGAACCGTCATTACGCCAAAACTCCGATGATCCGTAAAGTTCTGCAAAGTATCTGGTATCAAATCAACGGCGGAAGGGAAATTTACGTTATCGGGGAAATTTTGGAGGACAAGACGGTAAAAGGCGGCACGGGATGGGGGGCTGAATTCGCCAAACTGTGCAATAAACCGTTATATGTCTTTGATCAGAAACATAATTCATGGTTCTCATGGAATCAGACGGAGTGGCTTGAATGTAAAAAAGAAGATGAGCCGGTGATAAGCCATCCTCATTTCACGGGAACGGGAACACGCTATCTTGAAGAAAACGGTAAGAGAGCAATCGCAGGATTATTTGAGAGAACTTTCAAATAATCAGTACAACGAATTCCCATAAATCCCAGGGACACACGATACTAAAATTCCAACCAAAGCGGTGGCGCTGCCGGCGGGTTAAGCCCGCCGCCGCTAATCGTTTATAACTGCTCAAACTGTGCCGATTAGTTTTAATAGAACTTTCGGCCGCCTCTTTTTTTCTGCCTTTATTGCTTTTAATCGGCATGCGATCAGATAAAAAACACCGTATTTGACAAGATTGGTGAAGCGATTAATTTAATATTATATTGAATGACAACGCAGTCGCCGGTGTCACGGCAAATAATGCTTTAAAAAGAGGAGGCCCGCCAATGCAGGACAAACGAAATCTTCATCAAAAAATGCAGGAACAAATTGATTGTTTTGCCGGTACGGATTACCTGACCAAGATGGGTGCCGTCAAAAACGAACCGGACAAGGAGCAGGCACCGCTCAAATGGCTGGCCCTGGCCATATTGTATGGCATCAACGAAAACGCCAAAACAATAAAAATAGAAAAAAACCAAGACGGCAGCAAGCGGCTCATTGCCGAGTTCAGGGATTTTGACCTGCCTTCGCCCGGCGACGATGTCGTGGATCTGATTTTTAAAGATGTTCGTCAAATAACGTATCTTGAAACCGACAAGGGAAAAACCGCGCTTAGCGTCGGCGTCCGTGACAGCAGCATTGAGCTGGAGGTCAAGATCAAAAAAGAAGATGGAAAAGAGAAAATCATTTTGAATTTTCCGGAAAAATAAAGCTGTTTTCATCACCGACAATCCCGCCACGAATTAACAAAAAAGTGCCTGTTTTTTAAAATTGCGGGTGATGGTCTTTTTTGCGATTACCGAAGTAAAATTATTCTGGAGATGGTCACTACATATTCCTGCAACCACTGAAAAAGGAGGCATTGATATGCGATACCTGATGGCGGTGTGTATGATTTTTCTGTTTCCCGGCATGGTGCTGGGTGCTTCGGGATCGTTGGTTACCTACCGAATCCATGGCAAAACCTATGAAGGCTATTTCATCCGTCCGCATGAGCAGGCGCCGCTGGTTTTGTTGATCCATGATTGGGACGGCTTGACCGATTACGAGATAAAACGGGCCGACATGCTATCGGAGGCGGGTTATGCGGTATTTGCCGCGGATTTATTCGGTGCAGGCGTGCGACCGACGGAAATTGCGGATCGGCGCCGCCTCACCGGTGAACTATACCAGGACAGGGAAACCATGCGTGCCCTTATGCGCGGCGCCCTGAAGGAAGCCGCGGGCAGGGGCGCCCATGTCCGCAATGCAGTTGCGATGGGATATTGTTTCGGCGGCGCGGCGGTTCTCGAATTGGCCCGGTCCGGAGAAGATCTCAAGGGCTTTGTTTCTTTTCACGGTGGATTGGAAACACCGGAAGGGCAAAACTACGCCGAAACCAGGGGGCAGTTATTGATCCTTCACGGAACGGCTGATGCAGCCGTTTCCATGGATGAGTTCGCCAATCTGGCCAAGGAAATGGAAGCACATAAAGTTCCCCACGAAATGATCAGCTACGGGGGCGCGGACCACGCCTTCACCGTTTTCGACGGGGATCGATATCAGGAAGCGGCGGACACGAAATCATGGAAGCGCTTCCTGGAATTTCTGACGGATGTCCTGCATTGAGGGATCAGTCAAGGCTCTTTAGAAAAAAAATACCGCCATGTTTTTCAAAAACAGCGTCAAATGGCCTATACTTACGGTGTTTCTTTTGATCGTCGTGTTTGCCGGAGGCTGCGCGACAACCAACGGCAACGGCGTCCAATCAGATGCATCAGCAGAGCGACCGCCATTTCCCGGATCCCGTAAAAATATGGAAATAGAACCCACGGTTGTCAGCTATCCGGATTACCATGATCCCCTCATTTACCTGAATCGGGGGGTTTTTGCCTTTAACGACGTGACCTACCGTTTTTTTCTGATTCCTCTCAGTCAAGGATACATGAAAGTAATTCCCGATCCGGTGCATAAAAGCGTCGGAAACTTTTTCCATAATATCAAGTCACCGGTATATGTGGTCAATTATCTGCTCCAAACGGAATTGAAGCAAACGGGCCGGAGTCTGCTCAGGTTCGGCATCAATTCAACAATTGGCGTGTTGGGACTTTTTGATCCTGCTAAATCATGGATGCGCATTGAAAAGGTAGAAACGGATTTTGACGACACCCTGACCGTTTATGGAGCGGGTTATGGTATCTACCTGGTTTTACCCATATTCGGTCCTTCCGACCTCCGTGGCGCCGCCGCTTTTGTGGTGGATCATTTCCTGGACCCCATCACCTACCTGACCGGCAACCCCGAAAGAACGGCGATTCAGGGGTATGATTTTTTCCAGAATTACGCACCGAATGCGGACACTTACAAAACATTGCGCAAAAAAAGCGAAGACCCCTATATCTTTTTCAGGAACCTTCATTTGCAGAGAGTTCAACGGGATGCCGATTATAAATAGACTATCCCATTTATTTCTCGAAACCGTAATTTTTCACCCGAAAAAAGTTCTGGCACTCTTTGTTGTTCTTACTGTTGCCTTGGGATGGCAGGCCCGAAATTTCAGGATTGATGCTTCGGCAGACACTTTGCTGATGCAAAATGATCCTAACTATATCCTGACCCAAACCGTGAACCACCGGTTTTCTCCCCAGGAATTTCTGCTGGTCGCATACAAACCCAAAAACCACCCGCTGCTGTCTGAACAGACGTTTTCGGATCTTCGGGCACTGGAACTGAAGTTGCTGAAAATCGAACGGGTTGAATCGGTACGCTCCATTCTCAATGTCCCTTTATTTTCACAAATACAAGGGGGCATCTCTTCCGCGGATGATATTTCCCAATGGACAATTACACTAAAAGATTTCAGCATTAACCAAATCAAGGAAGAGTTTCAAGGACATCCGCTTTATGAAGATCTTCTGATTAACAGGAAACAGACCGCCACGGCAATTCAGGTGCTGTTTAAGAACAACCCGGATTTTGCTGAGATTGACAGACAAATCGTGGCCCTGCAGAGGAAATCCCTCAAAAACAGCGGCCTTCCCGTGGATGAAAAACAAAAACTGCAACAACTTAAAGCACAGGCCGACACCTTTGCGCAAAAACTGGACAAAATCCGTATAGCTGAAATTGAAGCCATCCGGCGCATGGTCGAACCATATGAGGAAAATGCGGAAATCTATCTGGGCGGACTTCATGTATTGGGCTTTCAGCTGATCCAAATCATCAAAAACGACCTTATCGTATTTGGCGGCGCCATCAGCGCATTGATCTGTGTGGTCCTGTTTCTGCTCTTCAGGAAAATCCGATGGGTCATTCTTCCGATCATGTGCTGCGGCTGCAGTGTCGTTACGAC
>Ga0351930_1160_pt1 | contig 11182 bp, 9 predicted proteins | sample BONcelT113001E10_FD_205823 | JGI IMG/M metagenome (GOLD analysis project Ga0351930, IMG submission 205823) | Enriched cells from coal bed in the Powder River Basin, Montana, United States - BONCAT cells T11 rep2 HSBNCT.T11.300.1.E10 ...
GGTAGGCGATCCGGAAAGCGGCGAGGCCCTTGTCATCGATCCGGCGGACGACGCCGATGGCCTCATCGCAATGGCCCGGCAGCACAAGGTCCAAATCAAGTGGATCGTCAACACTCACGGTCATGTGGATCATATCGGCGGCAACGCCGATATGAAGAAAAAGACGGGGGCCGAGATCATTGTTCACGAGGACGATGCCGGCATGCTCGTCGATACGCCACCGATGATGCTGCGCATGTTCGGCGGCCAGGCCTCCCCGCCGGCCGATCGGACGGTCCGGGAGGGCGATTTCATCGAGGCTGGCGCGGTCCGCCTCCAGGTGATCCATACCCCCGGCCATTCCCCGGGCAGCATGGTCCTCTATACGCCCGGCTACGCCTTCACCGGCGACACCCTTTTCGTTGAAGCGGTCGGCAGAACGGATCTGCCTGGGGGATCCGGCGCGGTCATGTTCGAGTCCCTCCAGAAAAAGATCTGCCCCCTTCCCGACGACACCGTCGTCATGCCGGGGCACCACTACGGAAGTGCGCCGACCTCCACGATCGGGCACGAAAAACGCTTCAACCCCTTTCTACGCTAAGATCACCGAAGGAGGAGTCCCATGAACCAAGCCATGTTGAACAGCGACTTCAAGGAACTGACCCTGGTCAGCCGGGGGAAGGTCCGTGACATTTACGCCGTCGATCCCTACCTGCTGATCGTGACGACCGACCGGATCTCCGCCTTCGACGTCATCATGCCGAACCCCATCCCGGGCAAGGGCGAGGTGCTCACCCGGATGTCCGCTTTCTGGTTCGGCAAGACAAGCGATATCATCGCCAATCACCTCGTTTCGACCGACCCCGATGCCTATCCCGAGCCCTGCGCACCCTACCGGGACATCCTGCGGGGACGCAGCATGCTCGTCAAAAAGGCCCGGCCCCTGCCCGTCGAATGCATCGTCCGGGGTTACCTGAGCGGCTCCGGCTGGAACGACTACCGCCAGGGGAAACCCGTTTCGGGGATCACCCTGCCGGCGGGTCTGCACGAGTCCTCCCGGCTCCCCCACACCCTTTTCACCCCCTCGACGAAGGCGCCGGACGGCGAACACGACATGCCCATCGACCGGACGGCAATGGCCAGGATCATCGGCGACGACCTGACCGACCAGATCATCCGGACCAGTATCGCCATCTACGAGCGGGGGGTGGAGATTGCCGACGAGGCGGGGCTCATCATCGCCGACACCAAAATGGAGTTCGGTCTCCTGGACAACCGGATGATCCTCATCGATGAACTGCTCACCCCAGATTCATCGCGATTCTGGCCAAAGGACGACTATGAGGCGGGCCGGCCGCAGAAAAGCTTCGACAAGCAGTATCTCCGGGACTACCTGCTCTCCATCGGCTGGAACCAGAGCCCGCCGGCACCGACCCTGCCGCCGGAGATCATTGAAAAAACGGGCGACAAGTACCGCGAGGCCCTGAACCGCCTGGTCCGCTAGTCCCCCGTTGACAGGGGCGAACGCTATGCTTATTTTAGCGGCCGAACTGGAAAATAAACGCAGAAGGAAGTCAGAAAACCTTACATGAGTACGCGACGTGATTACTATGAGATCCTGGGTGTGGAGAGAAGCGCTGGCGACGACGAGATCAAGAAGTGCTATCGCCGACTGGCCATGCAGTATCATCCGGACCGCAATCCCGGCAACCAGGAAGCGGAGGAGCGTTTCAAGGAAGCGGCCGAGGCCTATGAGGTTCTGAGCGATCCCGAAAAACGGGATGTCTACAACCGCTACGGACACGACGGCTTGAACGGCACGGGCTATCGGGGATTTTCCGGCTTCGAGGACATCTTTTCCAGTTTCGGCGATATTTTTGGCGATGTCTTCGGCTTCCATACAGGGCGATCGCGCGGCCGTTCGACGGCCAGGGCGGGGGCCGACCTGAGGTACGATCTGCGGGTCGCTTTTCTGGATGCCGCCCTCGGCATCACAACGGAGATTACCCTGGATAAATATGTCCTTTGCACCGCCTGCGGGGGATCGGGCTGCGCCCCGGGAACGGGGCCACAGGTCTGCAGCCGCTGCCAGGGACGCGGCCAGGTGACCCAGTCCAGCGGTTTTTTCAGCATCAGTTCGACCTGCCCCCAATGCCGGGGACAGGGGGGCGTTATCACCTCTCCCTGTGCCGACTGTTCCGGCGTGGGGAAAAAGCGGGCACGCAAGAGCGTCCAACTCAAGATTCCAGCCGGTGTAGAGACGGGATCGCGCCTCCGGCTCCGGGGGGAAGGCGAGGAGGGCGAGCAGGGAGGCCCGAACGGCGACCTGTACGTCTTCATCGAGGTAGAATCGCACGAGCGGTTTGAACGCAACGGGGATGATCTCTACTGTCGTGTTCCAGTCTCCTTCGTTCAGGCCGCCCTGGGCGGACAGGTGGAGGTGCCGACGCTCACGGGATGCGAAAAGTTCAAGATTCCCCCGGGAACCCAGCCAGGACAGATTTTTCGCATGAAGGGAAAGGGGATCGCTCATCTTCGGGGATACGGCCGTGGCGATCAGATCATTGAACCTGTGGTCACCATCCCGACAAATCTCTCTCGGAAACAGGAGGCCTTGCTCAGGGAATTCGAAAAACTGAGCGGGAATTCATAACGGTAACCGGTTGTCGAGCCTGTATTGGACGCAACAGAAAGGAAAGATCATGGGGACAGCAAAAGGTTGGATGGCGGGACTGATCACGGCTCTCTTTCTCCTGTCCGGCTGCACCGCGGCCTTGATCGGCGGCGCTGCGGTAGGCGCCGGTTCGGGAACCTACTTCTACATCAACGGGGAGATGAAAACGGACTACTACCACTCCTTCGACGCCGTTTGGAGCGCCACTGAAAAAACCGTCGCTGAAATGCGCGGTTTGGAGGTGCAGCCGGACAAGGAGATCGGCAAGGGCAAGATCATCGCCGTCATTGAAGATGAAAAGGTCCATATTGCCGTGACCTATAAGGCCAAAAATGTGACGACCGTTGCCATCCGCGTCGGTCTGCTGGGCAACCGGCTCTCTTCCCAGTTGATCCACGACAAGATCGGGGACAACCTCGCAAGAAGATAGTCAGCTTACCCGTATCGCGCCGGCCCGGTTGAGAACAGGGGGTTCATGAATAAAAAAGTGTTTGCCGGTCTGGCGCTCTCGACCCTGCTGGTTTACCTTTCCCTGCGGGGCATAGACTTTGGGGAGGTGGCGCGAGGATTTTCCCGGATTCGTTATGGATACATCGCTCCCGCCCTGGCGGGGATACTGTTGATGCAGATTTTGCGTTCCTACCGCTGGGGGCTGATTCTGAGCCCTCTGGCCAAGGTCGGCCAACTGACCCTCTTCTCGGTCACGAACGTCGGTTTTCTGGCCATCATCGCCATTCCGGCACGGCTGGGAGAACTGGCGCGGCCTTACCTGATCACCCGCAAAAGCGATATCCCGATGAGTTCCGCTTTCGGCACCATCTTCGTGGAGCGGGGTTTCGATTGCCTGACGGTACTGATCATCCTGCTGTTCGTCCTCTTCTTCACGCCGCTTCCGCTCTGGTTCATCCGGGCCGGCCTTCTTCTTCTGCTGCTGACGGCAGCCCTGCTGGCGGCCATGGTCCTGTTGCTCGTCAAACGCGAAGCCTCGCTGAGGACCCTCTGCCCGCTCATCGCCAAACTGCCGGATCGTTACGCCGCCGCTGTGAACCGACTGCTCGATCACTTCATCGACGGCTTCCGGAGCCTCGTCGATCCGCGCCTCCTGCTCCTGGTGACGGGACTGTCACTGGCCATCTGGCTCGTCAACGTGGCCATCATTCACCTGATGCTCATGGCCTTCGGGTTTGAACTGCCCCTCGCCGCCGCCTTCGTGCTGATGATCATTCTGATCGTCGGCATCGCCATTCCCACGGCGCCCGGCTTCATCGGCAACTGGCACTACTTCTGCATCCTGGGTCTGAGCCTCTTCGCCGTGCCGAGGACGGAGGCGCTGAGTTTCGCCATCATCTATCATTTCCTGTCCGTCGGGGTCCTCGTTCTGTTGGGACTGGCCTGCCTTCCCTTCAACCGCTTCTCCCTCAGCGATCTGCGCCGACAGACCGGCGGCTGAAAAGCCCCCCTTCCCTTATCAGGCGTCCCCCTTAACCTCGAGGCCGTAACTGCGGATTTTCTTGTGCAGGTTGCTCCGTTCCAGACCGATCGACTCCGCCGTCTTGCTGATGTTGCCGTCGAACTCCCTGAGCTTGCGGAGGATGTACTGCCGCTCAAAATCCTGCTTCGCCGCCCGGAAAGTATCGACCGCCGCCTTCTCCTCGGACGGGATGGGTACCTCGCCCCCCTCCGGCACGGCACCTTCCGCAAAGAGGGGCAGGACATCGCAGCGGCTGATCATATTCGCGGTGGTCATGATGACGAACCGTTCGATGATATTCTTGAGTTCACGAACATTTCCCGGCCAATGGTGCCGCATCAGAACCGCCATGACCTCGTCGGCGACCTTTTTTTCCGTCTCGCCTTCCTTGGCGGCAAAATCCCGCAAGAACCGCTCGACAAGCGGGGGAATATCCTCCCGACGGTCCCGCAGCGGCAATATCCGCAGCGGGATGACGTTGAGGCGGTAATAGAGATCCTGGCGGAAACGACCCTCCTCCATCTCCTTTTCCAGGTCCTTGTTCGTCGCGGCCAGAACCCGGACGTCCGTGGGAATGAGCTGGTTGCCGCCGACCCGCTCAAACTTCTTCTCCTGCAGGATTCGTAGGACCTTGGCCTGCGCCTTGAGGCTCATGTCGGCCACTTCGTCGAGAAAAATCGTCCCCTCGTTAGCAAGATCGAATTTTCCCCGCTTTTTTGCCGTTGCCCCGGTAAAGGCCCCTTTTTCATGACCGAACAGTTCGCTCTCGATCAGGTCTTCGGGAATCGCCGCACAGTTGACCTCGATGAAGGGTTTTTGCGCCCGCCGGCTCTGCCGGTGAATCGAACGGGCCACCAGCTCCTTCCCAGTACCATTTTCCCCCATGATGAGAATCCAGGCGTTCGTCGGGGCAACGATCCCGATCATCTCCTTGAGCTCCTGGATGGCGGCGCTTTGGCCCGTTAATTCGTATTCGTGGCTCACCTTCTGCTTGAGCAGCTGGTTCTCTTCTTCCAGCCGGACCAGTTCCAGGGCGTGATTCACCGCCAGAATCACCTTTTCGAGTGACAGAGGCTTTTCAATGAAATCGAAGGCGCCCAGTTTTGTCGCCCGGACGGCCGTCTCGATGGTGCCGTGACCGGACATCATCAGAACCTGGACCTGCGGATGGCTCGTTTTGATCGCCTTGAGCACCTCGATCCCATCGATGCCCGGGAGCCAGATGTCCAGTAAAACCAGACCAGGCGGCTCCTCCTCCACAACCCGCAGGGCCTCCTCGCCGCTGGTGACGGCGATCACCTCGTGCCCCTCGTCGACAAGAATTCCGCTGAGGCTCTGACAGATGCTCTCCTCGTCATCGACAATCAAGATCGCTTTGTTCATCCTCTTCCTTCGCTCTTCTTCCGTTGCGCTCCGCCGCGACAAGATAGCGGTTTCCCGCCGTTCCTAAGCACCCCCGGTGGGGAGAGGCAGTTCAAAGGCGACGACGGTCCCTGCGGGAGGGTTGTCCGTGACGCTCACCCGGCCGTGATGGTCCGCAATAATCGAATTGACGATCGCCAGTCCCAGCCCCATCCCCGTTCTTTTGGTGGAAAAGTAGGGCTCGAACATTTTTACCTTATTTGCAAGAGGAATGCCACAACCATTGTCGGCCACCTCCACCATCGCCATGCCTGCCTCGGCAAGACAGACCGTCCGGATCTCAATCCGGCCTGTCGACGGATCCACGGCCGCTACTGCATTGTCCAGCAGATTGACGATCACCCGGCGGATCTGTTCGGCATCGAGCATCAACTGCGGGATTCCCGCCCCCGGCAGAAACTCGATGGCAATCCCCTTGTGGGAATCCAGAAAGAGAAGGACGGCATCCCGGATGACGGCGTTGAGATCGTTCGGCACAAGATGGGTGACCGGAAGGCGGGCGTATCGGGAAAATTCGTTGACCAGGTTCTTGAGCACCTCAACCTGATCGATGATGGTTTGGGTGCACTCATGAAAGACCGTGTCGTCACCACCCAGACGATCTCCGTACTTCTTTTGCAGCCGCTGGGCGGAAAGCTGAACGGGCGTCAGAGGGTTCTTGATCTCATGGGCCATTCGCCTGGCCACCTCCCGCCAGGCCGCAGCCCTTTCCGCCCGCTGGAGCTGCGTAAGGTCTTCGAAGACCAGAACCATCCCCATATCGTTTCCCTCATCATCCCGGATCATGGTCATGGTCATCAGGACCGTCAGCATCCGTTCGCGGAGGATGAGATCGATCTGCTTTTCCACATACCCTTTCCCCTTCTCCCGCATCTCCGCAAGAACCTCCTCAGCAATGGCAAGGTGCTCCGGAATCAGAACCTCCTCATAGCGCCTGTTGAGCACCTTATGGGTCCGGATGCCCAACATCTTTTCCGCCGCCCGGTTGATGGTCGTGATAATCCCCCCTCTGTCCACGGAAATAACCCCCGCCGAAACATTGCGCAGGATGGTCTCCATGTCCTTGCGCCGCTGCTCCAAATCCAGGTTCGCCTGCTTGAGCTCCTGGCTGCTCTGTCGGAGATCCCTGGTCATCTGATTGAACGAGTCGACCAAGACGCCGATTTCATCGTCGGCAACGATTTCGATCTGATGACCCAGGTCGCCACGGGCAATCTTCCGGGTTGCGGCAGCCAGGTTCTGGATGGGGACAGTAATCCCCTTGGCCAAATGGATGCCAAACCAGGTTGCCGAGAAGATGATCAGCAACATGACCATGAACAGGGTGACGATGTATCCGAATTTGATCGGTGTCTTCAAGAGGCTCAGCTGACGATATTCCTCGGCGGTCTTGGCGATCAGCGAGATCTTCTCCACAAGGCCGTCCCGGAAAAAATAGCTCACCAACACAAACCCGATGATCTGTCTTGGATCGCCCTGGGCGTAGAGCGGCACGGCCCCGCGGATGAGATCGCCGTTGCCCACCTGTTCCACCGTGGTCACCTCCCGCCCGGCAAACAGATCCTCCAGGGCTTTAGCCGAAAGGGGTTTGGGGACCACCAGGGGACGATCATCCTCGCGGATGACGATATTCTGTATCTGGTTTTCAATCTGGACCTCGATCATGTTCAATTTGTAGGTCTTGTGGCGTCGTTCGAGAAGCGCCTTGAGGTAGACATCCTTCTCCGCCTCGTACAGGCTGCCGCGGGTAATGTCCGCACTCAGCTGGCGGGCGTTGTATCTCGCCTGATCGGCTGATTGGCGGTAGTAGAGCTGAGCCACCTCGATGGTCCTGTTCAAGGCGTCGTCGATGCGGATACTGAACCAGTTGTCGATGCTTGAGGAAAGAAAATTGATCGACACCAGAAACAGCAAAACGGTTGGAATCAGCGAAAGGCCGACGAAAGCTGTGACCAGTTTCGTCCGCAATTTGGAGCCGGCGATCCCGTGCCGCCGCTCATAGATCAGCTTCACGAGGTTGCGGACGATCAGGAAGACAAGCAGAAGGATCAGAATGATGTTGATGTTGATCAGGCCGAAAACCAGGACGTTTCCGGAAAGCGCCGGAAGATGGACGTCCCCCCGGACGACGCGGCTTTGAAAATAGGTCACCAGACCGATGAGCAGCACCGTGAAGAGAATGATAATCCTCTCACGCCGGCGCCTCCGGATCTCTTTTGCCTCCAGTTTGATCGCTCCGCGGGATCTCTTCATCGGGAGCAGCATCCTTCCCGAACCGAAAGGGTTTCAACCCTCCGGCGAAGCCTGGAGAAGTGGGAGATCCGGGTTGAGGCCGCCCAGACCACCAGATCCCCCCTGCCGGGATTCCCCGTCCGGTGCAAAGGAAGTACAAACCGACGGTCTGAAAGGAGATGCGTTCTGACGACCGAAGCCGCTCGTTTCATGGGGCTCCCCTGAGAACGGTCGGGCGAAAGCCCAAGCGTTGTCTGCGGCCTCGTCCCGATCGCGTATCGATATCTGTTTTTTGTTATTTTGAGTATTTGGAAGGTATGCTAAAAAAACGGCCCTCAAAAAGCAAGCGCTATTTGCCGACGGGCCGGTGCTTTTCCGCTCAGTGGGAAAACCCTCAGAGAGCGGAGATTGCGACGGCTGGTGAATCTGGCAGGGCGGAACCGGGCATCCCCAGAGCCTCCCATGCCGCGGATGGCTCCTCAAACCCGTTTCCGTTAACGATCGTCCAGCAATCCTTCCGCTCCATCAACGCCCGGAGCAACAGGTTGTTGAGCCGGTGTCCCGATTTGAAGGCGACAAAATGACCAACGATCGGAATGCCCAGCAAGGAGAGATCACCGATCGCATCGAGGATCTTGTGCTTGACGAATTCATCGTGACAGCGCAGCCCCTCCTTGTTGATGATCCGCTCCTCGTCCAGAACGACGGCGTTTTTCAAAGACCCCCCCAGCGCCAATCCCTTTGCCTGCAAATATTCGACATCCTTTAGAAAACCGAACGTTCTCGCCGAAGAGATGTCCCGTTCGTAGCAGGCATCCGTGCAGGTCATCTGGTAGGACTGCCGGCCGATGAAGGGGTGGTCGAAATCGATCTTGTAGGTGATCATGAATTCCGGAGCGGGCAGGAGCGTCGCCGAGCACTCCCCGTCGGAAACGGACACCTGCCGTTTTATCAGGAGTCGCTTTCTTTGCTTGTCCTGAATCCGCGTCCCTGCCTCCTTGATCAGAACGACAAAAGGACGGGCGCTCCCATCCATGATCGGCACCTCCGGGGCATCGACCTCGACAAGGGCGTTGTCCACCCCCATGGCACTGAAGGCCGACATGAGGTGCTCGACGGTGGAGACGGTGACGCCGTTGAGCCCGAGCGTCGTTGCCAGCGTGGTGTCCCGGACATTGAACACATCTGCGCGGATCCGGTTATTCCCTTTGAGATCGCTGCGAACGAAAACGATGCCCTCATCGACACCGGCAGGCCTGATCACCATATCGACCTTCCTGCCCGAATGCAATCCTATGCTTCTGCACTGTATTTCACGATTGATCGTTTTTTGATAAAACATACCCGTCCACTGTTTTTTATCGTTAAGGTTACGACCGGAATCCAGGGCGGTCGGCAAACCCATTCCGGCAAGGATCTATAGCAATCGACATACCATCATCCGGAGATTTCACGTTCCGCCATGATATCCTTTATCCACTGGATAACACGGCCGATCATAATTACTCAGGGAAGGGCCTGACCCCCTTTTCGCAGGGTAGGCGGCGAAAACTGTGTCGAATAAGACACACCTCCCCCTTTCCGCGTCGAAAAGTCTTTCGCAAGTAGAGGCTCTGCCGCCTCTACCCGTTCGCGTTGCCGAAAACCGGTCAGACCGGAGCGGGATCGCCCGATACCGGAGAGGCCGGAATCCTTCCCCGGTTCGCCGGGCAGTACCGATCCTTTTCGCTGTAGATGCAGCCGCAGTAGGCCTGTCTGTAGATCCCCCGCGCCTTCGAGGTCCGAACCCCTTCGGCCCAGCCCTCGCGAAAATCACAGTAGAGAAACTCAACGTTCTTCCGGGCGGCGGCCCCTTGACCGCTGTCGGCAATCAGCGCATGTCGCTGAAAGCGGCTGTAGAGGAGGGTCGTCGTGAAGAGATCAAATCCTTCTCCGGCGGCGACATCCGCAGCCCGGTTGAGGCGGAGGTCATAGCAGTGGCGGCAACGGTTCTCTTCCCGGAACGCAACCTCCCGCAGAAAGGTTTCCAAAGGATAATCCTCTCCCCCGATGATCCTCAAACCCTCGCCGGCGGCGTAGCCTTCAAGGGCCTCCAAACGCCGGCGATACTCCAGGTAGGGGTGGATATTAGGATTATAGAAGAGCCCGCAGACATCATACCCCTGCTCCCGGAGGATCCTGAGCGGATAGATGGCGCAGGGTGCGCAGCAGATATGGAGCAAAACCTTTGTCCCCATTTCACATACCCCGCGCCTTGGACAGGCCCCCTTCCTGACTGCGGCCGCTCAGAAAAGCGCCTTCTGGCCGCCGTCGCTCCAGGTTCTACCAAAATGTTCGTAAGCCCGTCGGGTGACCACCCGTCCTCTCGCCGTCCGCTGGAGAAAACCCTCCTGGATGAGGAAAGGCTCATAGACGTCCTCGATGGTTTCCCTCTCCTCGCCGATCGCCGACGCAAGGTTGTCAATGCCCACGGGACCGCCGTCGAACTTGTCCATCACGGTCAGGAGGATCGTACGGTCCATATGATCAAACCCCTTCCCGTCGACCTCGAACATCTCGAGCGCCTCTCCGGCCACCTCACGGGTGATCCGTCCCTCGGCTTTCACCTGGGCAAAATCGCGAACCCGGCGAAGCAGTCGGTTTGCAATCCGCGGCGTACCGCGGGAACGGCGGGCCATCTCGGCCGCCCCCGCTTCATCGATCGACACACCCAGAATCCGGGCCGAACGGCGGATGATGACGGCCAGCTCATCCGGGGTGTAGAATTCGAAGCGAAAGCTCATCCCAAAGCGATCCCGCAGCGGCGACGTCAGCAACCCGGCCCGCGTCGTGGCACCGATCAACGTAAACTTTGGAATCTCCAGTTTCATCGATCGGGCCGAGGGCCCCTGGCCGATGAGAATATCGATGTGGAAATCCTCCATGGCCGGGTAGAGAATCTCTTCGACGACATGGGAAAGGCGGTGGATTTCATCGATAAAGAGGATATCCTGTTCGTGGAGGTTCGTCAAAATCGCCGCCAGATCGCCGGGCCTCTCGATCACCGGTCCCGAGGTCACCTTGATGTCCACCACCATTTCCCGGGCCATGATATAGGCCAGGGTCGTCTTACCCAGCCCGGGGGGACCGTAGAGCAGGACATGGTCGAGCGCCTCTTGCCGCTGCTTGGCTGCCTCGATAAAGATCGCAAGATTGCGCTTGACCTTCTCCTGGCCGATATATTCACCGAGGTTCTTGGGCCGCAGACTGGATTCGTACCCTTCCTCCTCCTCCAGACCCTGGGAAAGCGTCAAGGGGTTGCGCGCCAATACCTCCGTTGCGTCCGTCTTTTTCATCTCATGTCACCATCACTGACGTCCGGCGACGCGGTCTAAGCATTTTCATCCCGCGAGGACCCTCAGGGA
>Ga0351930_1164_pt1 | contig 10993 bp, 11 predicted proteins | sample BONcelT113001E10_FD_205823 | JGI IMG/M metagenome (GOLD analysis project Ga0351930, IMG submission 205823) | Enriched cells from coal bed in the Powder River Basin, Montana, United States - BONCAT cells T11 rep2 HSBNCT.T11.300.1.E10 ...
CAGAAAGGCGGGAGGGTCGACTGGTTCCGTGTGATGCCGCTGATAGGCGTGCACCTGATGTGCCTGGGACCCATTATTTGGGGATGGAGCTGGGTTGCGGTGAATACGGCGATTGCACTCTATCTGATCCGTATTTTCGCAATCACCGCTTTTTATCACCGTTATTTTTCTCACAGAGCTTTTAAAACGAACCGGGTTTTCCAGTTCATTTTTGCCGCGATGGGCGCTTCTGCGATGCAGCGTGGGCCATTGTGGTGGGCGGCTCTCCATCGACATCATCACAGATACTCCGATAAGCCGGAAGATTTTCATTCCCCTTCCCGGCAGGGGTTCCTCTGGGCGCATATCGGCTGGTTCACCGCTCACGACCTGTTCAAGACACGATATGAATACGTTAGAGACTGGGAGAAATATCCCGAGCTTAAATGGCTGAACCGGTTTGATGCCCTAACGCCCGTGATTTTGGCGATAGTGCTCTATATTTCAGGAAAAATAATGGAAGTCTATGCGCCGGCTCTGGGTACCAGCGGACCGCAGATGGTGGTGTGGGGATTTTTCATTTCCTCGGTGGCGGTTCTCCATGCAACATTCTGCATTAATTCCCTTGATCACATGTTGGGTTCGAAGCGATATGACACGGGGGATACCAGCAGGAACAATTGGATACTTGCCATCTTTCTCCTGGGTGAAGGATGGCACAATAACCATCACCACTATGCTATTTCAACCCGCAACGGTTTTTTCTGGTGGGAAATTGATATTACTTATTATCTGCTTTATCTCCTGTCTCTTTTTGGAATCGTGAAAGATCTCCGCCCGGTCCCTGAAAATGTGCTTAATTCAAATAGAATAGACATGTGAAAGTGATTTTTGACATAATCAGGAAGGAATGAAACGGCAGCCTACTTTTTTCATCTTAAAAAGTCGCGATCAGGCGGATTTGTAAAAAATTCGGGATCGAGACTTGCACAATACCGGAGAATGGAGTACTTAAGTCGTTATGAAATATGAAGGATTTGCTCGCAGGCGCAGACAGTGGACTTTTTACATAGTCGTCATAGCGGATTCACCATGATACTAAGTGGTCGTGGGCATAAATACGGCGGCATTCGATGGCCGACGCATCCCGTCCCGGCGGCGTTGCTCGGCGCTCAAATACGCTTGGTATTCTCGCTTCTCGCGCCTTGCTGGATAGGCGCCCCAGCCATCTCGGTGCGTTACCATATTTGTGCCCACGACCACTAAGGCCCGGATCATCATCCTGGTCAAACAGCATTGGCAAGGCACGACATGCAGGTCATCCAAACCCGGCAGATTGTGAATCAATTCGGTAAGTTCACCGCTGTCGACGGTGTGAGCTTCCAGGTGGAAAGGGGCGAGTTCTTTGGACTGCTCGGGCCTAACGGTGCGGGAAAAACCTCTGTTATACGCATGATTTACGGCTTCTCGCCTATTACCAGCGGAGAAATGAAAGTGTTCGGCATGGATATCCGGACCGACTGGCGGAAGATTCGCCTGCGTCTTGGGGTCTGTCAGCAGGACAACACCCTCGATCCCGATCTGACGGTTGAACAGAATCTCCAACTCTTTGCCCGTTACTTTGAAATCAAGCGAAAAAGCGCCCGCGAACACGCCGAGGCGCAACTCGAATTCTTCGCCCTGACAAACAAACGAAACGCCAAGGTGGTAGAACTTTCCGGAGGGCTGGCCCGGCGCCTGCAACTGGCCCGGGCACTGATCGCCGAACCCGATCTGCTCATCCTCGACGAACCGACCACCGGCCTGGATCCCCAGTCCCGGTACCAGGTCTGGGATCGTTTATTTGAACTCAAGAAACGCGGCCTGACCATGCTGCTGACCACCCATTACATGAATGAAGCCGAAAGCCTGTGCGACCGGCTGCTGATTATGGACCACGGCAAGATCATCGCCGAGGGCCGGCCGCGTCATTTGATTGCCGAACACGCGGCTGAAAGCGTCATCGAGATCGACGGTCCCGACGATGAACTCCGGGACTACATCCGGGAGCGCGCTATCCGGAATGATGACCTGGGCGAACGTATGATCATCTATACCGAGGCGAACGGGGAGCTCGAGCACGATATCCGCAAACGGTTCTGTGTGGAGGCCTGCCTTTTTCGCGCCGGGAATTTAGAGGATGTTTTCCTTCGCCTGACCGGAAGGGAGCTTCGCGAATGAGCCGCGTCAACCTCAACACCCTCTCCCTGCGCTTCCGCCATGTCTGGTTCAGGAACCTGATCACTTACCGTCGCATATGGCGGATCAATTTCCTGGTCCCGCTCCTTGAGCCTGCATTTTACATCGTGGCTTTCGGCCTCGGTTTCTCGGGCCTCATCGCCGGGGTCTCTTACGCCGGCATGGAACTCGAGTACACCCAATTCATTGCCCCGGCCCTGGTGGCCACGGCCTGCATGTGGAACTCATTTTTCGAAACCACTTATACCTCGTTCGTTCGAATGTATTATCAAAAGACTTACGACGGCATCCTGGCCACGCCCCTGAGCCTTGAAGAGATAATTATCGCCGAGATCGTCTGGGCGGCAACCAAGGCTGCCGCTGCCGTGGCACTGATGCTCACCGTGCTTATCCCATTGAACTTCGTAAATTTTCCAGGCGGACTCATGTGCATCCCCCTTGCTTTCCTTGGCGGTTTGGCATTCGGCGCCATCGGCATGACCTTTACCGGCCTTATCCCGAGCATCGACATGTTCAATTTGCCAATCTTTTTATTTATCACACCCATGTTCCTGTTCTCTGGGACCTTTTTCCCCCTCTCGGGCATCCCCGACTGGGCACAGCTTATCACCCTGTTTTTCCCGCTATACCACCTGGTGGAGCTTACGCGCTTCTTCTCTCTCGGCGCCATGGAATCGAACATGATCTTCAATTTAACTTACCTGGTGTTTTTTACCATCGTCTTCGGCTACCTGGCACTGCTCACCATGAAACGGCGGTTGATCCGGTAACCCAAGTTCGCGGCATTTTTCAGGAAGCGGCGCACCTGTCGCCAGATTCCACCCCCGTTGCGCATAATAAATATCCAGCATGGCTTGGAAGTCATCCGGATCCAGTAGCAGGGCAATCGCATGTAAAATTATGCTGCAATAATGTTAAGCACCTTGCAATAGCCATTACTCACAGCACGGCGCCTGAACCACCACTGGCCGGTAAAGAAACAGATTTCTTCGGATAAAACTGGCGTCTTCATCATCATCTTCCGCTGAATTGCAGACATAAGTCACGATCAGATTTCCATCCCCGGCAAATTCAATATGCTCTTTTCCGGCATAACAGAAGGTATTTTCGTCATAAAACGGGCTTTGCGGATCAACCTCGGGAATATGCACATCCAAAGGTTCGGGTTTGCTCCAGGGGCCTTCAAGGTTATCCGCAGATTGATAAAACAACCGATTGCCGTGATCTTGAGGGGTCAGGTAAACCGCCAGCCATTTTTTGCTGTCAGCATGATATCTGACGCTTAGCTCGGAAACACAGGCATCCAGCATGATTTTTATGTTGGATGGATCCAGGGTCTCCTGCCATATCCCGTCATTATGGAGATATTCAACAGCGCCCATGTTATGACAGCGCCTTTCTGAGGATATCCGGGCAAGAATATTTCCCAACACGCTCACCTGATCGCTAGAATAGCCATAAAACGGATAAAAATAAACATGATCCTCATAAACCACCGACGTTGTGGCGAAGGCATTGATTCCTGCGGGGATCACAGGTGTCATATCAATATATTCAACCGGCCAGTCATGGGGATCATGTGCTGAAAAATCTTTTATTTGCGCAAACAGATGGCCGGTGATGACAAAATTAAAAAGGTCTTTGGTATCGGTCGGCGCAATGGATATCAGCGGAATATAAAGCACATTCTCGACCATAAACGGGTCCTGTGGCCAGAGCCATTCATTTTCATCCCCGAATGAGGATACGAATTTCCCGTTGTCTTTTTTCAGAAAATATTGAATTTCAAATTCGCCATTCTCCGAGCATGTGGAAATTGCCATTGTGGTTCCCAGGATCACCGCCATCCCAATGCGGTCCGTTCTGCCTTCTTCATGAGAAACAAAGGTATCGCCGAACAACCACAAGGTGCGCTGATCATCGATTTGAATGGAATAGGCCCCATCTCCACCATGCCAGCCGTCTTTATCCGGGAAAGCAGGGATGCACCGGCAGGCGGGCATTTCCGGGAAATGGTTTTCAGGCAGGAATATGGCGCATGATAAGAGGGGAAGGATAAGCAGCAGTAAACTTATGCGAAGGAATTTTTTCATGGTGGAAAATATCTCTCTTTATTCAATATCAACGGGGTGGTAATTTTAAGGTGGAATTTTTTGAGCACACGCGCCACCGCGGGTTTATTATGTTTAATAGTGACAGGATATCAGAATAAAACATATATTAAAAGATTCATGATGGAAATGCTGCCTGGCCGGGGAATGGGCAATATTGGCAGGATACTGCTAACTTTGAAGGATCGAGGATTGATATGAAATACTGGTTGTTTCTTTCCATGGCGATTTTAGCCGAAGTCATCGGCACATCGGCCCTCAAGGCAAGTGACGGTTTCACCGGATTATGGGTTTGCGGAAGCTACTAATGCGCTCAAGATCCAGCCAGGGCAAATCATTCTTGATGCCGGCTGCGGCAATGGATACATGGCCAAAGCGTTTGCCAAACGGGTTTCTCCTTCCGGAAAAGTATATGCGTTAGATAATGACACGCATTCTATCAATATCCTCAAAACGGAAATGCAGGATGCAAACCTGGATCGCCAAGCATGTGCCGGAACTGGATTTAGATCTGCCATTTTCAGCTATTGGCGGCGGTTATGTGAATTGATTGAAGCCCCATGATGAGGCATTCGACTATTCCATAATGATTCATTTTAAAATCATTGCTTTTCCTATCATTTGAATTTTCCTTGAAATCATGATCCATTTCGGTTAAATTACTAAAATATTGTTCACCATTTTCCCACGAGGTCGCCATGCCCAAAGACAAAAAAGCCAAAAGCCATGTATCGATAATTAAAAATTGGTTGTTGTCGTTCTTAACTCTTTAAATTCAAAAGAGTTTATTATGTCATCAAAAAAAATTATCAGTAAATGGATGTTATGGGACGCAAAGGGCTGGACATGCGCGATCTGAGAGACATAACCGGGCTTGAATCGCGCGTTATCATGAATGCTTGCTCGGAACAGATCCTCTACTGCGATCTTAATGTGCTACAGCAAATTGCCTCGGCCTTGGATGTATCCATTGAAGAACTCTACGACGAGATTGTTTTTATCAAGGACACCCGATCAACAGAAAAAAGCCAAAGAGATGAAACCCATTCTGCAGATGTGACGCACCGACTAATCAACCTGATCATGCAGATGTCGCCCATCGAAAAGAAAAATTTGCTGGAGCAACTTATCACAGATAAAGCACGATCCAAGAGACAATATTCACGAACTCCATATAGGAAATCAGTATATTTTAGCGCCAAAAGCCGTGTATTTAATGAAAATATCAAGGATTTCAGTCGAAGCGGCGTTTTTATCGAAATTGGACCCGGTAATCATTCTTATGCCGTCGGTGATAAAATCATTATCAATATGGAGCATCCCGGCACATTAAAAAATATCAAAGCATCCGGGAGAATCACTAGAATCGCCGAAAATGGCATTGGAATTGAATTTACTCATTTACTTTAAGAATAACTTGGGCGGGATGTTTAAAGAAAGAATCAATTTGCGATGGATGGTCATTTGGCGTGGGATGGGGGGCGGGGCGTTTTGTGGCTGTGGGTGAAAAGTGCGCGATCTATACTTCAGACCACGGTTCGGCATGGGCCGCCGTGTATTCACCGACAGAAAAAGACCTCTTTGAAGTTGTTTACGGAGAGGACCAGTTTGTGGTTGTCGGGGCAAAAGGGACGATCCTCCCATCTCCGGATGCCGTCACCTTCTACGCCCGGGATTCCGACACCCGTCGGGACCTGTTCGGCGTCATCCATGGCGGGGAATATTATGTTGCTGTCGGCCAAAATGAAAAAATTATCAAATCGGTCGATGCGATCACCTGGGTAGCCATCGATTTGTAAATCATAACCCAAGCCCGGTTAATTGCAAACTTCATTTTCTCTAAAGGTGCCCACTCTCTACCAGGTAAATTACGACAGCACCCTGGGCCATGACATGATCGTTTTTTCTCCCCCTGGCACCCATGAGCCTAATATCCGCAACAGATGCTGGATCGTGGCCCTTGATTGGAAAAATTGAAAAAAATGATGACCGGTAAATCGGCTATACTCAGCCCCTTTCACTGTTTTATCCATCTCTATGAAGATATTCTGAGTGCGGCGCGATCACAGGATATTTTGAGGATGTTTGTGGGGCTGCTTTGTGGCTGGTGGATTTATGTGCCCGTTCATGAATTGATGCATGCGGACGGCATCGATCCGCTGCGAAAAAGCGGCATTCAGACCCTGGAAGACCGTTTTCTCCAATTAATTGAAAAGGAAAATCAATGCTGAGGCACTCCTGCCCAATGATGCTTTTCGCTTTTCTCCTCTCCTGCATCCTTTGTCTGCCGGTATCATCGGACGCGAAATCGAATCAGGATTTTTTTACGGTTTATGAATTACAAGTTGAAGGCGACTATATCGATTACCTGATCGAAGATTTAAACGGGGACGGCTTGAATGACGGGCTTTTTTTTCATGCCGCGCGCCAGGGCCAAACGGCCTCCCGCTGGTTTTCCGTTTTTTATCAACACCCGGAAGGGTTTAACAAACAAGCGGATTATCAATTTGAAGTCGATCCCGAGGCCGTGGTGTATGATCTGGCCGATGTGGATGCAAGTCCGGGAAAAGAAATTCTCTTTTTTAAAAACGAGGGGCTCTTTTATTACAAAATGATTGAGGGTCGCTATGATCCGACCCCCATTCCGCTTTTTGAGACGGCATCCATTTTTAAAATTCCCGACAAGCTTTTTTTAGAGCGGCTGGATTTCGCGCGGGATCTCAATAATAGCGGGACGGACGAGATCATGGTTCCGCAATTCCATCATCTGCTGGTTTACAGCAAACAAGCCGACGGCGCCTACAAAATGACCGCAAAGCTGGATTGTCCGGTGCTAAACAGCGTGACGTCGTTAAATGAGGTGAGCCGCTATCTGATTTCCACGTTTCTGACTCCCGGCATTCTTATTGTTGATTACAACAAGGATCAACGCAGTGATATCGTCACCGTCCATGATGAATATCTTAAGGTTTTTTTTCAAAACAGCGCCGGAGAATTTTCCGATGCCGATTCTGCAATCGTTAATTTTAATTTCATCCTGACCCATGCGTATGCCACAAAGCTCGGAAACGGCAACATTTACCAGCGTGATCGTTTTGAGGATAAAACAGGGCTCACCTCTCTTGCCGATCTTAATGGCGATGGCCTGCTGGATATGGTCATCGAAAAGTTTTCCATGAAAGACGGTGCGTTTAATCCCAAAAAGCAGTTTCAGATCTTCTTTGGCCGCCAGGATTTAGAAAATCCCCGAAACGGCGGCATCTTCAATGAAATCCCGGACCATATCATCGTTAACCGCGGGTTCCAGATTCAATGTAAGGTCGGGGATTTAAATAATGACGGCAAAATGGATATCTATATCCCGGTTGTCGAAATCGGATTGTTTAATTTTATCACGATGCTGCTTACCGGCGATGTCGATGTCACGGTGCTCTGGTATGTCATGGATGAATCGGGGCAGTATCGAAAAAAGCCCGATTTCGAGCTTGCGGTTAAGGTTGAAATTGATACGCGCCGACGCAAAATTCCCGTTTCCCGCATAGATGGGGATTTTAACGGCGACGGCCGCAACGATTTCATGCGTGCCCATGCCGGAAAACTGATGATTCACTATGCGCCGGATGACGGTAAGCCGAAGGAAAAGGCGGATGTTGAATTTGCCATCGAATTGCCCGACAATGGGCAAATGGTAAAACCGCGAATGGTGAATGCCGATGAAAAAAGCGATGTGGTCATGGTATTTACGCCTAATGACCCCGCAGCGGAAAAGGGCAAGGTTTTGATTCTTATAAACAATTGACCCGGGAATTGATCCAGGGATCGGGATAGATTAAACATGTGACGGAACCACCCTCCACATGTCACCTCAGCGTCGGCCATCTGGAGCGTTCGCTCAACCTTGGATAAAAATATGAACATGGCGGACCAGTCAAAAGCGGGATATCCGCTGTTTAATAACCATGCACATGGCCAAGACAGTTAATTTGCTTCTTACACTATAATATTATTGATTTATATCATAAGCTTATTGACAGCCATTGCAATCCCGAATTACATTCGTATTAGAAACAAAGGTTATTGCAGTCAGACGGAAAAAGATGCCAATATAGTTGCCAATGCAATTTCATCGTATTTCGCCAACCCATTCCGTAATAATCTCCCTACCGTTGAAGATCTTGACGTTGTTCCGGTAAACCCTGTTGAAATTACAGGAGAGCCAAATACAACAATTTTTATCGTCGTAACGGACCGGACGGGAAGATGTCCGGATGATTATCAAAATGCGGACCCACTCTGGGATCCGGTGGCAAACACGTATACAAAAGGAATAGATTAATTGGCTTTTTCCTTCCCCGCTTTTTCTGTATTCTTCGGATCAAAAAAACCGGCAGCGCATCACCGCTTGATCGCTCGAATCCGTGCCGCTTGGGCTTCTAATTCCCCTGCTTCTTTCTCACGCTCTGTGGCACGGTACAAACCCGCTAAAGCTTCAAGGCTGTTAGCAACATTAGGATGATCCGGTCCCAGCGTTTTTTCCCAGATAGCCAGCGCGCGCTTGAATAGCGGCTCGGCCTTTGCAAAATCGCCCTGGAAGGCGTACATCCCTGCCAGATTGCTCAGGTCCGTGGCCACATCGGGATGCTCCGGACCCAGCGCTTTTTCCTTAATGGCCAGCGCGCGCGTGAAGAGCGGCTCGGCCTTAGCGTAATCGCCTTGGAGGGCATACAGCATTGCCAGATTGTAAAGGTCGGTGGCTACAGCGGGATGATCAGGTCCCAGCACTTTTTCCCATATGGCCAACGAGCGCTTAAAAAGCGGCTCGGCTCTTTCAAAATTGCCTTGGACATCGTACAACCCTGCCAGATTGTTCAGGATCGTGGCCACATTGGGATGATCAGAGCCCAATGCTTTTTCCCTGATGACCAGCGCGCGACTGAAGAGCAGCTCGGCCTTTTCGTAATTGCCTTGGGTGTTATACAGCATTGCCAGATTGTTCAGGCCCGTGGCAACAACGGGATGTTCCGGGCCCAGCGCTTTTTCCCAGATGGCCAGTGAGCGCGTATAAAGCGGCTCGGCTTCAGCAAAATCGCCTTTTACGTCATACAGCATTGCCAGATTGTTCAGACTCGTGGCCACATCGGGATGCTCCGGACCCACATTCCGGTTGGCGATTTCAAGCGCTTTCCGGGCAACAACGATGGCGCTGTCATATTCGCCTTGTTGGTAAAGATCCATAATCTCTTGATTCAGAATATCCCATTCACTGTCCGCCTCCTGCGCATGCACGAGACAGAACCCGAAGAACAAAAAAACAAGGACCGCTGTGATTTTCATGTATCCCTTCACTGATTCTCCTTTTCGCCGGCCAACGAATTTATGGTTTCCAAACCGTATAACACGTTCTGGAATTTCTTATCGAAAGCAAGGCGAAGCTTTTATTATCAATTGGTTATTGTCTATCCGGCGATTTGTTGATCCCCTGATAAAATCCACGATGTAAAAATACAGCATCTTGAGGAGGAATTGCAAGCCGTATGTAGGCATGGATACTTCTCGCGGCGCCTTAAAAAAAGATGGACAGTCGGCGATGGGGTGGTTAGTATCAATGTCATCAAAATTTGCGGAACCATGAAAATATCATGTTAATCGGCTTAAGATTTTTCAGGAAAGGAACGCGTCGGGCATGAATCTTGTGATGACAAAAATTGATGCGGTTGATATCCAGGATGCCTGGTTTCAATGCATTGCCGCGATCTTAGATGTCGGGTTCAAATATGAAATCCAGCACGGCTCCTATGTGGGACAGACCCGGCTGGAATTTGATCATATCGTCGTTCATATCAAACGACCCTATTCCGCCCCCTATGACGCCATGCTGCCGCAAATACCGCCTCACCTGAATATACCGAACCCGGTGGCCGAGGGGTACGTGGAACAGTATCTGCCCTATTTGATGACCGATTATATTGAACCCACGGAACAATATACATACGGGTCCAGAATATTCCCGCAGATTCCCCACTGGATTAATGTGCTGAAAAAAACACCCCGCACCAACCAGGCGGTGCTGCAGGTGGCGCGCCACGATGATTATCAACTGGAAGATCCGCCGTGTCTGCGGCATATCGACATGCGGATAAAAGACGATACCCTGATTTTTTATCCGTATTTCCGGTCGTGGGACCTGTGGGGAGGGTTTCCCGCTAATCTCGCGGGTATCGCGGTGCTGCAGAAAACCATGGCGGATGAAATCGGCGTTGCATCCGGTCCCATTGTGGCCAGCAGCAAAGGCCTTCATATTTACGGGTACGTGGAGGAACTGGCCAAACTCAGAACCGGAAAAACGGACGCTCATTAAAACCAGCCGACACGCCTCCAGCCGGCCGGCCATCACGGGTCGGGCGGCCGGTCCAACGCCGATGTGACTGCGCCGACCGGCACGCCCGAACAATCGGAACACCGGACACTCTGTTTTACTGTTTACGGCCCTTGAAACATTTTATCCGATGCATGATGCTCAGTGGCAGGCCCCGGGCGAACCGCAACTGCCGCAGCCATCCGGAGCACCGGGCGGGCTTTCGTGACCGGCGCATCCACATGCGCAGCCGGCCTGCGTGGGTTGATCGGCAATCCCCATTACTTCCAGATCAAAAATCAATGTTTCT
>Ga0351930_1165_pt1 | contig 10943 bp, 9 predicted proteins | sample BONcelT113001E10_FD_205823 | JGI IMG/M metagenome (GOLD analysis project Ga0351930, IMG submission 205823) | Enriched cells from coal bed in the Powder River Basin, Montana, United States - BONCAT cells T11 rep2 HSBNCT.T11.300.1.E10 ...
TTACGGTCATACCGGATCAGCAGCGACAGGCTGCATTCGGGATAAAACGCGTAAGGTAGGAAACGGTTTCCCGGATAAATTTTTTCAATATTTCGAAAATCGAGCACGATCAGATTGCGGTGAATCGCGGCTGAAGACTTCACCATGTCCGCGTATTGCCGCTGAAACGCGAAATAACAATCCGCGCGTTCCCGGCAGTCCGATGTTAAGAGGATATCATGGATGGCCATCTGTCCGCAAAGATCAATCAGTTGAAGTTTAAACTGATTTTCCGGCAAAGAAAATTTTCCCCAGGCTTCGATATGGGAGCGTTGATCCACTAAAAAATTCAGCAATACCCAACCTTCGGGATTTAAAATTTCATCTCTTGTAAACTTTCCGGAATCCGCCTTATCCACTGCGGCCATCATCTCATCGAAAAAATCAGGAAATCGTGATTTGCCGCCGAAATGCTCATAAGCCACACGGGCGGCGGACGGAGCCGCGGGATCGATGATGCGCCGGGGGTTTTCATCGATCCGGAGGGTCTCGGAAACATGGTGGTCAATGGCCAGATGCACGCCGGGAACAAAAGGAAGATTGGTGATAATATCGCGCGCGCTTACCGGGATCTTTTTTTGCTGCAATAGCCCCGGATCATCGATTAATTCAATTTCATCTATCATATCAAGATGTTTTAACAATACGGCGCAAATCAGGCCGTCAAGGTCTCCCCGGGTGAGGAGGCGATAGCGGGTAGTGGCAGTCATGTTTAATTCCTATCATTTTGATGTGTTGCGCAAAAAATTCGATCTGGTCGGCAAAGGACTTTTGCATGGCCATTAATTTTTTGATTTATAAGAGCAGCCATCTCGGGTTTAAATGAGCATCCATCATACGGACAATTCCGTCATATCTGATGTTTATCAAAATATCTTATTGATCGCAAGCGACGATTCAGTTAATGTTTCTGCCAAATTGACGGCGATGCAAAAAGATAGTTAGGCTGCTTTGTGGTTTACGATAAGCACTGCGGCTTTCGTGAAGTTTGTTGCAGCCGGTGTATATCGCAAAACAGGAATAAAGGAGGGCGCATGGCCCAGGAGATGCCCGGAGTAAAACGCGCACTACTGGAAAAAGGCGTACGCATGCCCAATCCGGACAGCGTCGATATTGCCGAAGACATCCAGGCGGACCGGATATCCGGAAACGGCGTCGTCCTGCATGCCGGGACCCGGCTGGTTGGAAACCGGACTTTGATTTCAGACGGCGCGATCCTGGGTTATGAACAGCCCGTTACCGTGGAAAATTGTTATATCGGCCCGGCGGTGCGATTAAACGGCGGGTTTTTCCGGGAAGCCGTATTCCTAAAAAACGCGGCCATGGCTTCAGGCGCCCATGTGCGCGAGGGATCCATCTTTGAGGAGTATGCAGGCGCCGGCCATTGCGTGGGGATCAAGCAGACCATCTTGTTTCCTTATGTGGCTCTCGGCTCCCAGATCAATTTCTGCGACTGTCTCATGAGCGGCGGCACCGGCCGGAAACATCACAGCGAAGTGGGAAGTTCATATATTCATTTCAATTTCACCCCCCAGCAGGACAAGGCAACGCCGTCTTTAATCGGCGATGTTCCCCGGGGGGTGATGCTGGATCAGCCCCCCATTTTCTTAGGCGGGCAGGGCGGTCTGGTGGGTCCGGCCCGTCTGGGATTCGGCATCACCATTGCCGCAGGCACGATTTTTAGAAAAGATGAGCTCCGGTCCAATCGCCTGATCTTTGAAGCCCCGGCCCGTGGGGGCAATATCGCCTACAGGCCCGGCGCCTACCGGAACATCCGACGGATTGTCGTCAACAACCTGATCTATATCGGCAATCTTTTAGCCCTGAAGCAATGGTATGTCCATGTTCGGGGTCAGTTTATATCCGACGATTTTCCGGCCGCGTTGCACGAAGGTCTCCTGGCGGTCCTGGCGGCCGGCATTGCCGAGCGGATGAAAAGGCTGGAGGAATTTGTTCAAAAAGCAGAGAATGCCGGTAATAAAAATCCCGGCAATGGCGTGCAGCCGTCCCCGGCAGCCGAGCTGGCCCGGCAATGGCCGGAGATCGCGGCAGTAATTGAAAAACAAAGCCTGAGCAACGGCGACGACCGCGCACGGGAGGTATTTTTAAGGTCTGTCGGCAACGCCCGGCAAAAATGGGGCGCGGATTATCTCCGGGTGATCCACGACATGGACGCGCAATCCCGTCTGAACGGGACACAATGGTTGCAACAGATGGTAGACAGCGCGGTCCGGGAATCGTTATTTCAGATACCATCTTTTGGCCCGGCGGAAAAGGAAACCCTTTCATGAAACAGCGCTTGTTCGGCACGGACGGTATCCGGGGCATTGCCAATCAATATCCCATCACGCCGGAACTGATGATGAAGCTGGGCAGGGCCGTGACCCGCATGCTGCGATCCGACAACGGGCCGGTCAGGATTCTGATCGGCAGGGATACGCGCATTTCCGGAGATATGATCGCATGCGCGGTGGCATCCGGCATCTGTTCCGCAAACGGAGAAGTGTCCCTTGCGGGCGTGCTTCCCACGCCCGCCGTGGCCCATTTGACGGTTGCCGGTGGGTTTGACGCCGGCTTGATGATTTCCGCGTCCCACAATCCCTATCATGACAATGGGGTTAAGATTTTCAATTCAAAAGGTTTCAAGCTGTCCGATGAACAGGAGGACCGGATCGAAGCGCTCCTGGTCGATAATCACACGGCAACAACGAACCGATCCGGCCGGACCGACGATATCGGACCGGTTATCCGCATGACCGAACCGGACAGGGCGTATGCGTCTTTTCTCCGGCAAACCCTTCCAAAAGATTTTTCATTAAAAGGTTTAAAAGTGGTGCTGGATTGTTCCAACGGCGCCACGCATCATGTGGCGCCGCGTCTGTTTGTGGAACTCGGCGCCGAGGTTGCGACCCTGTTTGCAGATCCTGACGGCAGAAATATCAATGCGAATTGCGGGAGTCAGCACACCAAAACGCTGCAGGAAAAGGTTCTGGAGCAGGGGGCCGACATTGGAATCGCTTTTGACGGGGATGGGGACCGGTTGATCGCGGTGGATGAAAACGGCAACAAGACCACCGGCGATCAGATCCTGGCGGTGTGCGCGCAATATTTAAAGGAGCACGGCCGACTGGAAAACAACCTGGTGGTCAGCACGGTCATGAGTAATGCGGGTCTGCACCAGGCGTTAAAGCAATTGGATATCCGGCACATGATCGCCGAAGTCGGGGACCGGTATGTGCTGGAAAAAATGAGGTCCCACGGGTCGATTTTAGGGGGAGAAGATTCAGGCCATTTGATTTTTCTGGATGTTCACACATCCGGAGACGGTATTCTCTCCGCCCTGCGCCTGCTTCAGATCATGGGGGAAAAACAGCGGCCCCTTTCTGAACTCGTCAGGATTATGACAGTTTATCCCCAGGTCCTGATGAATGTGGCGGTTACCCGCAAAGCCGATCTAAGCAGTATTCCGGAAATTACCGACGCCATTGAAGCCGTGCAGTCCCGACTTAAAGACCGGGGCAGGGTGCTGGTGCGCTATTCCGGTACCCGACCCCTCTGCCGGGTGATGGTGGAAGGTCCGGACGCAGATGAGATCAAGCAGTATTGTATGGAATTAATAGATGTTATTGAAAATAACTTAAAGTAAAAAATAAATTATGTTATTTTAAAATTCTGGTTTTATTATTTTTTATAATGGGTACAGATTCTAAATCTGTACCCACTATAACCAATTATAGCGCTGCGCTATTCCCTGTTGCCCAGGATATGCAGCAGCATGAGAAACATGTTGATGAAATCCAGATAAAGGGAGAGGGCCCCGATGATCGCGCCTTTCCGCATGACGCCCGCCTCGAGATCCGCGGGTTGGGTCATGGCCATGTGCTTGAGTTTCTGGGTGTCGTAGGCGGTCAGCCCGATAAAAACGAACACGCCGATATAGCTGATGATCATGGTCATGGCGGAGCTGCCGATAAACATGTTGACCACCGAGGCGATGATGATCCCGATGAGCCCCATGAACATGAACCCGCCCAGAGAGGTCAGATCCCGCTTGGTGGTCATGCCGTATACGCTGCACGCCAGAAAGGTGGCCGCGCAGACAAAAAAAGTGGATGCGATGGATGATCCCGTATATACAAGAAATATAAATGAAAGGGTTAAGCCGTTTAACGCGGCGTAAAGCACGAAAAGGCCGGTGGCCGTTGATGCCTGGATCTTGGCAACCCGGGCGCTCAAATAAAAAACCAGGCCGAGTTCCACGATAATCAGGCCGAAAAAGAGCATGGGATTGCCGTGAATCAGGCTCCGCATTACCGGGCTGTGGGCGGTAAAATAGGCGATGACGCCGGTAAGCCCCAGGCCGATGCCCATCCAGTTGTAAACGCTCTGGATAAAACTGTTGACGCGGATCTGGGTCTGGACATCCGCGGTTTTGCGCTGAACAGAAAACGTGTCTGCCATTAAAACCTCCTGAAATTTTTTACGTTTTGATTAAACCTGACCGGTGAAAACTAAAATTTTTGTAAAAAATAACACCTGCATCCATGATATGCAAGGGTTTTAGGTTCACAATTCCGGTCCACGCCGGACCAAAGAGATCCGAAATCGGGAACCGGTTCAAAGAGATCATTATATCAGGCATGAAACCGACTGAAATTTATCAGCACCTTAAAGATATCGCCGCAAAAATCGATATCGCGGTATCTGAACACAATTTCCGGGCCACCGGCATCAATGCCAAAAGCGGACTGTGCCGAGTCAGGGGCAAACAGCGGTTCATCATGGACAAGCATTTGTCGGTACGTGAAAAAGTCGACGTGCTCGGTGACTGCCTGACCGATTTTTCTTTGGATGACATTTATATTGTCCCGGCGGTCCGCAAATTCCTCGACCGATCCCGCAACGCCTGACCAGATATTTTTGATTATTGCTATATTAAAATCTGTTGACGGCCGCACGGTTATAACCCGGCCCGGACCTTTTTAGCCTGTGCCGGGTTATTTATCATTTAATATCAATGCATTAATCCATAAACCTTACAGTACACACCCGGGGCAGTGCGCACATCCATATCAAAGCCAAAGCCCCATTTTTACAGCCCTGGTAAAAAGTTTACATAATATTCATTATCAGACGTTATTAATTTATCAAATTTCAAGCGTCGGATTCGCCGTATTCCGATTCCACCGTTGTTGCCTGATATCTTCCATATTATCGGCCTGGAAATCGATCCTGCGCATCATCTCATCATCGGGTCATCACCGGGCCTGAATTTGGGATTGAATGCCGGATCGGTTTGTGTTAGCAAAAAAGAAATCAATATCCGACAATATATACGGACCCGTGAATGAACCCCAATAACCAGAACAGCGGCGACGGCGCACGCCGCATCTATACCGTCTCCCAGCTCACCACAGCCATCAAGACGCTTCTGGAGCAGAAATTCGCCCTGATCTGGATCACCGGTGAAATTTCCAATTTTCGGATGCCCGGCTCAGGTCATTATTATTTTACGCTCAAGGATGCGGATGCCCAGATCAATGCCGTGATGTTTCGGGGTCAGAACCGCAATCTCAGGTTTATGCCCGAAGACGGCATGAAGGTAACCGGATTCGGCCGGATCAGCCTGTATGAACCCCGAGGGGTTTATCAGATCATCATGGAATTTATAGAACCCGCGGGCATCGGGGCCCTTCAGGCCGCCTTTGAACAGTTAAAAGCCAGGCTGGCGGATGAAGGGTTGTTTGACCAGATCCATAAAAAACCGGTTCCATTTCTTCCCCGACGGATCTGCCTGATCACCTCGCCCACCGGTTCGGTGGTACATGACATGATCCGGGTAATCCACCGCCGGTATGCAGATATCGCCATTGATATTTATCCGGTCAAGGTTCAGGGCGCCGAGGCCGAGGATGATATCGTCGCGGCGATAAATCTTGTCAATCAGCGTGATAACGCGGATGTGGTCATCATTGCCCGGGGCGGCGGCTCCCTGGAAGATCTGGCCGCATTCAATTCAGAATCCGTGGCCCGGGCTATCTTTGCATCCGCCATTCCGGTCATATCCGCCGTGGGCCATGAAACGGATTTTACCATTGCCGATTTTGTCGCCGACCTGCGCGCGCCGACCCCTTCGGTTGCCGCCGAGCTGGTGGTTCCGGTTAAATCCGATCTCAAGCACCGGCTGCTCCTGCTGCGCCGCCGACTGGAATCCGGATGCCGGCGGATCATGCAGAATCACCTGCAATATATGAATAAACTGACCCGACGGCTGGTACATCCAAAGAAAAAAACAGATGACCTCCGGCTCCGGGTCGATGATATCACCGCCAGGCTGTATCGCCGGATGGATCACTATATCCGTGTAAAAAGGGAAAGACTGTCCTGGCGGACACAGCGTCTGAATGCCTGCAATCCCCAACAAAGCGTTCGGGCCTATCGTGATGCCGTTAGACGGTGCATAAATCGCCTGATCCTGCAACAGGCAACGCAATTAAACACAAAAAGAATGGAACTTCAGGCCCTTAACGGCCGACTCCATGCCCTGAGCCCGGCGGCGGTTTTAGACCGTGGTTTCAGTATTGCGCGATTGCTTCCGGGGAAAAAAATCATTACGGATGCACAGACGGTCCCCAACGGAAAACTCATTGAGGTACTGCTTGCCAAAGGAAGCCTAACCTGTCGTGTTGAAAGGAAAATTATCGATGGCCAAAAAGACGTTTGAAGGTTCCCTGGCCCAGCTTGAATCCATTGTAGAGGCACTGGAATCCGGGGACCTGCCCCTTGAAAAAGCTATTAAAACATTTGAGGAAGGGGTCCGCCTCTCCAGGTTCTGCTTTGAAAAACTGGATGAAACGGAAAAAAAGATAAACCTTTTGTTGAAGGATCAGGATGGAAATATCCGGGAAAACCCGTTTTTTGAACCTGGAAACGAGCAGGAGAATGATTGAGTGAGCACTCCTTGTTCAACATCTTCCGGATCTTCCGGTTCTCTATCCTTTGATCTTTCCTCATACCTTGCGGATCAGCGCCATATTATCAATACAACCCTTGCCGGCATTATTAAACGTGAATTTGACGATTCCCGCCTGTGTCGGGCCATGTCCTATTCCCTGATGGCGCCCGGCAAGCGTCTCCGGCCCATTCTCTGTCTGGCCGCGGCTGAAACCGTCAGACCGGATATTCGGCCTGATATCCGGTCTGATATCGGGTCTTTTCATCATCTCGGAACCGGCGCCGATGATAGAATCCCGGCGGCCAGCAGCCCGTTTCATGATGCCATGGTGACGGCGGCGTGCGCCATTGAAATGGTGCACACCTATTCCCTGATTCATGACGACCTGCCCGCCATGGACAATGACCGGCTGCGTCGGGGCCAGCCCACATGCCATGTAAAATTTGATGAGGCCACCGCCATCCTTGCCGGAGACGCACTACTGACACTGGCATTTGAAACGCTTTCATCCCAGCGGCTGCGGGACGCATTTCCGCAGACCGATGTCTTGCTGCGGATTACCGGCATTTTATCTTGTGCCGCCGGTTATAAGGGGATGATTGAAGGCCAGATGCAGGATATGATTGCTGAAGGCAAAACCCTTGATATTGAATCCCTCAAACGCATGCACAATCTTAAAACCGGCGCCCTGATTTCCGCATCCGTCACTATCGGCGCATTGATTGGCGGCGCAACCCCGGATCAGATCCGGCATCTGAACACGTATGCCCGTCACATCGGGCTGGCCTTTCAGGTGGCCGATGATATCTTGAATGTCGAGGGCAATCCGGACATGATGGGAAAATCCGTCCGGACGGACCGGGATCGGAATAAATCAACATTTCCGGGAATTATCGGCCTTGACCATTCCAAACGCTTTGCCGCCGAGCTGGTCAACAATGCCTTGCAAGCCATCAAAATTTTTGGTACCAAGGCGGATGCGCTTTCGGCCCTGGCATCTTATGTGATTTACCGAAAGCGGTAATCGGCATCTTATATATAATAATTTGGAGTATTTTAATTTGAGCCTGTTGGACATCATTCATTCCCCGGCTGATTTAAAGCGGCTTCCGCGGTCGGCCCTGCCCAAACTGGCCCTTGAAATCCGCAAACTCATCATTGAAACGGTTTCTAAAAACGGCGGCCACCTGGCGTCGAATCTCGGGGTTGTGGAACTGACCCTGGCCCTGCATTACGTGTTTGATCTGCCCAAAGACAAGATTGTCTGGGATGTGGGCCATCAGGCCTATACCCACAAAATTCTCACCGGCCGAAAAGATCAGTTCCCGACGATCCGCCAGATGGGCGGCATCTCAGGATTTCCCAAAATCAGTGAAAGCCCTTATGATGCCTTTACCACCGGCCACTCCAGCACATCCATATCCGCCGGCCTGGGCATTGCCTGCGGCAAGCGGCTGAAAAATGATCCCGCCAAGGTCATCGCCGTGATCGGCGACGGCTCCATGACCGCCGGGCTCGCATTTGAAGGACTCAACCAGGCCGGCGACATTCATGACGATCTCATCGTTATATTAAATGATAATGAACTCTCCATCGCCCCCAATGTCGGCGCCCTCTCCTCCCTGTTGAGCCGGACCTTTTCCGCCACTTATCTTCAGAATCTGCGAAAAGATCTGGGCGAGTTGATCCGGTCGGTGCCCCGCATCGGCCAGGATGCCTATCACTTTGCCAAGCGGGCCGAAGAATCCTTTAAAGCCCTGGTCACCTCCGGCATGCTTTTTGAATCCTTCAACTTTGATTATTTCGGCCCCATCAAGGGTCACCGGCTCAATCATCTGATCGATATCCTCACCAATATCAAGATTCTTCATGAGCCGGTGCTCCTGCATGTCACCACCCAGAAAGGCAAGGGATACGAACCGGCTGAAAAAAATCCGGTTTATTTTCACGGCGTCGGCAAGTTTGAAGTTGAAACCGGCGGCGTCAGGACGACAGCCGGCACATCAACGGTCGCCCTCCCCTCTTACACCGAGGTTTTCGGGGAGACCATGGTCGCCCTGGCCCAAAAGGATGAAAAAATCATCGCGGTCACCGCTGCCATGCCCGAAGGTACGGGTCTGGCTAAATTCGCCGCCGCGTTTCCGGACCGGTTTTTCGATGTGGGAATTGCCGAACAGCACGGCGTCACCTTTTCCGCGGGTCTTGCCACCGAGGGATTCAAACCGGTGGTCGCGATCTATTCCACCTTTTTGCAGCGGGCATACGACCAGATCCTCCATGATGTCTGCATTGAATCGCTTCCCGTAGCCTTTGCCGTTGACCGGGGAGGCATTGTGGGTGAAGACGGATACACCCATCATGGCCTTTTTGATCTCTGTTACCTCAGATCCCTGCCCAACATGGTGGTAATGGCGCCTAAAGATGAAAACGAGCTGCGCCGGATGATTCTTACCGCCATCAACCATCCCGGTCCCATTGCCTTCCGATATCCCAGAGGGACGGGCCTGGGCGCGGCCATGGATGCTGAGATCACCCCCATACCCATTGGAAAAGCCGAAGTTGTGGCCAAAGGCGATGATATCCTGATTTTAGGGATCGGCGGCACCGTGGCCGAAGCCGTCAAAGCCGGACATGAACTGCGCGAACAGCATCAGATCCACGCAACCATCATCAACAGCCGGTTCGTCAAACCGCTGGATGCCGAACTCATCCTGGAACACGTGAACCGAATTCCCCGAATCATTACCGTGGAAGAAAATATGCGTCAGGGCGGATTCGGATCAGCCGTGCTCGAGATGCTTAATGATGCGGGTTTGACCGGGAATGGGATTCAGATGACGCGTCTTGGCATTCCCGACCTGTTTGTTGAGCACGGGCCCCAGCATCTGCTGCGCGCCAAGCACAACATCGACGCCGCCGGCATCGTGCACGCGGCTATATCCATGCTTTCAGACCAACCTCACCGCTGATTTCTTGTATGACGGCAAAAACAAAAAAACGTCTTGATCTTCTGGTTTATGAGAAAGGCGTTGCCAACAGCCGGCAGGCAGCCCATTCCCTGATCATGGCGGGCAAGATCCTTGTCAATGAACGGCCGGCCGATAAGCCCGGCATGCAGGTCGATATTGATGCCGTAATCACCAACCGTGATCCCGCGCCGGCTTACGTCAGCCGCGGGGGGCTCAAGCTCGCTCATGCCATTGATGCTTTCGGCATTGATGTGACCGAGACGGTCTGTCTGGATGTGGGCGCGTCCACCGGCGGATTTACGGATTGTCTCCTGCAGCACGGCGCGGCCCGAATCTATGCCGTTGATGTCGGTTACGGCCAGCTTGACTGGAAACTTAGAAACAACGCCCGGGTGATTGCCATTGAACGGACCAATATCCGCCATGCTTCAGCGGATCTTTTTCCGGAGCCTTTTGACCTGATCACCATTGATGTATCGTTTATATCATTAAAAATCGTCATTCCCGCTGTCCTCGGATTTCTCAAGCCCGAAGGAAAAATCGTGGCCCTGATCAAACCCCAGTTCGAGGTGGGAAAAGGAATGGTCGGCAAAGGCGGCGTGGTCCGTGATCCGTTGCTGCATCGGGAGGTGATCGATGATCTGTCAGGTTTTCTCAAAACGCTCGGAATCAATATCATAGGAGTGTTGTCGTCCCCGATCACCGGTCCCAAAGGCAACCGGGAGTTTCTGATATATGGCGTGTGTCCGATAGGCGGCGACGCCGGCTAAGTCGGCCTTTTTATGATTTCATCAGAATTTGCCGAATATGGGCGGGTACGCGGCATAAAAAGAGATTGCATGGGGGTTTTGATATTGATTTTTTTAGTGTAAACAGATAAAAATTTCAAATTGTGGTTTTGACGCGCGGGTCTAATCTATCAGAAAGGAGCTGAATGACTGAAATGACAGATAAAATCAGAAACATTGCCCTTATCGGGC
>Ga0351930_1167_pt1 | contig 10807 bp, 4 predicted proteins | sample BONcelT113001E10_FD_205823 | JGI IMG/M metagenome (GOLD analysis project Ga0351930, IMG submission 205823) | Enriched cells from coal bed in the Powder River Basin, Montana, United States - BONCAT cells T11 rep2 HSBNCT.T11.300.1.E10 ...
AGCCCGTCGACCCGGACGAAATCGCCGTAATCGCCGCAAAACTCAAAGACCAGGGCATCCGTAATGTCGGCATCGTCGGCAAGTTTTCCACCAGGAATACGGCCCATGAAACCCGGATCGCCGAAATCATCGCGCCCCATTTCGACAAAGTTTTTCCGGGCCACAAGATATCCGGGCACCTCAATTTCCCACGTCGGATACATACCACCTTCTTAAACGCATCGGTCTATCCGCTGCACAAGACCTTTTTCGAAGCCGTCAAAACCTCCCTGGCGCACAAGGGGATCAACATTCCGATTTATATCCTAAAGGGCGATGGCGGCACCATGGCATTTGCCGCATCCATCGATTTTCCGGGCCAGACCGTTCTTTCCGGGCCGTCCGCCAGCGTCATGGGCTCTCTGGCCTTTGCTCCGGAAAAGGCCGAGACCATCGTCATGGATATCGGCGGCACCACCACGGACATGGCCGTCCTCATCGACCGGGTTCCCCTTCTTGCCCCCCAGGGAATCGAAATCGGAAAATACAAAACCCTCATCCGGGCGCTCCACTCTTACTCCATCGGCCTGGGCGGCGACAGCGTCATCCGGATAGACGGAAAAGAGATCATCATCGGGCCGGAACGGAACGGGCCTGCCATGGCCTACGGCGGTCCGACGCCCACGCCCACAGACGCCTTGTTTGTTCTCGGCAGGGTCACGGGCGGAGACCGGGAAAAATCGGTACGGGGCATTCAATCCATCGCCGATGCCCTGGGGCTGAGCCTCGAGCAGGCGGCCGAGGCCGTCTTTAACCAAACCTGCCGGCAGATCATGGCCGCGGCCCGGCACATGATCGAAGAGATCAACCGCAAGCCGGTCTACACCATAAAGGAACTTTTAAAGGGTCACCAGGTGAAACCGACCAATATCCTGGTGCTGGGCGGACCGGCCGGCCATTTTGTGGAACGGCTGGCCGACATCTCCGGCCTGCCCGTGGCAGCGGTGCCGGCATGGTCCGTGGCCAACGCCGTCGGCACGGCCCTTTCCCGGGCCACCTGCGAAGTCAGTCTGTTTGCCGACACCCAGAAAGGCTTTATCATGGCGCCCGAAGAATCCTTCAGCCAGCCCGTCAAGGTCAATTTCACCCGCCAGGAAGCCCTTCAGATCGGATACCAACTGCTCCGGCAGAAAGCCCGCAACATCGGCGCGGACATGGATTCGCTCGAAATGGAAGTCCTGGAGGAGCTGGAATTCAACATGGTCCGTGGATTCCGGCTGACCGGAAAAAATATCCGGATCAAACTGCAGATCAAACCGGGCCTGATCTGCAATTACAAAACCATTACGGATAAAATCGCCGCCGGCGCGGCAATATAAATAAACGCGGGAGAGACGCCCATGCTTCAGGCAGCGCATAAAACCGGTCTTGTCTTTTTTCCGGCCTTTGACTGGGCCATCAGCGACACCCATCCGGAACGCGAGGAGCGACTGCTCTACACCCAGGACCAAGTCTTTGAGGAGGGACTCTTCGATATCGACGGCATCACCGAATTCAAGGCGGAACTGGCCGATGTCCGGGATGTGCGCCGGGTCCATTTCTGCGTGCCGGATGAAGAACGCGTCATGACCGAATCCCATTTCATCAGCGCGGGAGGCGCCATCACCCTGGCCAGGGCCCTGATGGAAAAACGGATTGAGCGGGGTTTCGCCCTGGTGCGGCCGCCGGGACATCACGCCATGCGCGTGGTCCACGGCAACCGGGGGTTCTGCAACGTCAACAACGAAGCGGTCATGGTGGAATTTTTACGCCAGACCTACGGCATCGATCGCGTGGCCATCATCGACACCGACTGCCATCACGGCGACGGCACCCAGGACATCTACTGGCATGACCCGGACACCCTGTTCATCTCCATGCATCAGGACGGCCGGACCCTGTATCCCGGGTCCGGGTTCACCGACGAGCTGGGCGCTTCCGCCGCCGCCGGAACCACATTAAACATTCCCATGCCGCCGCATACTTCCGAAGAGGGATTTTTATTTGTCATCCGGGAAGTGGTGCTTCCCATTCTCGAAGAATTCAAGCCGGACCTCATCATCAACTCGGCCGGCCAGGACAATCATTTCACCGATCCCATCACCAACATGAATTTTTCCGCCCAGGGATATGCGGACCTGACCCGGATCTTAAAACCGGATCTTGCCGTGCTGGAAGGCGGATATTCCATAGAAGGCGCCCTGCCATACATCAACCTGGGCATCATTCTTGCCATGGCCGGAATCGATTACAGCCATGTCCGGGAGCCGGGATACGATCTTGAAAAACTCCGGCAGTCTCCACAGATCACCAAAATCATTGAAGAAACGGGCAAAACTGTGCTGCAAAACTGGCGGCAGCGGGAGGCCATCGGGAAACATATGAAGGGATTCAACAAGTTCGCCGAGCGGCGGCGCAGCATCTTCTACGATACCGACGGCCTGCACGAAACCCAGGCCGAAACCCTGCGCGTCTGCGATGACTGCGGCGGCGCGCTTAAAATCGCCTCCCGGTGCGATTCCGGGTTCCAGGCCATGGCCGTCCATATTCCCAGAAAAGCCTGCAAAAGCTGCCAGGAACTCGGCTTTACGTGGTATGAATCCGCTGATGCCCGCAGTTATGATTTCATCTTTCTGCAGAACCGGACGGACGACACCTACGTGGAGCGGAAACGGCGATAAAGACGGCCGCGCCCATGACGACTTTCAGGCAATCGCAAATCGCCAGGAACCTTCGGCTGAGGGCCGCCATCAGCCGGGCCGTCCGCGACTTCTTCCATGAGCGGAATTTTCTTGAAGTCGAAACGCCCCTGCGCATCCCCGCGCCCGCGCCCGAACCCCATATCCACGCCTGTCCGGCAGACGGCTGGTATCTCCATACATCGCCGGAACTCTGCATGAAACGGCTGCTGGCCGCCGGATATTCAAAAATTTTCCAGATCTGCAAGTGTTTTCGGCGAAAAGAACGGGGCCGGCGGCACCTGGAAGAATTTTCCATGCTGGAATGGTATGAAGCAGGCATCACATACAAAGAGCTGATGGCCCAAACCGGGGAATTGATCGATTTTGTCCGGCAACGAGCCGGTCTGGCCGATGTGATCCCCTACCAGGGTCACAATATCACGCTTGCGCCCCCCTGGCCGGAAATGACCGTGGCGACCGCCTTTGATCAATACGGCGCCATGAATATGACCACGGCCCTTGCCGCGGACCGGTTTGAAGAAGTCCTGGCCTTTGACATCGAACCCCGCCTCGGCATCGATCGGCCGGTGTTTCTTCACGACTACCCGGCGGCCTTCAACACCCTTGCGGCCCTGATCCCCGGCCGTCCCGAGTTTTCCCAGCGGTTTGAACTCTACATGGGCGGCGTGGAAATCTGCAACGGGTTTACGGAGCTGACCGATGCGGCCGAACAGCGGCAACGTTTCGTGCAGGAGAAAGAAAGACGGGAAAGAACCGGCCAGACTGCATACCCCCTGCCCGAACGGTTTCTCCGGGATCTGGCGTTCATGCCTCCGGCCGCGGGCAATGCCCTTGGCATCGACCGCCTGGCGATGATTTTTTGCGATACGGCATCCATCGACGACGTGGTGGCATTTGCGCCCGAGGAATTGTGACCCCGGCCGCCGGATCTCCATGACCATCATGAAAAATGGAAACATTCCAAAATCGGTTGGTTGAGAAGAATCAACATCGATTGTCAAGCATCGATGGCCGCCCTGATTTTAACCGACAGGTCCTTCATGGAAAACGGTTTCTCAATGAAATGCACACCCGCATCCAAAACCCCGTGATGCGCAATCGCGTCGGCCGTATACCCGGACATGAACACGACCCGGATGTCCGGCCGAAGGGCAAGAAGCTGATCCGCCAGGTCGCGGCCGTTCATTTCCGGCATGACCACATCGGTGATCAGCAGATGGATCGTTTCGGCATGCTCTGAAACCAGACCCATGGCCTGGCCCGGCGTGGCCGCCGCAAGCACCTGATAACCGAGTTTTTCCAGCATCACCCTGCCCATGGCCATAATGGTCGGCTCATCCTCCACCAGCAGCACGGTTTCGCCGCGGCCCAAAACGATTTCCGCGGCGGTTTCGGTTATCGTCACCTCGGCTTCGCCTGCATGGCGCGGTAGATATATCTTGAAAGTCGTCCCTTTTCCCGGCTCACTGTAAACATTTATAAACCCCTGGTTCTGCTTCACAACGCCGTAAATTGTGGCCAGCCCCAGGCCCGTTCCCTTACCCACTTCCTTGGTGGTGAAAAACGGTTCAAACAGATTTGCCAGCGTTTCCTTGTCCATGCCGCAGCCGTTGTCGCTGACCGCCAGCATGACGAATTCGCCGGGGATGAATCCGGCGTGATCCGCGCAATAGGCGGTATCAAAAGTGATATTTTCCGTTTCAATGGTGATTTTCCCCACCCCGGCGATGGCATCCCTGGCATTGACGCAAAGATTGGCCAGCATCTGATCGATCTGGGAGGGGTCCATTCTGACCGGCCACAACCGGGCCTCGGGAAGCCATGCAAGATCGATGTCTTCGCCGATAAGCCGCCGCAGCATCTTAAGCATCCCCTCCACGGTGTCGTTTAAATCCAGCACCTGCGGGCTGATGGTCTGCTTTCTGGCAAACGCCAGCAATTGCCGGGTGATTTCCATGGACCGTTTCCCGGCATTGTAAACTTCCATCAGATCAGCATGCAGCGAACCGGCGGGGTCCACCTGGTCTATGGCCATTTCCGTGTATCCAAGGATCACGGAAAGCATGTTGTTGTAATCATGGGCCACGCCGCCGGCCAGACGGCCCACGGATTCCATTTTCTGAGCCTGGATCAACTGGGACTGCAATTTCTCCCGTGCTTCCTCGGCCTGCCTGCGCTCGGAAATGTCGCGCGTCACCCCCTGCATCAATACCGGGCTGCCGCTGTCATCGTAGATGATCTTGCCATGGATTTCGACGGGAACCGGATCACGGTTCTTTTTAAGCATCACGGCTTCAAAAACAAGACCGGGGAATTCTGGACCGCCTTCCAACCCTTCCATGACTTTTCCGGCCATGATCTCTAAATTTTTTTCATCGCAGTGATCCTGCAGCCGGCTTCCGACCCATTCCTCCGGGGTGTATCCGGTTAAGGCAATACACGCGGGATTGACATAGGTGAAAACGAGATCCAGGTTCATCGTCCAGATGGCGTCGATGATGTTGTCGGCCAGGAGCCGGTATTGCTCCTCGCTTTTTCGAAGCTGATGTTCCGCCTGCTTGCGCTCGGTAATATCACGAACAAAGACCATGGCGCCGTCTTTTCCTTCATAATGGACCGGAACGGCCGATACATCAACGGAAACCGCGCTTCCGTCCAGGCGGAGACAGATCTCTTCCATCCGCGGAACGCTTTGCTTTTTCTCGTTTAGAAGGCGAATGCGCTTTTGGACCTGATCCCGGATCGATGGATGGAAACGCTCCATTACCGGCCGGCTGAGAAGCTGTTCGCAGGCTTCGGCGCCGAATAAGCGGCAGGCGGCGGTGTTCAGATACGCAAAACGCAAATCCGTCTGCACAAAAATAGCATCCGGCGCCCCTTCCACCAGGGAGCGGAACTGTCCTTCGCTCCGCCGCAATGCCTCCGTTTGCCGCGCCACCTGCCTTCGCAATGTCCATGACCATGCAAACATGGCAAGAAGAATCAGAACCAGGGGAACGACAAACATCGCCACGTAACGAAGAATATCAATAAAATCCGGCTGCGACTCCTCGTAAACGCCCATCCATTTTTCATAAATCCGCCGGTATTCACCGGTTGCCTCGATAATTTTCAAGCCCTCGCTGAATGTGGCCAGCAAGGCCTTCTGGTTCTTTGCAACCGCATAGCCATATTCGGGAGAAATAAGCGGCCGGCGGCCGATGACAAGATTGTCCCAGCCGTATTGATCCTTCCAATACATAGCGGTCATCCGGGCCACGAGCGCGCAGTCATGCAAGCCGTCGGCCAATTCTTTGAGTGCGATCTCCTGGGAATCAACCGCTGTAATTTCGGCTCTCAGGCCTTGTTCCACCATAAGGTCGTGCATGATATCCCCTTGCTGCACGACAATGCGCCGATCCGCCAACGCCGCCAACGTGGCCGGCGGATCACCTTCCCCTTTTCGAACGACGCTGACAACATGATTGACCATATGCGGCTGAGTGAAATCAACCACTATATTGCGTTCAGGCGAATAGAGCATGCCCTGAATGACGTCGATCTCGCCCTGAACCAGTGCCTGCCGGATTTTTGCCCAGGGGCCGAGGCGGATCTCGATATCAATCCCCGTCTCCCGGGCGATAGCCTTTGTCAGATCGACGTTATAGCCTGCCGGCCGGCCGTTTTCATCAAGATATTCAAAGGGCGGATATTTATGATCCCCGCCGATGATGATGCGACGGTGGGCCGGCAATTCCAGGGCGGCAAACCATTTGGCATGAAGATGGCGATAAGTGCCGTCGGCCATGACAATGGCAAGTCCTTCGTTGAGAAGGGCCAGTGTGCCGCTGTCCCCCTTTTTAACGGCAAAGCAGAAATCCTGTCGAAAATCCTCAATGGGTTTGCTGACCACCCGAAGATTTGTCAGGCCGGTTTCCTGGATAAGACGCAGGGCCACCAGCCGCTGGATCACCACGGCATCGTGGCGGCCCCGGGAAAGCTCCTGAAAGGCTTCTTCAAAAGTGGATGTCGTATGAATATCAATTCCGCGGTCTTTTCTTCGCAGGAATTCCTCGGCATTGTCGCCTTTCATCACGGCGACCCGGCGTCCTCTCAGATCACCCAAGTCCCGAATGTCGGCGGCGTTTTGTCGCACGACAATGGCCCCGTGAAGCGACATATAGGGGAAGGTGAAGTCAAAAAGCGCTTCCCTTTCCGGGGTTCGGCCCACCAGGGGCAGCGCCTGGACCTCGCCTTTCTCCAGCCATCCCTTGACCTCTGCCCATGGGCCGGTCCGGAAAATCACGTCCCGTCCCATGGCGGCAAGGGCCGCACGCATCAACTCCACGGAAAAACCGGCGGCACGGCCGTCCGCATCAACCATGCAGAACGGCGGGAAGTCGATCTCGGATGCGGACAGAATGGGCGGCCCTTGCATTTTGACGTGTTCCACCGCGCCGGCGGGAGCCCTAAGCAGAAACAGCGTGATCAGAACGCAAAACAGGACCGCAAGCGCGCAATGCCCTTCCATCCGCAAATTGCATCTGCATCCGGCTTTCAACTTCATTGCGCGTTCCTTTTCGCTTCATTTTGAGTGAGCCTAAAACTTCCTCCTTCTCTATTCACATTCATCAAATACTATGAATCCATGAGTAATTCAAGATTCTCTTCTCTTACTGTTTCCCCGCGGTTTGGTCCAGCCGGCCCCAGGTCGCGTTAAAAAGCTTTGTCCGGTCCATTCCCTTCCAGTATTGCATGGACAAGCCGCGGACATGATCGAAATAGGCGGGATTGACGGCGCCGAACCGGTCGATGGCCGCTGAGATGTCGGCCTTGATCCGGGCCACATATTCCGGTTTCAGAGTCAATGTCAGGGTCTGGTCCCGAAAGATAAACATGGCTGCCGGTCTTGCCGCTTCTTCCACGCGGATGGCGCCCCGGCCCAGACTGGCGCCGGTGGAGACCTGGAGCCCGTCATTGACGCAGCTCAGCGGCGGTCCGGACCCGGCGTATGAAACCACCTCAAGGGCGTCAAAAGGCGCTTCAAGCAGCTCCCGGGCGTAAATTCCCATTTTCGCGCCCACCAGGGAATAGATGCCCAGATGCCGGTGAAGTTCGTTGGTAATCAGGCAGGCCTTGAATTCCTCAAATCCGTGGGCTGCGATAATATCGGCGATATAGGGCGCCACGTCATCTCTGAACATGGCGGAATCCGTGGGAAACTGCCACAGTATAACGCTGTCGCGGGTTTCGACGTGAAAATCGGCCGGATGCCCCAGCAGCTTGAACCATGCAGTTTTAACCGGCTCCGGGTCGAAATCCGCAAGGCGCATGACGCCGGGAAAACCGGGCTCCGGAAGAAACCGGAAATTCTGGGGCCGGTTCATGTAAATTACCGCCATCTCATCCCAGACCTTCATATGGCCGGACGCGATTTTTCTACGGATATCGGACGTGTCATGGATCGCGCAGAGCAGGCGGGCCGCTTCGGTTTCCTTTTTGCAGAGGGTTTCATACATTTTTTCGTCAAACACGATGCGTTTCTCATCGGCCGCATTTACGGCATAAACGGACAGGTCCGCCGTGAAAACCGCTTCCGCCGCCGCCGGATCACGGGAGGTGTTCCAGCTCTTTGCCGCCGCCTTCGACGACGCGCCCGCATAGACCACCCGGCTGATGCGCGATGTTAACGACGGATCTTTCTTAAGGACATCGGCAAGATTGGTCAGGGGGCCGAGGCAGAGATAAATGATGCTTTTTTCACCGGCATCGGCAAGGGCCGCGGCAATGGAGCCCGCCGCTTCCGGCAGAGATGCCGGGGACGCCGATTTAACCGCCGCCGTTTCCGGCCAGGCCAGATTTTCACTGATTTCCCGGAACAAAGGCGGGTCCAGGCCCAACTCCCGTCCGGCCGCTACCGGAATATCGTCGCGACCGAGGACCGCCAGGAGACGGGACATATTGGCTGCGCCGGTTTTCGGGGAGACCGCGCCGTCGGATACGGCGATGAGCCGGATATCGGTCATGCCGGAATTGATCAGCATGACAACGGCCCGGATATCGTCTGCCGCGGCATCCGTATCGATAATCACCGGGATGTGAACGTCATGGGCCGATGCCGCGCCAGCCCAGAGTAATATAAACACCGAAAAAAACAGCATAACGTATTTGATATGATAATTTTTTGTTCGCATACGATTATCTCCTTCCATCAATTCATCAGATTTTCTTACACACCGGAATGGATCAGAATGTCAAAGACACCCCGGCCATACCATTGATGCCGGCCATGGGATAGCCGGGCAGGTATTCATAATCCGTATCGGTGATGTTCTCGCAGGCCACGAACACGGCGCCGAAAACCGCCCGGGGCGCCACTATAAAGTCATAACTCAGCTTGCCGTTTAAAATAAAATAGCTGTCCACCGTGCTTTCGTTTTCCGCGCCTACCCGCCGGAGCATGGGGCTGACCCGCATCTTGTCGATATACTGGCCGTCCAGATTCAGGGTAAAAGCGTTTAAGAAGCGCCAGTTGGCCCCCGCGCTCAGGGTGGTTTCCGGCGCATACGGGAGATCGTCCGGATCGCTTTTCAGAAACGTGGCCCCGAAAAACAAAGACAGATCCGCCGTCAGCGACACCCGCAGGGCGGCTTCCACGCCCTTGGTCACGTAAGTTTCAATATTTTCATATACCGGCGGAGGCGGCGGCGGCGGGACCACCACGTACCGGTCCTTGCCGTCATTGTAGAACCAGGTCAGATCCACGGCGGCCGCGTTGCCGAACAGATAGGAAACACCGGTTTCATAATGATCAACGATTTCCGGGTCCAGATCTTTCCATGAATCGCCCAGCATGGAAAGCACCTTTTCGGAAAACACCGCCACATCAAGACCGGGATAGACCACCCCCCGGCCGTATCCCGCATGCCAGGAAAACCCGCCGTATCCGGCCAGAAGCCCGGCATGGGGCGCCCACTCGGCGTCAAAATCGCTATGGCGGTAATACCGGGCGCCGACCGACGGCGTCACATGAAACCCGGTTTCATCCCCCAGAATCTGACTGACGGCCGCGTAAGGCGAAAACAGGGTGAAATCATGTCCTTCCCAGCGATCCCTGGTACCGTCGGTGAAATGCTTGTTATAATCCCCTTCGGTATATTCCCAGTCCAGTCCGGCCAGCAGTTCGCCGCCGCTCCAGGGCCGGAAGGCTTCCCGTGCCTTTATACCGTAATATCCGAAATCATTGTATAAATTTTCGTAAACATTTTCCCTTGACGTGGGTTGATTCAGCCAGTCTCCCTCGCCGGTATTATGGTAGACCTTAATAAAACCGTCGGCGAGGCCGTAATTATTTGAAAGGGTAGCCGCCGCCAGCGCGGCGCGAGTTTCATAGGCGTCGTTCCGTTTTGAGGGATCAGCGTCCTTAACACCCGGGTCATCGACGGTATTATCCGTATAAAGACCGAAAAACCGGATATCCCATTCATCCGAGAGCTGATATCCGATGTTGCCGTAAAAATTGCCGGTCCGGCCGTCGGCATGATCCCGATGGCCGTCGGATTGACGGTATCCTCCGCCAAGGGCGTAATGCTGCGTACCGGTTTTCCCGATGGTTTCCATATTGCCGATAAATGTATCGTAACTGCCGCCGGCAAGCTTGATCCGCGACTGGGTTCCCGGGGTCGTCTTTTGCATGGGAATGATGTTGACGATGCCCACGGCGTTTCCGAAATGCTGGGGCTGTGGGCTTTTATATACTTCGATGGCCCCGGCCGGATCAATGGCCAGCAGATCCAACAGCGGATGATTCCACACGCTCATGTACATGGGAACGCCGTCGACATAGGTTTTGATTTCCGCGCCGGGCCGGCTCGATCCCATGCCTCTGATAAACACGCCGCCGCCTTCCCCACCGCCGAAAGCGCCTACGGGATTGAAGCGGGAAATATTGACCCCCGGGGTCTTGCGCAGGGCCGTGCTCACATCCTGGGCGTTTAAGTCCTCGATCTGCTCCCGGCTGACCACGGTTTTCTGTCCCGCATACTTGTCCGTGACATTGCCTTCGATGATCGGCGACGCCATCACCCGGATTTCATCCAGTTGAACGG
>Ga0351930_1168_pt1 | contig 10789 bp, 10 predicted proteins | sample BONcelT113001E10_FD_205823 | JGI IMG/M metagenome (GOLD analysis project Ga0351930, IMG submission 205823) | Enriched cells from coal bed in the Powder River Basin, Montana, United States - BONCAT cells T11 rep2 HSBNCT.T11.300.1.E10 ...
GATAATTGTGGGTGACCCCCGGATAGGTGTTTACCACTGATGTAAAATGATCGATGATGTCTTCAGGAACGTGACCGGCGCAAAGGGTGCTGACAAATCCGAGTTTGCCCGGCACGAAATTTCCGCCGATGCGGCGGATGATGCCGGTTTTCTTGAGACGGCTAACCCTTTCAATGACATCGTCTTCATCAAGATGAAGTTCACGGGCGATATCCTGATACGGTCGCGGCGAGAGGGGAAAGTTTGACTGAATCCGGTTGAGAATGGTCTTGTCGATGCGGTCTAATTTTGTCATTAGTGATCGCGCTATAGAAAATGGAGATGAACGCTTCGGGTTCTCGGGCCGTCGAATTCACAGAAGAAAATCCCCTGCCAGGTTCCGAGGACAAGCCGGCCGTTTTCAACGGCCACCGTTTGAGATGATCCCATCAGCGTCGCTTTGACATGTGCCGGCGAGTTGCCTTCCGCGTGCCGATAACCCCCTTCCTCTGGAATGATTCGGTCCAGGGCGTTTAAGATATCGACTGCCACCGACGGGTCAGCGTTTTCATTGATGGTGACGCCGGCGGTGGTGTGCGGGACATAGATCATACAAGCGCCGCTTTTAATGCCGTTGTCCGCCACGGCTTTGCGCACCTCGGCCGTGATATCGATCAACTGGATCCGGCTGCGGGATTGAAGGGTCAGTTTCATTATTTACCCTTAAAAAAAAAGCCCTGCTCATAGAAGCAGGGCTTTTTTGATAAATTCGGGCATACCTATTACCGAAGACGCATGGTGTTCGGTAGTGGGAATGCTTGAAAAATAATTACACGCATCCGGTCGGTTTCGGCAGGCCGGCCATTTTACAGGCTCCCTTGCCCGGTCCTGACGGAAAAAGCTCATAAATATGTTTCAGCTTGAAACCGGTCAGCTTGGACAGGATCCGCACCATGGGCGCGATACCGTTTTTCTTGTAATAGTCCTGAAGAACCTCGATGACTTTTTTGTGTTCGTCATTTAATTCATCGATCCCTTCTTCTTTCTTGACCAGCTGTATCCATTTTTCATTAAAGTTTTCAAAGCTGTCGATAAAGCCGTCTTCGTCGATATTAAATGTGTGTCCTTCAAATTCAACTGTTGGCATGGAAAACTTCCTCCTTTGGTTTGATTAAAAATTAGTATATGGCGTCTCTCGTGACGATTATTTTTTACCACTTAAAGACGGAGAAATAAAAAATTAAATTTATTTAATATAAAAAATCACAGGCAATGTCAATATTAAAATTGTATCCCCCAGCCCGCGCATGGATTTAATCTCTTGGTAATGACGGTTTTGTTGCACGCCGAAGATCGGATCAATATTCCTTGGGCATGGCATTGAGCTGAGACAGGGTGAATACCGGGCCGTCTTTGCAAACTAGGTCCTTGCCGATGTTGCAGCGGCCGCAGATGCCGATGCCGCATTTCATACGGTTTTCAAGGGACATGATGATGTTGTCATGACTGTATCCCAGGTTGTCTAAAACCGGCTGGGTAAATTTGATCATGATGGGCGGGCCACAGATAATTGCATAGGTGTCGGCATCCGCCGGCGGCGCGAATTTTTCCGTGATGGCCGGGACAAAACCCTTGTGATATTTCCAGTCGGGATCATCCGTTCCGTCCACGGTGATGTGCATGTTCATGTCGTCGCGTTCGGCCCAGGACTTGAGTTCTTCCTTGTATAGCAGCATACCGGGCGACCGTGCGCCATAAATGACATGAATATCTTTGAATTTTGATCGGTTGGCCGGATCGGTCATGAAAATGATGGAACTGCGAAGGGTGGTGAACGCAAAACCGCCGCCGATAATGACGATGTTTTTCCCCGCCAAGGTCTCCCAGGGGTATGGATGCCCCAACGGCCCACGGATGCCCATGATTTCACCTTCCCGCATGGCATGCAGATGGGATGTCACCTTGCCGGTTTTAAATATGGTAAATTTTACAAAGCCCTTTTCCGTGGGCGATGACGCGATGCCGATAGGGATTTCCCCCAAGCCCGGCACCGACAATTCGGCAAACTGGCCCGCCCGGTATGCGAATTTTTCCTCATCCTCTGGTCGGATAAATACGAACTTGAATGTTTTTAAACTTTTATCTTCTGTTTCAGTGATGATCTGATCGATCCGCACCGGATATGGTAAATACGGATTTTGCACAGTATGCCCCCTTTGCTATGACGATGCCACTTCGCACTTACAGGCTTCAGGATCGAAATTGTTCATTTTATTGCATATGCTTCGGATGTCGATGTTGACCGGACAAAGCCGGACGCACCTGCCGCATCCCACGCATTGAATGCCGTTGTCATATTTATCCACATAATATTTCAGTTTGTGCATGAACCGCTGGCGCACCCGTTCATGTTTTTTCGTCCGCGGGTTGTGTCCTGATGCGTGCAGGGTGAACAGGGGAGACATGCACGAATCCCAGTTGCGCATGCGGACCCCGGATTTCCCGAAGGTTTCATCCTGGATGTCAAAGCACCAGCATGTGGGACAGACATAGGTGCACGTCCCGCAGTTGATACAGGAGATGGCTTCTTCTTCCCAGAAAGGCGCGTCGTAGAGTTCAAGGATTTCTCTTTTTTTGATATTGTCAAAAGAGACTGCCGATGTAATATGCTCATTTGCCGCTGCGGCCATGGAGGTGATTTTTTCTTCGGCGCCGCCGCCCGCTTCGGTGGTCCATCCGGCGGTTTCCAGCAGGGACTCGCCTTTGGGTGTGAGCGGTTCAGCAAAAAAATCATCGCCGTCTTCAACCAACAACACATCCAAGCCTTCCTTTCCGAAAGGACCCGTGCCGGCGCTGGTGCAGAAGCATGTGGCGCAGGGTTCGTTGCAGGCCAGACCCACAAAAGTCGTGGCTTCATAGGTCCTGACCCAGAAAGTGTCCTGATATTCCGGGGTATCGAAATTGCGTCGGACCAGTGGAAAAGCAAGCGCGTCGCACGGCCGGATTCCGATGACCGCCCTGGGCCGTTCATCCATGGGGACTTCCTTGAGAATACGGCAGTCGTCGTCGGCATCGTTCAAGCTGTAGGTGAACATGAGCTGGGTCTGGGGATACACGATGGCTTTCGGGGACATCCGGGTGTTGCTGAAACTGAAATCCGGCATGTCGGCATCCCCTAACGCTTTAAATTCAAATTCGTCTTTTTCCCTGACCGGACCGAAAACGCTGTGGGTGCGTTTGAGCTTGTCGATCCCTTCTTTCAAGCTTTTCTTATCGATTTTGATGAGCTTCATATCATTGCCCTTATATAAATCGTGGATCGTGAATTTTTCCGTGAAAAAAATTACCGGATGAAATCGTCCGGATCATCCGTTTTATAGACATCCAGCGGCGGGCGTTTGTCTAAGGTCAATCCGGCTTCCCAACCGTAGAGTTCAAAACAGTCCTTGTTGAGTTTTTTAGTGAATTCCCGAACCTTGATCCCCATGGGGCAGGCGGTTTCACAGGCCCCGCAGTCGGTGCACCGGCCCGCGCAATGATAAGCCCGCAACAGATGAAATGTCCGGACATCAATGGGGTCCTGGCTTTTGCCCACCCACTGGGGCCGGGACTCGTCCACAAAACAGGTGGGGCAGTAGCAGAGCGGGCAGGCGTTTCTACACGCATAGCACCGGATGCAAGTGGAGATCAGATCCTCGAAATAGTTCCACTTTTCTTCGGGCGAGAGCGCTTCGACCTTTTTAACCGAAGCATATGCATCCACGCCGGTCTGTTCGGCAACGGGTTCACCGACCATTTCATCATGGATCACGGGGTTGCGATGGGTGCAGACCGCGCAGTTTTCCCGCAGCACATCGGTTTTGGCGATGGTTTTGGAAAAGCCGTTTCCCGAAACCGTTATCGCATCGTCGGTTTCTTCCACGGATGTGATTTCGCCTTCAACCCTTGCGCAGACTTTATTCCGGTCAACCATACCGGTGCAGGGAACGCCGATGATGACCAGTTGATCCCGCTTGATCTTGTTTTCAATGATATGGGTCACCAGGTTGCGGGAATCGCATCCTTTGGCGACAATGCCGATGCGTTCCTTGCTGTCGGTGACGTAATTGGCCAGGTTCAGGCCGCAATGGCTGTCCCATATCAGTTCCACGGCCATGGCCGGAGACGTGACGTAGTGGGGCTGATTCATCATGGGGACCGTTCCCTTGCGGAAACCAATCACCCGGTCGACCTTTCCTTCCGTCAGCAGCCGCGCGGCGATTTCTCTGATTTTTTCTGTATATCCAGTCATGTTAATTAACCTTGGGTTCGGTTTTGGCATAGTTCAGGGCAGGCTCCAGTGCCTTTACCTCTTCGGTGATTTTCTTGACCACATCCACGAATTTTGTGGATTCAGCGGAAGAGATCCATGAAAAATGAAGGCGGCCGGGGGCGATTCCGGTGTGCTCCAGCAGGTTTTTCATTAAAGCGAATTTTCGACGTGCGTAATAATTACCTTCCAGGTAATGGCATTCGCCGGGGTGTCACCCGGATACCCAGACGGCATCAGCGCCCCTGCGCAGGCCGGCGAGAATGAATTTCGGGCTCATGCGTCCGGTGCAGGGAATACGGATCACCCGGATGTTGGGCGGGTATTCCATCCGGCTGACGCCTGCGAGGTCGGCTGCGCCGTAGCTGCACCAGTTACACAGGAAGCTCAGTATTTTGGGTTCGTTTTCAGCCATATCAATTATCTCCTTAAATTCATATATCCGTGACCAATGCTTTATCGATCATCGATAAATTGTCAACCGGTAAAAATTATATTGCTTCCGCCAGTTCGAAAATCTGTGAAAAGATCTGATCCGTGTCAAAACCTTTCAGCCGGATGGCGCCTGAACGGCATGATGCGACGCAGAGCCCGCATCCTTTGCAGAGGGCGGGATTGATTTCGGCTTTGCCGACCATCCTGCCTTCGGCGATAAACGAGGGCGCGTTGTAGGGACAAATGGACAAGCAGACGCCGCAGGCCGCGCATTTCAGGGTTTCCACCTGAGCGATGGTGCCGCTGCTGTAGACGGTTTGCTTGGCCAGAAGGGTGACAGCCCTTGCCACAGCAGCCTTAGCCTGAGCGATGGATTCGTCAATGGGCTTGGGATAGTGCGCCAGACCGCAGAGGAAGGCGCCGTCCGTTGCGAATTCCGACGGGCCTAGCTTGGCATGGCGTTCAATGAAAAAGCCGTCTTCATTCATGGGAACCTTGAAGAAATTGGCCAGTTGTTCGTCGCCCCGGGGAATGATGGCTGTGGCCAAGGTTACCAGATCGGCGCTTATCTCCATGGAGCGACCCAGGACGTGATCGGCCACGGTGACGGTTATCCGCCCGTTTTCAACGGCCACCAGGGGCTTCTGGTCCATGGAATAGCGAACAAAGATAATCCCTTTTTCCCGGGCTTTTTTATAGAGGTATTCCTTTTCACCGTAAGTCCGGATATCCCGGTAGATGATATATACGTTCGTGTCGGCATTTCGGTGTTTCAACTCCAGGGCGTTTTCAATGCTGTGGGTGCAGCATACCCGGGAGCAGTACATCCGTCCGGGTTCCCTGGAACCCACGCACTGGATGAAAACCGCGGACTGGATGTTGTTGAGGCCGGGATCGTTTTCGATGAATTTTCTGTCCAGGTCCAGGCTCGTGATGATCCGCGGGTCCTGACCGAAGCCATATTCATCCGGAGTCAGGGGTGAGGCCCCGGTCGCCAGCACCACCACCCCGTGTTCGATATCCTGAAGTTTTCCATTGGCGGAAAGGGTCGATTTGAAATTGCCGACAAAACCTTCCACCGCCGTGATGCGGGTGTTGAGGTGCAGGTGGATACTTTCATCGGATTCAACGGCGGAAATGAGTTCTTCCAGTTTTTCTTGGACCATGTCCCCCCGGGCCGTGTGGAAGATATTGCGGGCCTGACCGCCGAGCAATGATTCCTGCTCCACCAGATGGGTTTCATATCCCTGGTCGGCGAAACTTTTAGCCGCCGCAAGGCCAGAAATGCCCCCGCCCACCACCATGGCCGCCTGATTAACCGGCAGGGCGACCTCTTTCAAGGGTTCCGTCAGCGCCACTTTGGCCACGGACATGCGGATCAGATCCTTGGCTTTCGTGGTGGCCAGGTCCGGGTTGTTCTTGTGGACCCAGGAATCCTGGTTGCGGATATTGGTCATTTCAAAAAGGTACTTGTTTAAACCGGCGTTGATGAGCGTTTCCTGGAAGAGCGGTTCGTGGGTTTTGGGTGTGCAGGCCGCCACCACGATCCGGTTCAGGCCCTTTTCCCTGATGAGCTTGGCCATGCCGTCCTGGGTGTCCTGGGAACAGGCAAAAAGGTTGTCGGTGACATAGTCCACGTAGGGAAGGCCGGCCGCGTATTCCACCACCGCGGGGGCATCCACCACTCCGGCAATATTGACGCCGCAGCGGCAGACAAAGACGCCGATACTGGGCCGGTCGCCCACCACATTGGTTTCCGGTACGAACTCTTTTGTTTTCGTGCGGGTGTTTCTGGCCGGAGACAGCAGCTCGCCGGCGGCGGATGCCGCAGCGCTGGCATCGATGACGGCTTGGGGGATGTCCTTGGGGCCCTGGAACGCGCCGCAGGCAAAGATGCCCGGCCTGGATGTGGTCACGGGTGCAAAGGTCTCGGTTCGGCAGAAATTGCCGGGCGTCAGTTCAATGTTGAGGCTGCCGGCCAGCTCCACCAGTGCCGGCGGGGTCTGCAGGCCGATGGAAAGCACCACCATATTGAAAATTTCGGTTTTGAGTCCGCCGTCCTCGGTGACATAGCGAAGCTCCAGGTCGCCGGTGTCGCCAATGGGAGTGATGGTGTGAACGCGACTCCGGATGAACCGGACCCCGCTTTTGGTTTTGGCGTTCTCGTAGAAGCGCTCGAATTCCTTGCCGGGGGTCCGCATGTCCATGAAAAAGATGGCGCAGTCCAGATCATCGCCAGCATGCTCCTTGGCAATGACAGCCTCCTTGATGGCGTACATGCAGCAGACCGACGAACAATAGGAATTGTCGCAGCGGTTCTGATCACGGGATCCGACACACTGGAACCAGGCGATCTTCTTCGGTTCCTGGTGATCCGAAGGCCGGGTCACATGTCCCATGGTGGGACCGGACGCTGACAGCAGTCGTTCGAATTCAAGGGACGTCAGTACATTGGGGAGGCCGGCATACTGGTAATTGTCAAATGCCGACGGATTGAACGGCTCAAACCCGGGCGCCAGGATCACGGCTCCCACGTTTAAGACGACCATTTTTTCCTTCTGGGTGAAATCCACCGCGCCCACCGGGCATTTTTTTTCGCAGGCCCCGCATTTCTGTTTCTGGATATAAATGCATGCATCCGGGTCGATGCGATATTTCAAGGGCACTGCCTGGGGATATTCCACATAGACGGCTTTTCGCTGGGCAAGCCCCGCATTATAGGTGTCCTCGATTTTCTTGGGACATTTCTCGGCGCAAACGCCGCAGGCGATGCATTTGTCCGTATCAATATATCGGGGCTGCTGGAGCAGTTCGACTTGGAAATTTCCCGCGCCGCCTTTAATGCCTTTGACTTCGGAAAGGGTGATAATCTCGATATTCAGGTGCCGGCCGACCTCGACCAGTTTGGGCGAGATAATTCACATGGCGCAGTCATTGGTGGGGAAGGTCTTGTCCAGCTGGGCCATGACCCCGCCGATGGACGGGCCTTTTTCCACCAGATAAACATAATAGCCCGAATCCGCCAGATCCAGGGCGGATTGCATACCGGCGATACCGCCGCCGACGACCATCACAGATCCGATTACGTCGTTGGTCATAGAGCCTGTTAACTCCTTAATTGTGCATGTTCGAGCAGTTGTCATGGTATTCGCTTTTGTATCGACAAAAAAACGATATAAAATCAAGGGGTAACCGTTTTGATTTTTTGTGAATCAAATTTTCTTGATATCTTCAATCAGTTGTGATGTCAATAAAATTTTGAGCAATTCCTCATCAAATTTCAATTCGCCCAACAAAAAAGCAGGGGGTAAAAATTTCGAATATCCCAGACATGGCGGCCGCGCATAAAAAAAAACTCATCGTCATCTGCGGACCCACGGGCGTCGGTAAGACGGCGCTTTCCCTGGAGATGGCCGACCGGTTTTGCGGCGGCATCATCAGCGCCGATTCCATGCAGATCTATAAGCACATGGATATCGGCACGGCCAAACCGACCTTGGCGGAGCGGTCGCGGGTCCCCCATTATATGATCGATATCGTGACCCCGGATGTGGATTATGACGCGGCGCGATTTTCCCGGGAGGGACGCGCGGCCGTCGCCCATCTGCATCAACAGGGCAGAAACTCCTTTGTTGTCGGCGGGACGGGGTTTTATATCAAGGCCCTTGTTTACGGCCTTTTTGACTCGGCTCCGGCACGTGACGATATCCGCCATAAATTAAGAGAAGCTGCTGAAAAAGAGGGCGGGGAGGCCATGTATCGGCGGCTGCTCATCGTTGATCCGGCAAGCGCGGCCCGGATCCATCCCAATGACACTTACCGGGTGATCCGGGCCCTTGAGATTTATGAGCGCACCGGCCGTCCCATGTCCCGATACCAGGAAACCCATGCATTCGCGGACGATCCATTCGACGTTTTGAAAATATGCCTCAACCGGGACCGGGAAACCCTGTATGCGCGGATCGATCACCGGGTGGCGCAAATGATGGAAGAGGGGCTGATCGACGAGGTGAAAAACCTGCTGGAGATGGGATATTCGGAAAAACACCGGCCCATGCAGGCCCTGGGCTACCGCCATGTGCTTGATTTCCTGGCCGGCCGGACCAATGCTGATGAAATGATCGATACTTTAAAACGCGACACCCGCCATTACGCCAAACGCCAGTTGACCTGGTTCCGTAAAGACCGGGAAATGCTCTGGCATTCCCCGGAGGATATTGATGCCGTAGCCGAGCGCATCGGGCGGTTTCTGGAAGCTTCCAATTAAAAAAGTTCTGGCGGGAGCAGCAAGATGAGGGATATTGTCTTTTATCGCTAAAACAGATCATCAGGAGGAAAGCCTATATGAGAGCGTTTGTCACCGGCGCCGGCGGTTTTATCGGCGCCCATCTTGCCGAAGAGCTTATCAAAAGAGGACACGAGGTCACCGGCCTTTTCATGCCGGAAGAAGACAGCCGCAGGGCTGAAAAGGCGGGGATCATGATCCGCCGCGGAGATATCACCCGGCCCGAAACTCTGGAAGGACTATTCGACAAGGTGGACATCTTGTTTCACCTTGCCACCCGCACCAGCGATTGGGGCGCAACATCGGCCTTTGAAAAGATTATGGTTCAGGGGACCGGAAATATCCTTCGGGCCTGCCAAAAAAGCGCTCCCCGGTTTATCTATTTCTCATCCATTGCCGCTCTTGGTCTTAATCGTCATCTGGATGGACTTGCCGAGGAAGCCACTCGAGAGGTCACGGGAATCGCCTATTGTGATACCAAAATAAAAGCCGAGGATCTGGTTCGGGCGTTTTGCCACGAACATGATATTGGTTATACCATCATCCGTCCCGCCAATGTGATCGGGCCCGGAAGCGTCTGGGTAAAGGATATTCTGGATGCGTTTGAGCGCGGACCGGTTCCCCTGGTCGGCGGCGGCAAGGCTTCGGGCGCTTTTGTCTATGTGGACAATCTCGTGGACGGCACCCTCCTGGCTGCGGAATCCGATGCCGCCAAAAATCAGACCTATCACTTCCGAGATGATTACGACTTCACCTGGGGCGCCTACATCAATTTTCTGGGCGCCCATATCAACAAAAAAGCCTTCGGCAGCATCCCGTTTCATGCGGCCTGGTATCTGGGCCAAATTCTTGAAATGATTCTGACCCCTTTACATATCCGGCCGCCGATGACCCGTCTTGCCGCGGGTGTTTTCGGCCGCAGCAATGATGTGGACACGACAAAGGCCAAAAAGGAATTGGGTTGGTCGACCCGGGTCCCCCTTGACGAGGCGCTTGCGAAAATTTCTTCATGGATCAGGGAAGTCCATATACCGGCAAACTTACAGAAGAATCCGGAAATGAAAAGGTTTAACCGCAAGGTCGTCTTTATTACCGGCGGGTCCAGCGGAATCGGCTTTGCAACCGCCAGGCTGCTGATCCGATACGGTGCGAATGTTGTTTTGATTGCCCGAAATTCCGAGAAGCTCGAAGCGGCGAAAAACAGCCTTGATGCCGTAAAACTTGTGCCTGACCAGACCATTGACGTCATCTCCATGGATGTGGGAAACCCCGGGGAAGTCAATGAAAAGATGAAAAACGCCGTCGAGACCTTCGGGGCGCCCGACATTCTGATCAACAGCGCCGGCATCAATAAATATGCGGATCATTTCGAAAACATCACCTGCGACATGTTCAGCGAGGTCATCAATACCAATGTCAACGGCGTACGAAACGTCACCCATGCGCTGCTTCCGGCGATGAAGGAGAAAAAGGGCCATATCGTGATCCTTTCTTCCGCCGCCGCCCTGTTCGGCATGTTCGGCTACACCGCCTACGGCACATCCAAGGCCGCTCTGATGGGATTTGGGGAAAGCCTGCGGTATGAACTGGCGCCCCTGGGGATGCCGGTGACGGTTGTCTTCCCTCCGGAAGTGGATACCCCCATGAATCTTGATGAGGCCAAAACCCTGCCCCCGGAGGGGCGGGCCATGAAAAGCATGGCCGGTTTACTTGAACCCGATTATGTCGCCCGGGTCATTGTAAAGGCAATTTCAAAAAGGAAATATTTTGTCATCCCCGGA
>Ga0351930_1169_pt1 | contig 10711 bp, 7 predicted proteins | sample BONcelT113001E10_FD_205823 | JGI IMG/M metagenome (GOLD analysis project Ga0351930, IMG submission 205823) | Enriched cells from coal bed in the Powder River Basin, Montana, United States - BONCAT cells T11 rep2 HSBNCT.T11.300.1.E10 ...
ATGGTGGACCAGACCAGATCCACGCAGAAAACCATGATGAATATAGGCGTTCCTTATATGAAGCAAGTGAAAAACAGCATGTATAATGCGATTGAAACACCGATCGGATTTTTTGATTCGATGAGTAATAACCTGTCCTCTAATCCGGCAGTCAAGAGCTACATGGATCTTTCTAAACAGGTAGTAGGATTTTACCAGATGCCATGGATGAACCTGGATGCAGGTTCTTCCAGCGCAACTGCTGATTCAGCTGCAAAAACAACGGCGGCAGATACGCCAATGGTTATGAAAAAAGTTAACTAATAATAAACTCAAGCCTATAGAGCAAAAACAAAGGGAGCTGGTGTAAACCAGTTCCCTTTGTTTGATTCAGCCGCTGGTATTGTTACTACAAGAACTTATAAACCTATCTGGTTTGAGAGAAGTAATATCCAGTTCGGATTTTTTGTCAATAATTAATTGAGCTAAAATTTCCCCTGCGGCAGGTGCATGCATAAAGCCGTGCCCACTAAATCCACATGCCCAATAAAAGCCGGGTATTTCGGGAAGTTCACCCAGGATAGCGTTATCGTCCGGAGACATAGAGCGTAATCCTACAAAGACCGACTGCATACGGGCATTATAAAAAAAAGGAAAGTGTTTAGTAGCTACTGTAACCAAATCTTCAATTTTTGACCACTGAACCTTAGTATCCCATCCGTGAGGATATATGGTATCAATGCCTCCGGTTGTAAGGCGTCCTCCTCCAGAGCGAAGCAAATACCAACCAGTATCTGCATCCGTTATAAGTGGGATTGAATTATTAAGAATTGGCATTTTTTCAAGTAAAACTACTTGCCGGTGATGGACAGTAACTGGCATAGAAACACCTATTAGTTTTCCAATTTGTTTGGCCCAGACCCCAGTAGCATTAACAATAATGGGCGTTGATAATTTATAGTGTTTGCTCTCTATATTAAAGTATTTATCTTTTCCTCTGGTAATTGAATATACAGCTTCATTTAATAATATTGAGACGTTTTGCTTGCGAATTAAACGGAGTAATCCTTGTATTACTCCATCTGGACTTGCATGACCGTCGGTTGGACAAAATGTTCCCCCAATGATATTGTCTATTTTCAGTGCAGGAACTAATTCATTGGCCTGCTTGGGAGAAATTAGCCTGGTAGGCACTCCCAGACTGGACTGCATTTGCACATTCTTTTTTAGCTTCTCCAAATTAGTTTCTTTTGAAGTAATAAACATATACCCATTGGAATGAAATTCTACTGCAACACCTGTTTCTTCTTCCAGTGTACGATAAAAGGGAATAGACATACTGCTCATAATAACATTGATACTAGAAGAAAACTGATGGCGGAGTCCACCGGTACAACGCGCAGTTTCACCCCAACCAGCTCCTGGTTCTTTTTCCATGATAACAATTTTACCTGCGTTTCTTTTAGCCAGGTGGTAGGCAACACTTAATCCAACTATCCCCGCACCAATAATTACAATATCAGCAGTTTTCACAAAATACCCCCTTGAATTATAGGGACAATATTTCTCAATGATTTCTATCTATCTTTAATATATGAAGATTGTTTATAATAGTGTGCTAGGATTAGGAGTTTGTCAAGGGTTGTCGAGGGGACGGGGACTTGTCTGGTAGGAGAAGACAAAGAAGTCAAGGGGACAGGGACTTGTCTGGTAGGAGAAGACAAAGAAGTCAAGGGGACAGGGACTTGTCTGGTAGTGAGTTAGGGGGACTGTCCCCTTAACTCGCCTTTGACTCGCTTGGTATAATTCCCGGCCATCGCTTCTCACTATCACTGCACTATATTTCCATTAAGTATATCTTTATATGCTTAATCTTCTTTTACTAACCGAATATACTGCCATGATCAAAAATAAAACAAATCCAAATATGACTGGATGATAAATGATAAATACTCCTGCGATAACTGGGGTGAGCAACAACCGAACTAATGTTTTTAGTGTTTGACTGGATGCAATTGCAGCCGCAATTGGCGGTGAATGCTGGTAATAATATTTCACAAAGGCTGTCCCCCAAGCATTTGTTAATAAATATTGATCCCTAAATTTCCTAAGGAGTTCTACCGACCAATCAAACTTGGAGCCGAAAGCAGCGGTAGCAATGAAACATTCATCTGTGGTGGTAGACGGGAAAACTGCCGTGACTACCCCTGAATCTGCTGAGTTGGTTGTTATTGCTCCATCTATAGTAAAAAAGTTTGCATCAACACCTGACAGCGTATAGCCTGTCTTCGGTATGATCGTTATTGTCGCGGTGTAGACTGTATTGGCACCAAAGGCAGCATCTGCTGGTGACCAGGATATGGTTGCTGTATATTCAGTTGTATCTGTTATTGTTGATACCGGTATTGCTCCCGTTACCGGGGCTGCTACTCCAATTATTGCAGGGGTTAATTTGGATCCAGTACATGTGAACACTCCTGCGGTCGTTGCCGCATAAAATGCTCCAGGCAAAGGTGCACCTGCGGGAGCAATGACAGCCACATTAGGCGATGCCGTAACTAACCCAGCTTTTATTCTATACCAGTGCGTCCTTTCAGCTTCGGGTGATATGTACATAAAGCTGGATAACATAACACCGGTGTCGACAGTACTAAAAGCAATCGGATAACCACCCGCCTCAAAGTCTCGCGCAGTTTCGATCCATGTCAACCCGGCATCACGGCTTTCGAAGATTCCATAGCCGGCTAAATTTACGAAGTTGCCAACAACTATAACATGTTCATCGTTATTCGGATCAACAGCCACGTAGCTCGGCATAAATTGCCTATCCGTGAATCCCGCTGCAATATTTGGCTGCAAATTTGTCCAATTTGCTCCACCGTCTGTGCTTTTATAAAGTATAAGCGGTTGGTAGACGATATACTCACCATTATTCACCCATTCAAAATTGCGGGCAATCGCATACACAACCCGCGACCCTGAAGCGGGTGCAGCTGTTGCCCTTACCATCTCCAGACTGCCGGTCACACTTACCTTATACCAGTTGTTTCCCCCGTCATTACTTTTATACAAACCTTCTCCGCTGCCCCCTCCGGTTTGCAATCCGGCGTACAATGCTCTTACTTCTCCGATAGTCTCTCCGAAAATAAGTGAATTTTCATAAATCGAAAAATAAGGTTGGTTAGGATTTGATCCAACACCTGTCAACGGCAGCCCATTGTTTGCAGCCCTCCAGGTAAGCCCGCCATCAGTTGTTTTATAAATGCCACCGATACCTTGATCTATATTAATATAGCGCTGCAGTCCTACATAAACAGTCAGAGGATTTCCCGGATCAACGATAAGATCTCTGATAACCGCTCCCGGCAAAATTTCCGTATTCGAGCCCGACGCAGGTGTCCAATTGACACCTGCATCTGTGCTCACAAACACCTCTTTCTCCGTAGCAGCATACAATCGGCTGCCGTTCCCTGCCCAAGCTAATTTTTTTATTGAAACAGCCGGCAATGTAGAATTCGAGATCTTATTCCATGAATAACGTGTAAAGCCTATGTTCGAAGAATCGCTGAGAGCTGTGCCTGCCAGTCTTGCTTCTATCATTGCTGTACTAATTGTGAAGTTGGCGTTGGGAGGCAGATATGTTGCGGTGTAATCGTCAAAAGCCGTTATAACGCCAACTTCCGCATTCCCTCCTAATACTCCGTTCACATACCACTCAAGCTCAGGTAATAAATATCCCGAGACATCCGCACTAAACGTCAGGGAGTAATTTAAAGGCTCTCCCACATTGACCAGTCCTTGTTTAGGCGGATAAAACGTTAGCCCGTCGGTCGGCTTGTTATTTGTTCCTCCCAACAGGAAGCCTGTAACAAAACCCGCATATGAACTAGTTGAGGTGGTATATTTAATTATTAGATCATCCAAAACATCCCCATTCACCTTGGCTACCGACATACTTAATATTCTTCGGGTTGTAGTCCATATCTCTTTCTCAAAGGTAAAGGTGCCATTACCGTTATTTGCCCAAAGTCCAATTACATCAGTGCTCACGCCATTTCTTTGCAGGGTTTCAACCGTCAGCAGGTCTGCAAGGCCATCCCCGGTTTGATCCGTAACTGCCTTTATATCCTTTGAAATACCAGTATTAATAAACGCTGATGCAAATCCCCCTTCGGCATTGCATAAGAACAGGGAAGCAGTACCGTAATAATCTCCAATCAGGAGATCCTTCCGCCCATCACCGTTAAAATCCTCTAAAATACTTGGCCGCACGGATTTCAACTCATTTCCCCAAGGTTTAACAATTGGTGTCGAGGTAAATATCCCGGAACCATTATTCAAAAGAACCGTGAAGGACACACCATTCGCAACCGGATAACTCGAAGATTGTTTGACAACAACTATGTCAGTATATCCGTCACCATTCTGATCTCCGAGATGTATCCAGTCGGGTGTACCTCCTGTGGCATAAAAAGCACCACCAAGATTGAACTTGCCGTCTCCGCCGTTCAACCTGATAGAAATACCACTCTGGACGGAAGAAATCATATCGTCATAGCCATCGTTATTCAAATCGGCAAATACAATTACCGGGGACGCAATCCCGCCTGTCGCAGGTGTTGCGATTCCGTCACGGTTGCTCCACAAGCGTTCGAAGTTGCCTGTTCCATTACCTTTATAGGTAATTGTCTCATCGTATCCTCCGTCATTGTCATTGTCCTTCATTTCCACCAGATCGGCACGCTGGTCATTCGTCAAATCCCACATCCAGGTCTTTTTCGACACCAGATTGTACCCATCAAAGCGGCGCACCAGGTCAAACGTACCATCACCTTGCCCCTTATAAAAGAACAAACCTTGTGCATTTTTGTGAATACCCACAATCCATACATCGAGCAACCCATCACCGTCAACGTCCGTAACATGATGAGTCCCGAGACTCATACCGCTGCTTCCGCTGGGCACTGGCAGGCTCATGGCTTCAGCGAATGTACCGTCGGGTAAGGTCGTGGCAGCCAAAGTAGTGAATATGACCTGCTTAGCAACACTCCAATTTCCAGCCGCATCTTTAGCTTTAATCTCAAAAGTATAAGAAGTATTTGCAGAGAGTCCCGTTACTGAATATGAAGTTTCATAAGGTTCTACATCGGCAATCTTCACTGTATTTTTATAAATCGCATATCCCGTTACACCAGCATTATCGACAGCCGGCGTCCACGTCAGCGTTGCCTCTGTTTGAGTTATACCGGTTTTATCAAATACACTTTGGGCTGGCCAGACGGGCGGTTGTTCATCAATCCCATACACCAATTCTATTACTACAATTGGCGCAGTGAGTGAATTGTCATTGTCAACATCCGCAGGTAATGCGCCCCAGCTAGCCGTAAACGTGTAAAACCCTGCGACTTCGCAATTATACGTGTCCGTATCTATCCAAACAACCGGTATATTACGATATGTGGCATCATCCAGCTTAACGTTAATAGATGATGGAAGCGCAGCTATAACTTCAGCTGCATTTAAATATTGTACATCACCGCCCATGATTGTACCGGTTGGATACAAAGTTACTAAATCATAGGATGCCATGCTGATTGTTACTAGGCCGGTGGGTCTGAATATTTGAACCCGATTGTTTAATGTATCCGCCACATATACATATCCGGATTCATTTACCGCAATGCCATTCGGTGCTGCGAATTGACCTTTTTTTGATCCAGCCATTCCCCATTGCGTGAGATACTGACCTGACGAATCAAATTTCTGAATACGGTTATTTTTATTGTCCGTCACATAAATATATCCTTTTACATCTACCGCTATGCCAGCCGGAAATCTAAACTGGCCATTTTCATTTCCCTCTACACCCCAGCTTAATAAAAAGACGCCTTCAGAATCAAACTTTTGAATACGTTCATTAAGTGAATCTGCTACATAAACATTACCGGCATTATCAACTGCTATACCGTGAGGTTCACTAAACTGACCATTTTCACTGCCATTACTCCCCCAGGCTTTTATAAATTCACCCTTCAAATTGAATTTTTGAACACGGGCGTTATTTAAATCTAAAACATATACATAACCATTTGCTACCGCAATTCCCCGAGTCATCGCAAATTGACCGTCACCTGTTCCATCTTCACCCCATTGTGCAATAGCCTCTCCAGATAAGTTAAATTCCTGGTATCGAGAAGTCTCGGAATCCGTCACATATAGATTGCCTTCCCCGTTGGGGTCAACCGCAATTCCATACGGATACATAAATAATCCCAACGTATCCCCATAAAAACCCCATTTTGCTTGAAATTCTCCTGTTTGATTAAATTTCTGGATTCGATGATTATAGTATTCAGCAACATAAATATTCCCCTCTGCATCAACCGCAACGCCATAAGGGCTATTGAATTCACCATCCCCCTCACCAGGATCTGGAGCAGTACCACCCAACTCTTCAACATACTCATAGATTTGAGCTTCAACAGCCTGAATTTGGGAATTATTAATACATAAAACTAATATGGAACTTATAATAATTGCTAACAATTGCTTAAAACGTATATTTATTTGTTTCACACTCCTCTTATGCTATTTCCTCTTAGAGTTGGGTTTTCAAAAAAACACACTTGCCTTTCCCTTGGCAATTAGGGATTTATAATTGGTATTATTTTCTATACTAATAACTAACAATCCTTCTACTTTTATACCTAATCAGAGAAAAATGTTTAACTGTCTATATTGGATGGCCATCGGTTCCAGCAACGGTTCATGCCCATATTATTACTATGTTGGATATTTATGAAAATGCTGGATTTTCTAAAGGAATCAAGACAGTCTGAGTCAGAGGGACTGACCCTTTAACTCTTCCCACAAAAAAGAACCTAAAAAAGGGGCATAATGCCCCCAAAGCCCGACCGGCAAAATCATGCTCCAAAACTGCGTTCAGATCGGGCGCTGCGATACGGAGGCCAAGGCAATTTCCTTAGGTGAATACACTAATTCAAACGATAATTTTGAAAAAACTTATTAATAGTTCCTTTATGTTTGGGGAATTTACGTTCAACCACAGTGTTTATTTCGTCAATGACATAGGAACATAATACAAGCGTATCTCGTTCTGAAACTTTCCTTTGCTTTCTGCGTTGCTTCATATATTTTTCCAAGTTTTGAACGAGAAAATGCTCTAATATCAATAGCTAAATTATGAATCTTCGTTGCAAATCTTACTTGTTCTTGTGTTGCAAATAATTTGCAATATATTTGGCATCTTTGATTTCCAGGCCGCGCTCCCCGGCCATTGATTCTAGGTGATGGGTAAATTCATGCTTTAGTGTGTGAGCGAGCTGTTCCTTCAAAAATTCCTTGTTGAGATTCCCATATACTTGCATAAACGACCCATAATAGATGGTTATATATCTGCCCAAACACCCGTCTCTGTGATACTCGCCCAGTATATAAAGATCATTATTCCTACCCAAGGGATTGCGTTTGGTATCGGGCATGAGAAGGATGCCGCCGTTAAGTTCTTTATAAATCTCCTGCGGAAGCTCGGTTGCTATTTCGTCAAGCATTACTTCCATTTCATCTAATGATATCATCGAATATCCTTCTCCTTTAATAAGTTACTACCAAACAAAATACCGTCCCCTTTTTAGGTTTCTGATTTTATATCTTAATTGAGAATAGTATTTGGTAACCGGACTATAATCCATAATTTGATTTTCCTTTAAATGTAGACTAGTAAGGTTGGTTAGATTTTCTAGAGCTTTAATATCATTAATTTTATTATTTCGCAATATCAAAATATTATAGGAGTACTTTCTTGGATTTGTTTTTCTATTCCAGAATCAATAGGGGGAGATGGATTATTCTCTGTAGTACTTATTTTAATCTCAGTGCTCACTGGATTTTGTGATATACGATTTTCACTTGGCAATAATGATTTGAATGCATATACTCCACCTGTCAAAAGTGCGATAACAAGGCAACAACCGATTATTAAATTTTTAGTTTTACCTTTTGGATCGGAAAGTACAAAATCAACCGGCTCGCTATCACTTATCTAAACAAACTGATGTAAAAGCTAAATTGTCTTTCATTTTACCCCAGCCAAATTTGATAGCCTCACCTATTGAAAAGCCTGCCATTTTATAACACCCCTTATTTAAACAAAACCACACCTGCTTTGAGGGACATCTTACGGGTTACACACTGAACATTATTCATATCCACCAGCCTGTGCGTCACCAGACTTGTTGGTATTGAACTACTACATAAGGGTTATAGCTGTAGTCCTTTATAATCTTGCCAAAGATATCAGTCAGGGCTGTTACATCTCCATGGGCGTTATGAAGATAATAAAATGTTGCAGCATCGGTTTCTCTGGATATCAGTTTATTGCCCCGGATATTTTTAGCTGTTATCCTGTTGTTCTGGTCAGTCTCCAGTATTATGTTACTCCGGTCATAGTAGTACTGGATGGCGTGGTCTATGAAACTTTTTTGGTTCTTAAAACCTGGCCGTTATATGAGTACTCGATAATCTTCTGGTTTGGGTCAATTACCCGCTCCAGCTGGTTATACCCGTTATACTGATAGGTATAGTTTTTATCAGCTATCAGATTACCGTTATACTTGACTACTTCTGCTTTGCTTATCCGGTTTCCTTCCTGGTCGTAGCTAAATCTTAACTGTTCTTCCTGCCCGCCAACTTTGCTCTCCGCTAGTAGCAGTCTGCTGTTGCGGTCATACAGGTAGTCGGTTTCTTTTATGAGGGTTCTGCCATCAGACAGCTTCATCAGTTCAGCTGCTGCCTTTATATTATTCAAATCATCAAACTGATAGTCAAGTATGCTTTCATCAGGCTCAATTACGGTTTTTAAACGGGAAAGGGAATCGTAGTAGTAACTGGTGGTTTCATTTCCTTCTACTTTTTCTATCTGGTTGCCGCGTTTATCATATTTGTATTCATAGGTTTTTAGAAGTTCGGTACCGGAGAAGTGGTTTAGACTTTTTATATTTCCGGATGAGTAGTAGGAATAATCTGTCTTTATGCCGTTTACTCCGTTTTGTTCTTCTATTAGTCTGCCGATGGCGTCATAGCTGTAGCTGAAGGTTTTGCCTTTGTCTTTTACGGCTGTAAGTCTGCCCAGCTCATCATAGCTATAGCTTAGGTCTATTTCATTTGTGGAGCTTTGTTTTACTTTGAAGCTGGTTATTCTATCAGCTTTATCGTAGGTGTAATATTGTTTGATGCCATTGGTATAATCAATTATCTCGGGACGTCCTAAATTGTCATAGGTATACCGGGTTGCTTCTGATTGGTTTCTGATACCGGTTATGTTGCCAAGAGAATCATATTTGATTAAAAAATATGCTAATTTATGCTAATTTATGTGCATTGCATTTACAATGCACATTTACCTGTGTTAAAATTTATATAATGATAGTAAAGGAGGAATGGCAAATGTCTGAAACAACAAATCTTACCATTCGGATGGATAAGGAACTCAAAGAACAGGCAGAACATCTTTTCTCTGAATTGGGTATGAATATGACGACGGCATTCACCGTCTTCGTCCGACAGGCTGTTCGGCAGAGAAAAATACCTTTTGAAATTTCTTTAAATATTCCGAATTCTGAAACAATAGCAGCTATGGAGGAAGCTAATAAAATAAGCCGTGAGCCAAATACAAAACGCTATTCAAGTTTTGAAGAACTGTTAGCCGAGGTCCAGAATGAAGTATGAGATTTTATCTACAAGCAGATTTAAAAAAGACTTAAAGACACTTATGAAGCGAGGCTACAATATCCAATTGCTGCATGATATTGTTAATCTGTTGGTCGCAGGAATCCCCTTGCCGGATAAAAATAAAGACCATATGTTAACAGGTGATTGGACCGGGCATAGAGAATGCCATATTACTCCCGACTGGCTTTTGATTTATAGAATTGACAACTATGTTTTAGTTTTAACGCTTACCAGAACAGGTACACACAGCGACTTGTTTTAATGAAGCACTAGTTTGCTGCTTGTTGTTCACAAATTGTTACCAGACAAGTCCCTGTCCCCTTGTCTGCCCCTCACTTGGTACAAATAACCGTTAATTCCCGGCCGTCGCTTCTCACTATCACTGCTCCATCTTGATCGGTACGCAGTACTTTGATGCCGGCCTGGGTCAGCATTTCCAGTACTGATGGATGAGGGTGGCCGAAGGGGTTGTTGTCGGCTACTGAAATAACGGCATAGCGAGGTTTTAACTCATGATAAAAGGCGGGTAACAGTGATCCTTTGCTGCCGTGATGAGGTACTTTTACGATGGTGATGGGATTATCTGCTTGTTCTAAAACTGTTGGCATAACTTCCGTGGTAATGTCTCCGGTTAGCAGAATAGAAAAATCACCGTATTTAATCTGCAAAACTAATGACTGGGGATTTAAATCATTCCCGGAATAGCTGTCTCCTTTCGGATGTAGAACCTTGATCTGAAAGCCTTCTTCCAGTTTTATGAACTGCCCGGTTCTTAATGGAACTATAGTAATCCCCCGGGAATTGGCTATACTCTTCAATTTTTGGTATTCCTTACGATCCTTAATGCTTTCCGGCACTCCCAGGTACTTTACCTGGGCCTCGGCTGCCACACTCTCCAGACCCTGCAAATGGTCGGTATCGGGATGAGTATTAATGAGCATTTCTACTTGGTTAATGCCCCGGTGATGTAAATAGGGTAGCA
>Ga0351930_1170_pt1 | contig 10703 bp, 9 predicted proteins | sample BONcelT113001E10_FD_205823 | JGI IMG/M metagenome (GOLD analysis project Ga0351930, IMG submission 205823) | Enriched cells from coal bed in the Powder River Basin, Montana, United States - BONCAT cells T11 rep2 HSBNCT.T11.300.1.E10 ...
CGAGCCAATCAATCCCGAAGCATGGAAATGGTATTACAAGGTTATCGGGCGCGAGCGTTGCCCCGTAATTGATACATGGTGGCAAACTGAAACCGGAATGCACATTGTATCGCCATTCCCAACGATGCCGCTCAAACCCGGCTCAGGTTCTTTGCCTTTCCCGGGCATCAAGATGGAGGTTGTGGATGAGCAAGGAAATCCTGTTAAAGCAAATGAGGAAGGATATTTGATAATCAAAACGCCGTGGCCCGCAATGGTTCGTACTATATTCAACGACCCTCAGCGTCTCGTTGACCAATATTGGACTAAATATCCCGGAGCGTACATGACCGGCGATAGTGCAAGAATTGACGAAGACGGATTTATCTGGGTTATCGGCAGAGTAGATGATGTAATCAAGGTTTCGGGTTATCGCCTTGGGACGGCAGAAATCGAAAGTGCATTCGTGAGTCATCATGCAGTTGCAGAAGCCGCTGCAATAGGTGTCCCGCACGAAATCAAGGGTAATGTAATTTATGCTTATATTATTTTGAAGCAAAATCAGCAACCAAGCGACGAATTAATCGACGAATTACGCAAACATATTGCTCATGAGGTCGGTCCGATAGCCAAGCCCGAGCATATCGAATTTGTAGATAAATTACCCAAAACTCGTAGCGGCAAAATCATGCGAAGAGTGCTCAAAGCTCAAGCTATGGGCGAAGACCCGGGCAATATTTCAACGCTCGAGGAGTAGGGTATAATATGAAAAGAGACTGCCTCAAAAGGGCAGTCTCTTTTTTTTTGGGGGGGGACAATTCACCTCACCCTTACTATCTCCAAAGTAGAGGGAGAAAGACAAACAAAAATTGCCCCAAAAGCCGCTCTCCCTCTTTAAGGAAGGGTTAGGCGAGGTGTTCCGTATTATTCATTTTCTGATTGTATTTTGTCAACTTATTTTATGACTGTGCACACTTTAAGAACTATAACTTATACTCAAAACTAAAAACTATTTCATTACGCAAATCTATATTTGTATTTGATGGAATCCAGAATTGTTCTGATAAAGACAATGAAATCCCCTTGACCGGACTATAGTGAAAACCCCAAATGTATGCTTCTCCATCTGATAATTCATTCCATGAAGTATTACTACCTGTTAATTTGGCGGATTTTAAATTATCATATCTGGCAAAAATTTCGATATTTTCTTTTATATTATATACACCGTATAAACTGAATCCAAAAAGGTCATGATTGTTTATGTGATGATAATTAGTTTGATAGTGGTAACTACTGCCAACTCTGAATTTTGAAGGCATACTATACCCGATAAAGATAGAATAGAGTTCTTCATTTTTAATCAAATCCGAATTGTCGATAAATTTTACATCATAGTACAGACGCGAAATCAATCCTTGTACAGGTTTGAAGTCAATTCCCGTTGCAGCTTTGAATTTACCTTTTTCATCTTGCTTACTTCTGAATCCTTCCCCGTTTGTGAATGCAATATCAGCGGAAAAATATTCGTTGATTTCAAAATAGCTGATAATACCCAAATCACCACTTGGAATTTTAAAATATCTGTCAGGAAATGTTTCCACAATATACCGATATCCCCAAAATTTTTCTTCTCTTATATAATGGTTCTGAAGTATTCCGCCTGCTTGAATAGTGATATTTTTATTTGGTTTATACTCAAGATATGAAAATTTTAGTGATATTGTGTAGTGACTGCCTTCTTGGTAATTATATTGGGGATAAAAGTCATTGCCTATACTATCCTTAATTTTTAAATTGTTGAAAATAGTCGGTCTTCCGGCATCCAATACCACAACACCCTTCCATTCGTGAGCAAATTGATAGCTGTAACCGAAATGTGCCCTATTAATATTCATCCCGAAGTTATTCGTATTATGTACATCAAGATTTGTTCTGTTAATAATTTGAACTATCAGATTACCTTTGGGTTCAAAAATGGAATCGTTTTGAGCAAAGATTGATTGATTCGTTGCAATAATAAATAATATTACAAGAATATGAATATTGATTATACTATTTGCCACTGCAGGACTTTTCATATCTATCAACTTTTTGTACTAAGATAAAATCATTTTGAATTACTTTTTCATTTGAATACCATCCGGGTAAAGATTCGATTAAGTCTTTAATAATTGGATTTGTAATTTGTCGAGCAATCCTATAATTTGTCCATTTACCATCCTTTTCGTCTTCAATAAATCCTTCTTTACGTAAATACGACAAGTGGTTTGATACAGTAGCTGTTGTCAAACCCAATACGGATTTAATCTCACAAACACATAACTCTCTTTTCAAAAGCATCATCAAAATCCGTACTCTATTTTGCTCTGACAAGACTTTAAACAACTCAACTTTTTTCCTCATAAATTGCCTTATAATTTACTAATTATCAAGGTGTGAGAAACGTATCATTGATGAAATTATTAAAGTTGATTCTCCGAAACACAATATCCATTTGCAATTTCAAAGGATTCAGTTCAGAAATCGCAAATGGATAAAGATATAAAAAGTAAACTATTTAAGACATTGCATCACCACTGTCTTCATGTAATTTTCTCCTGTCAAACGAGCGAAATAAGTCCCGCCGGGTACCATTTCACCAAAATTATTTCTTCCGTCCCATTCAATTGAATACACTCCACTTGAATAAACCTTCGAATCAACAAGTGTCCGGACGAGTTGCCCTCTCAAATCAAATACTTCTAACTTGATTTTACTACTATGTGGAAGAGCATAATTAAGATTAGTGCTATTCCCAAACGGATTAGGATAATTCTGTTCGAATTTGAAAGTATCAAAGTCATCATGTTTGATAATTCCGGTAGTGTGTGGGTAAACGTCGGTTCCGTGACAAGAAACACATTCCATAGTAGTCATAACTTTAGTACCATGGCAAGAATTACAAGAAGCATTTGATTCAGGTACAACAAATGTTGGACTAAAGTTACTTGCAAAGTGAGCATTCAATATTTCAGCTGTTTTAGCCGCTATATCGGCAGTCAATCTGGCACATCGTTCCTTGCGTTCAATATCACCTTTATCTTTCTTGGCTAATATACACCATTGTGTTAACGATGCATGGCATAAAACGCTACCTGATATACTTTGCGGGAGTAAATCCGTAAATCTTTTGTCACCGTAATCCGCTGTATTTGAAGCATCTGTTGGCATTTTTTCGGTAGTGTACCAACCCCAAAGTTCATTTATTAGTGCAGTTGAATCAGCTTTTGAAACAACAAGACCAATTATACCTGCACCCCCGTTAAGACAACCACATAAAGCTCCCCAAGTTGAAACACCACCACCTCTTCCATAGAGCATAATTTCTACAGGTATAAGGTTCCATGGTTCTCCGAGACTTTCGCTAAGAACTTCGAGAAAAGCCCCAAAAACACCTGCTGAACAATCTTTTCCTTCCCAATAAAGGTCATGAGCTCTGATTCTTACAACTTCCGGGTCCACATAAGTATAAGCCCAAGGCCAAGTGTAAGCTTGAGGCTTAGCATTAACAGATTTGTTTGATAATGCACTTATGCCAACTGCTCCGACAGCAGTAGCAACTGAAAATTTCGCAGCATTTACTAAAAACTGCTTTCTGGTCAATAATTCTGACATTGTAGTACTCCTATATGATAAAAGAACAATTATGAAACAGTTCAAAACAATTTATGTTATTAAACTACATGACCATATAATAAAAGTTCTCCCTTAGTCCAAAATTTTTAGACCATAAGATTGTAAAAATACATGAAGGCTATCTTCATGAAAAAACCCTTCGTGACGATAGATTTCAACATTGTTAGTATCGAGAAAAACCTGCGTAGGTATTAGCCGTATCTTAAAAGGTAGTGCTTCTGCTGGGTTCTTTCTTGCATTTATAAATTTCACATATATCTGACTGCCGTACTTCTTTTGGATTGAATCCATGACAGGTCGCATTTTCAAACAAGGTATGCAATTATCTGCACCCAATTCGACAAAAGTCATCTTTAGTGAACTGTCAAAGGGAATATCAATATCAGGGTTAGTGATAGGAATATCAGTGCAACTAATCAATATTATTGCTACGATTATCAAACTTATGATATATTTATCTTTCATCAATAGTCCTTTAAAATATTTTAGAATTCCAGGTCAAGCCTATCCCAAAATTTTGCTTATTCGTAAGTTGTGTATCATTGTAATATTTGTAAACAGGATGCTCATAAAAAACAGTGACAAACCAATCTCCGATTGCATAATTTAACTGAGGTGCTACAACAAGTACCATCCAACCTGTATTCTGTAAAGCTTCACCAAATAATTTGTCCATCAGCTTAAAATCACTTCTAAGCTCCAAAATTGCTATAAAATCATAGATTAGAGACTTTGTTACAAATAATGAGTTGGTTAAACTTTGTCCTGCTTGAAATAGTCCGTTATTAACATCATTCCATTCGTAACGGTTAACCATGAGCAAGTTCCATTCGTCATTGTCAAATCCTTTCCGTAAAAACGAAAGTAGAACAACACCAAATGCGCCGTTAGATGATTTGATATTCTGAGGCAGATTTTGTTCCCTTGAGTCAAGCGGTAATTTCGCGCCAATACCCGAACTCCATTCAAAACTATTTCTGCGCTGCTTAAGCAAATTATACTTCAGAAAAATCGTAGAGTGTGAAAACCCACTGCCTGAAATCTGATAATCTCCATAATCCTGCATCTTATCGGCAAAATAGCCTGTTTCAATATCCACAGTCAAATCATCTGTAATGCCGTAACCAATAATTAGCCCGGTAAAAGTTGAGCTGTATGCTCTTACCAACATCTCTTCAGGACGTTTTGTATGTATATCATAACGTAAAAAATCGCTACCGTTGGAATGAACCAATGTACCAATAGCTCGTAAATAGCCCTTTTGTAACACTCCGATATTTGAAGTACCCCCAATCAAAGATGCACTACCGATTGCCGCACCACCTATGCAACTACATTGAGATTCTGATTCTGCAACAATAATCAATATAAGAGCAAAGGCAAACGCTATCAGTCTTATGCTCTTTGTAAGGCACGAAGACTGAAGTGCAAGTATTTCACTAACGCTAAGAGAGCGAATTCCCAACATATTGATTATTCGATTTTTGTGATTGTCTGACAAGGATTTAGCAATTTTTATTAACTCATCCATAAAATATTTTCATTACGTCATTTAGATAACTATCTAACTTAATCATAATTTTATTCCTAACCAAATGAAATGAAAAAATTTGTCAAGTAAAAATCAAAATCAATGATTTGAGCTAATTATATCAAATAAATTAGGTTAATAACAAAAATCATTTAGGATTTCCTGTGTGTTTTTTGAAACTTAACAAATCCTTAACCGTCATATTAATTAGCGTCATAAATTATGGTGTTAAAATTTTTGTGGAGGATTTATGAAATGGATTTTATTTGTATTTATAGCTGCTTTTTTTGCGGTTTCTTGCTCAGACACTTCTAATAACCCGCAGGGCAACAGGGTTGTTTTAAGTTCTGCTATGACGGAATCCACTGTTAGTTCGATGGTTAACAAGGACTATGACTCTTTTCAGAGCGCAGAGTATGCAGACTCACTCGTGATAACTGACTTTAAGATGTTGATTTCCAGAGTTAAGTTCCATGGTGGGAATACACCTTCATCTGATACAACTTTCGACGAAAGCAAAGGGCTTCAATTTGTTAGTGGTGCATTTGTTGTACGCTCGGATTCAAATTATCCCGGTGTTGTTTTCGCGGATGCTCCATTATCGGCAGGCACTTATAACAAAATCAAGATAGAAATGCACAGACTTACTCCTTCAGACCTTGTGAATTATCTTACTAAGCCGTTTTTCGGTGATTTTGTCACTAATGACCGAAACACAATTGCTGTCAGAGGTAAGTACTACCAAAATGGCGAAGCTCACGATTTTGAATACTTTTCGACTGTTGTATTGAATTACACATTCAATCTAAATCCACCAATTACATTTGATGATTCGGGTGAATATAGGTACGAGTTCGCATTTGACCCGACAATTATGTTTACTGAATCTAACGGTAGCATTTTCGTACCGAGCATGCTACAGCATCGTAATAAAATCGAGAACAATATCAGAGCCAGCTTCAAATTGAATAAGAAATGATCTCTTTACAGATAGATAACTCAGTTTCACTGTAAATATTGAAAAAAAGAACACATCCGGAGATTACAAATCTTCGGATTTTTTTTTGCTGCAATATTGATTTTTAAAAGTATTAAATGAAACAAAATGATTAATCATTGTATTAGCAATTAATTTGTACTTTCGTATAATGATGTAAAACGTTATTGTTAGGTAAAAAATGAAAACGATACTCTTACTATTATGCTTATTCTTCACCTTCGATGCTATTGCCCAACAGGATAGCACCAAAATCAGCTTCAGACACGTCCAAGACAAGGATTTGTTAATGGCAAATGAATTGAATGGAATTCAGATGCTGACAATAGTATGCAACGATACTGCGATGAAAGGTAAAAGATTCTTGCTTTCTTATGATGAATACAAAGACGGCAAATTCAGCTTTAATAATATGGGTTTTGATTGTGTGGACCATACTTACACTTTCGTCGTTGAAAATGATACAATTAATTACATTATCAATCACTGTGACGAAGTTGCATATTCGGATGTTTCTAAAGAGTATTCCATCAGACTCGGCGGAAAATTGGAAAATGATACTTTCAATTTGCTGATTGATTACCAAAGTATAAAAATGGCGAAGGTGCTCGATGGCGGCAAAAATTATACATTACGAGAATTGAAACATAAAGAAGGTGGCAACCCGATTGTCATTGGTAAACGCACTCCGATTTTCGCATATTCTCCGCCATATGATACCGGTTCAGGATTGAATCATTATTGCATTCTGAATCATGAACCTCCCGAAATCTGGAGCGAGAAGTATAATTTGGAGCACTTTTATGTCTTTTATTTGGAAATCAAATAGCTAAGCAGTCCTAATTCTCTCAATCTAAGTAAATAATTTGGTAAAGCTAAAATTTATTTTTATATTTGCTATTATTATAAACTCTTTTATGGGAATTAAGATATGCTTTCAAATACTTTCTTCAAAACTCTGCTTTTTGCACTGACACTTGCATTATCCATCTCTTGTAGCGATGATAAAAGTGTAAACAATGATGATAATAACAATAATAATAATACCCAAGCACTAGCAGCAAACAACACAATGCTCGTTGATGGTGATGTTCATATCATGGATAAGATTGCTTTGTTTCATCAGTTTGCTTTAGATGAGATTTGGATTTTCGTATATGGAGATAAATTCGATGATGTGATTACTGTGAAACTAAGTAAAAAAATTCCTGATGCAAGTGGAACAACTAAATTAGAATATCGTAAATCAGTTCTTGGTCACGAAAGTAACGAATTCAGCATAGATATAAAAGCATCTGACGGAACAAACGTGAATAGTTGGTTAGATGAATCAAGTATTACAGGTGTCAAAACTACCGGAAACCTGTATGTCAAGCAAAATGCCAATGGCACAAGAACAATCTATTTCAATAACATAACAATGGGTGACAAACACAGCAGCCCGACAATGACAAAGAAATTCAGTGCTACTTTCACTTTCAGCAATGATTTGGTGCCCGAACAATCATCAAACCCTACAATTCATGATTTGGCTAATGACAAATAATTGTCTTTGCATGTAATTTATTTTCAAATCTTCTTGCTTTCTTAACAATAAGATTTTGATGTGTTCGTAAGACTGATTATGTTAAAGACACAGCATATGAATTTCTTTTATTGCATAGCCACTTTCCGATTGAGCTTGATTCAGAAAGATATTGCAAACCTTTTTGGAGGGTATATCCGCTAAGGTAGTACCTTATTTTGTTTAAATTCGGGACTTGGTATTATGTATGCTTATCTGAAAAATAGCTTATTGCTGTCTTTGATTTTCTTGCTGTTATCTACAGTCTCTACATACTCACAAACGCTTTTCATCAACGAAATGATGTCTTCAAACAGTAAATTCTACTTTGATGAAGATGGGGACGATAGCGATTGGATTGAGATTTATAATAATACTTCTTCGCCTATCAATTTACTCGGTTATTGCTTATCCGACAAAGCAAAACAACTCGAACAATGGTATTTCCCTGATACAACAATTAGTGCCTACGGCTATCTTATTGTATTTGCATCTAACAAGGACAGAGCAATCAGTGGACAGGAGTTGCATACAAATTTTGCAATTTCAGCTGCAGGAGAGGATTTATTCTTGACCTTTGATGGTGAAATTGTACATAAATTGCCCGCAATTGAACTTCAGTCAAACCATAGTTACGGTCTATTCCCAGACGGCAGCGACCAAACATATGTGTTCAAAAATCCAACCCCCGGAGAAACAAATTGGTATCAAGCACCAATAGAAGAGGTAAGATTTTCACATCGTGGTGGAATTTATGAATCAATGTTCGTTCTCCAATTGGAAAACAACTACCATAATAATAGAATATATTTCACAACTGACGGCAATGAGCCGACTCCTTCTTCAATATTGTATGATGGAGCTTTGATGTTGAGTCCCCTTCTGCACTCACAGAATAATATATCGCAATTAGTAATGTCACCACCTGATTTGCACAAACCACCGGAATTTATGTCAGTCCCCAAAGCTATTATAATCAAAGCTGCTGTTTTTAACTCTGATGGCGATAGATTAAGCGAAATAGTCGCAAACACATACTTCATTGGAGAGCTTGGCATTAATCATAATAATTTGCCCATCATTTCACTTTCTGCAAATCACAATGACTTATTCGATGACCACATAGGGATTTTAGTGCCGGGAGTTAATTGGGACTCAAATCATCCATATAATAGTGGTAATTTCTATTTAAGGGGTGATAATTGGGAACGAGAGGCTTATGTTGAATTTTATGAACCAAATGATATAGTTGCATTCCGGCAAAAAGTTGGATTAAGGACACATGGTGGCAGTGCGCGTTCCAAACCTCAAAAAGGGTTGAAAATTTACGCTCGAAGCAAATATGGTATGAGCAAATTTAATCATAAAATTTTTGATGATAGAGCGACCAACTCTTTTAATACTTTGGTACTCAAACCTTTTTCTGCTTCGTGGAATTCAACCGGCGCCGAAGACTTTATATGTAATAAAATTGTAAGGGGGCTGAACGTTGATGGTGTAGCATCACGCCCTGTCATCTTGTACTTGAATGGCGAATATTGGGGCATCTACTATATTTCAGAAAGAATTGATCCAAATTACTTAGAGACATACCATAATGTTAACCCTGAGCAAGTTGATATCATTAGCTCTTGGTATGGAGCCATTGAAAATGGAGATAATATTGATTTTCTTGATTTAACTGAGTTCGTAAAAGAAAATGATTTAAGTGTAGATGACAAATACAAACAAGTAATCGAGAGAATTGATATTGAAAATTTTATTGATTATCAAATATTTGAAATATTTATATCAAATCATGATTGGCCTGTGAATAATATGAGATGTTGGCGTTCAAAATCACCCGAAAGTAAATGGAGATTTGCATACTTCGATGGTGATGCTTGTATTATTGATTACCTACGTGATATGTTTGAATCTGCTACAGACACAACCGACAGGGATTGGCCCAGCAATGCCGCTTCGACTTTGTTCTTCCGAAAATTGATGGAAAATGATGTTTTTTACAACAAATTCTTCTTGCGTATGGAAGAAATCTTGAATAAATATTTATATTATCACAATACATCCGTATATCACAAGTTTACCAAACAATTTCTCGAACCCGAAATTGCAAGGCAAATGAACCGATTTTCCATCCCAAAAACCCTTGAATATTGGAATATTATGATGAATGTCATTCACAAGTTCTTATCTCTAAGGAGTTGTTACATTAAAAGCCAAGTTTTAGAGAGGTATGGAATCGAATTGAATCTAATTGAATGCTTACCTGATAATGTTGACTATGGACATAGTTTCGGCATTGCCCCAAATCCTTCAGAGGGTAGTTTCCGAATCGAGTTCACACCGCAACACTCCGGCAATTATGAATTTTATCTCGTCAATTTGTTGGGGCAGAAAATTCTGTTGAGCAATGAATTCTTATATAGTGGAATTCGGCATATCGCTTTTCACAATATTGATGCTCCGACAGGAGTTTATCACTTAATAATCCAAGGCGAAAAAGAGAATCATGTTGAAAAAATTGTAATAAGGAATGAATAAATATGAAAACAGAGCAATTAATAAAGCAAATTGACGAAATCACAATCGCATTCACTTCAAAATGTGGTCATTTGACTAAAGATGAGTTGAATTGGAAACCGGACAGCTCAGTTTGGAGCATTGCCCAAATTATCGAACATTTGATTGTAATAAATAGCACGTATTTTCCTATATTAGCCGAAATTCGGAATGGTAGTCATCAATTACCTTTTGTTGCAAAGTTCGGCTTTCTCGTCAACTTCTTTGGGAAAACGATTCTCAAATCTGTCCACCCTGACCGAAGGCGAAAAATGAAAACATTCACAATTTGGGAGCCATCGAAAAGTGAAATCTCCGCTGATATTTTAAAACGATTCGAGACCCACCAATCGGAGCTGAAGGCACTCATTGAAAATTCGACCGATTTAATC
>Ga0351930_1172_pt1 | contig 10580 bp, 9 predicted proteins | sample BONcelT113001E10_FD_205823 | JGI IMG/M metagenome (GOLD analysis project Ga0351930, IMG submission 205823) | Enriched cells from coal bed in the Powder River Basin, Montana, United States - BONCAT cells T11 rep2 HSBNCT.T11.300.1.E10 ...
TCCCTGACTTCTTTGACGCTGGGACCACCGGCTCCCGCCGACGGCCCGACGCCTTCCAGGGGATCGTCCTTGCCCGCTCTCCATTCGGAGCAGATGACGAGCTGACAGGCGGCCTTGCCGCCATTGTCGTGAATGTTCTTCGCCACCTTGCTCAGGCCCGGAATCTGATCGTCAGTCCATATTCCAACACCTGAGGCAATGTTGATGTAACGGGGGGTGACTCCGCTCAGATCGAAGGGGTACGCCGAACCGATAACCACAAGACCAGTCCCTCCCCTGGCCCGTGCTCCCATGAAATTCGCGTACTTGTCCGTTACGTAGTAGTTGTCGAGAAAACCCGTGGTGACCCCAAGCATCATCACGCGGTTCTTCAGTTCCACATTCCCTACCTGAATAGGTTCAAACAGCTTTTTCGGTGCACTCATGGCTCTCTCTCCTTGTTATGTATGACCTATATAGCAACGCCAGCCGCGCATCCCCCTCTCCTCATCAGGGATGGCCAGCCCTGCCCTTTTTCCTCACGACAGGACCGTCATCGCGATCCCTTTTTCGTGTTACCTTTCAAAGGATTCCGTATGGGTCCTGCAGAAAGGCACAGGACCTGATTTCTGTCCTCCATGTAAAGCGCCGATTCCAAGCTCGCGGCCCCGATGTTCTGGTTCGCGACCTCCTTGGTGAGCTTCAGCCCAAGCGGTGATTTGGAGAGCATCTTGCCGGCAATCTCCTTTGCCTTTCCCATCAATTTCGCGGCGGGGACCACGTGGTTCACAAGACCTATTTCCAGCGCTCTTGTCGCATCGATGGCGTCTCCCGTGTAGAGGTACTCCAGCGCGCGGGCAAGGGTGACCTGTCTGGGAAAATGGTAACTGCTCCCCATGTCCGCCCCTGACAGGCCTATATTGACATAGGATGCCACAAACTTCGCCGTGGGATCGGCCACCCGCAGGTCGGCCGCTACAGCCATGCTGAACCCGCCGCCGGCGGCGTAGCCGCGCACGGCGGCAATTATCGGCTGGGGCGCCCTTCTCATCAGAAGAATGACATCTGACATCTCATGCTGAAACGCGTATATCTCGTCGACACTCCATTTATAGAAAGGGTGTGCAGGGTCGTCCATCTCATCGACATCCTGACCCGCGCAGAAAGAGGTGCCCGCACCGGTCATGATTATCACCCTGCACTTGTCTTCCGCCTGCATGGAACTCCAGAATGAATGGAGCTCCGATCTCGTCCGCTTCCCGCAGGCGTTCAGCTTTTGCGGGACGTTCAAGGTCAGGATGCCCAGCCCGTCTTTCAACTCGAACTTCAGATCTTTGTATTTGGTTCTCATCCCGTGTCCTATCGTTATATTCCTTTGGCTTCCAGCGCCTCTATCAGTTTGAACTTCTGGACCTTTCCGAGGGCCGTGACGGGGAATTCATTCATTATGATAACCACGTTCGGTACCTTGTAGTTGGCGAGACGTTTTTTGCAGTACGCGATTATGTCCTTGTCTGTTATGGTACTTCCCGGAGCGGGGATTATGCAGGCGACTATCTTCTCGCCCATCACCTTGTCCGGCAATCCGATAACGGCCACGGACTGGACGCCTTCGATGAGCCCTATCTGCTCCTCAAGTTCGGCCGGGTACACGTTGAAGCCTCCCCTGATGATCATCTCTTTCTTCCGTCCCACTATCGCGAGCATGCCGTTCTTCAGGTACTTGCCCAGATCTCCCGTGCAGAAATACCCGTTCTGGTCGTACGCCGCCCTGGTCAGCTGCGGCTGCTCGTAGTATCCGGAAAAGAGGATCGGACCTTTCAGGCAGACTTCGCCTACCTCGTCCACGGGCAATTTCTCGTGCCTATCGTCGGCGACTATGATATCCACCCCGTCCAGCGGCCGGCCAACCGTCCCGATCTTGAGAGACTCATCATCCTCCACGTCGTTCATCGAGCAGGCCCCGCACTCGCTCAAACCATAGACGGAAACGAGCTTGCAGTTCATCTTGTTTCTCACGTTCGACATCAGCTCTTCGGGAATGATGGCCCCGCCGGTGTATCCCGCCCGGCTGCTTGAAAAATCGGTCTTTGCGAAGTTCGGATGCTCAAGCATCAGGACGAACATCGTGGGAACACCGTATATCAGAGATATCCTTTCCTTGTCGTACATTTCCAGCGCCTGACCCGCTTCGAACGTCTCCATCATGACGATCCGGCACCGAGCCATGAGAGAGTTCGGAAACTGGATGAAGGCGCAGAGGGTATGCGAGCAGGGTACGACCATCAGGGACACATCATCGGAGGTGATCCTGAGCCTGCGGGTCACCTGCAGAGCGCCGAAGACAAACGCCCGGTGGGTCATAACGATACCCTTGGGCAGGCCCGTGCTCCCCGAACTGTAGAGGATGGAAGCCGTATCGTCGTATTTCGGCAGATCGTCCCTGAGCAGCTTCTCATCGAGGTCCTTGCCGAGGTCCAGGGCCTCCTGATACGGCCGGCCCCACGACGGCACCTTGGGGCCCATGACGAAGCAGAACTCCAGGCTCGGCAGCTCAGGGCGAAGCTTCTCGACAATATCCGTGAAGCTCGTTTTCAAATACTCGTCGATGGTAAAGAGGCATCTCGCGCCCGAATGTTTGAGCATATAGCTCAGCTCGTATTCACGATAACGCGTCGACAAAAGAACAAAAACGGCTCCGATATAGAGCGTAGCCTGCTGGACCACGAAAAAATCGGGGCAATTGGGAAAGAGGGCCGCAACACGGTCGCCCTTCTTTATGCCGACCTTCTTAAGGGCCATTGCGACCTGAATTACCCTCTGGTAGAACTGCCCGTATGTTATTCTTTCGCCGTTGAAAAGAATCATTTCCTTATCGGGAACATCACGTGCAAGACCGTCAAGTATCTGACCGAAAGTCTGCCCCTCATACTCGCTGTAGTCGGAAACATTCGCTTGTTCTTTCATCGCTCTGTCACTCCTTTTTTTCTGATCTCAGGTCTCATCAATACATCCAACTCGTCCGCAAGACATGGAAGTTTTTTTGTTTCAGAAGGGCTGAATCCACTCGTCGCAACGGCGGGGCAGGAACCCCGCCAGCAACCGTCCGCGTCCGGCGGCCTCACAACACTGATGTACAGAACACGGATGAGGAACAGGATTACAAGACGATGTAACGTTAAGTCAAGGGTCCTTCGCGGGCAGCGGGCATCAGCCCTGACGGCCCGGCCCGACAACGAGACGTCAAAAATGGTTAACGCAGACGGGGGTGGCGATTTCCCGATCCATTCGCAATAACTTTTCTGTCGCCCCTGCATTGCCGCTCTCTATCAACGTCACTCGGATAACAGCCCGTGGACTTTACAGTAAAGGATGATGGGGCACCATTCCACTACAGCCCGCATCTCTCTCGCACCTCTTCGCTCTCGGAAAGGAACTGACACGTCCCCTCACACTTCACCTGTCCCTTTTCCAGGACGTATCCCCTGTCGGATATCTTCAGTGCAAGGGCGGCCTTCTGTTCGACAAGCAGAAGGGTCATCTTCTCACTTTCGCAGAGCTTCTTGATTATATCTATCAGTTCCCATATGACGACCGGCGCCAGCCCCTCGAAAGGCTCATCGAGGAGAACGAGCTTCGGATCGCACATGAGCCCCCTCGCTATGGCCAGCATCTGTTGCTGACCGCCGGAGAGGTACCCTCCGCCCTGGGATTCCTTTTCCTTCAGGATAGGGAAATACATGTAAGCCTTCTCCAGCATCTTTTGCTTCCGGGCTTTCGTCATGTCCGGGGCGCTGCTGGTGCCTATCAGAAGGTTCTCTTTCACTGAGAGCCGGGAGAATATCCTCCGGTCCTCGGGAATATAGCTTATCCCCATGCGCGCAATCACGTCGGGCCTCATCTTTTGGATCTCTTTCCCCTCGAACCTGATCGCGCCCCGGCTGGGGCTCACAAGTCCCATGATCGACTTCAGGGTAGTACTCTTTCCAACCCCGTTTCGTCCGAGGAGACACACTATCTCCCCCTCGTGGACCTCCAGGTTGATGCCCTGGAGGATATGGCTCTTTCCGTAAAATGTGTTGAGTTCCCTGACGTCGAGCATCACAATTCCTCCCCGAAATAGGCCGTCTTGACAGCCTCATTCGCCTTGACCTCCTGGGGAAGACCATCCGCAAGGACATTTCCCTGGTCCATCACGACAATCCTGTCTGAGACGGCAAAAACCATGTTGATATCATGCTCGATGATGATGATCGTGACCATTCCCTTCAGCTTGTGTATCAGTTCGATCGTGGCCTTCGTCTCCATGGGGGTCATGCCCGCGGTAGGTTCGTCGAAGAGAACGAGCGACGGTTTCGCCGCAAGGGTCATACCGATCTCCAGGTACCTCTGGTCCCCGTGCGAAAGTGTCCCCGCCCTTCTGTCTCGAAGTTCCAGCAGACCCAGAAGGTCGAGTATCTTCTCCGCTTCCTCCATGGGCTCCTTCAGCTTCGAGACGGGCGTGAACATCCGTCTCGTCGCTTTCCTCCCCTGACAGGCAAGGCGGATGTTCTCAAAAACGGACAGTCCCTGGAAGATGTTCGTTATCTGGAACGATCTCGCTATACCCCTGTGGCACAGCTTGTCCGGGGGCATTCCCGTCACGCGGCCGCCCTTGAACATCACCTCACCGCTGTCCGGCGGGAACACGCCGGTGATCACGTTGAAGAGGGTCGTCTTGCCCGCTCCGTTGGGTCCTATAATGGAAAGGGTGGTACCCTCGTCCAGCGTGAAAGAGACATTGTGAACCGCCTGAAGCGCTCCGAAAGACCTGCACAGCTCCTTGACCTCAAAGAACATTATCAACTCCCATTATTATTTCTGTCTTTTCTCGCGAACAGCCCGAGAAGCCCTTTCGGCATGAATATGACGACAATAACAAAGATCGCCCCTGTTATAAGGTGATGGGCACGAACATACGTGGAGACGATGGATTCCAGGATCGTGATGACCACCGCTCCGATCATGGGACCGACCAGGGTGCCTATGCCGCCTATGAGGCCCATGACAATGACCTTGCCGGAGAGCAGGAAGCTAAGCTGCTCCGTATCCGCGTAGGTCTTGAAGGCAGTGAACATCGCCCCGCTGAACCCCGCGAAGATACCCGCGAGGACAAAGGTCGTCACCTTGGTCCACTTCACATTGAAGCCAAGAAAAGGTACGCGGTTCTCGTTTTCCCTTATCCCCGACAGGATACTGCCAAAGGGGGAACCGACGATCAATCTGCAAATCAGGTAGGACAGATACGCAAATGCCACCGCCACCCAGTAAAAGTTTATCGTCTTCGTCAGGTCAACGTCGAAGAGCCAGAAGTGCAGCATTGGTGTGGGCACGCCGACAAGCCCGTCCGACCCGCCGAGGGGAGTGTTGTAGGAGTGAAAAATGATCCTGTAGACAACCTCCGCAAAGGCAAGGGTCAGGATGGCGAAGTATATGCCCTTGGCCCGGATCGATACGAAACCGATGAAGAAAGCCAGGATGGCAGTGCAAAATCCCGCCATAATAAGCCCGAGCCACAGCGAGGGAAACAGGAACTTTAGCATGACGCCCATGGCGTAGCCGCCTATCCCGAAGAACGCCGCGTGGCCGAAGGTGGCTATCCCGGCATATCCCATGACCAGGTCGAGACTCATTGCAAATACGGACAATATGATGGCCTCGACAGCCAGTTTCTGGTGGTAACCGTTCAGGAAGAACGGCAGGACAGCGAGAGCCGACAGGATGATCGCGTGGATTAAGAACGTTTTCTTCAAATTGGGTCCAGAATTAAGCTTTGCCATAGCGCTACCTCTCCCCTGCCTTTCCAAACAATCCCGCAGGTCTGACGATCATGGTTACGATAAGGATTACGAACACAAGCGTCTCCGCTATGGTCGGCGATATCCAGATGGAGGCGAGAGCCTCGACCTCCCCTATCAAGAGAGACGCCAGCAGCGCCCCCATGACATTCCCCAGTCCCCCGATGACGACGACGATGAAGGCCCGCAGGATAACGTCTATGCCCATCGTGGGATAGACGAAATTAATGGGACTCATCAGCACCCCTGCAAAGCCGGCAAGGGCGACACCGCACATGAAGACCGAGGTATAGATGAGGGGGACCTTGATGCCAAGCGCCCAGGCCATGGTCCTGTCCTGCGCCACCGCCCTGATCTTCGAGCCCGCACCCGTGTGTTTGAGCACATACCATATGAGCAGGATCACGCATATCCCGATGCCCAGGATGAGCAGCCTGTAGACGGGATAGACGGTACCGAGCATCTCGATGGTCGCGGTCACGGGAACGTCCATTCTCTTCGTCTCCGCGCCCCATATAAGCTGGGCCGCTTCCCTGAACATCATACCCAGACCAAATGTAAGCAGGAGGTGAAAGATCGGTTCACGTCCGTACAACCTTCGAAAGAGTATAAATTCCGTAAACAACCCCAGAAGGGCAACGGAAGCCACTGCTACCGGCACGGCTATCCAGAAATTCGGGATAACGCTCATGACCGTGTACCCCATGAAGGCTCCGACCATGTAGTACTCGCCGTGGGCAAAGTTAACGATATCCATGAGGCCGAATATAATGGTGAGCCCCAATGCTATGAAGGCGATCACCGTGCCCCACACGAGACCATGGAGAACCTGCGGCAAAATTACGTATAATAGGTAATCAATCAAGAGCTACCTCCCTCCTCGGACCAATTCGGTTACAAACACCTACTGCATATTCCTTATCTACCGGTTGTAAACCGTGAAAGGGGGGCGGCGGCGGCCAACCGAAGCCGCCTCTCCCTTCCACACCTTGTTCTTCCTAGTTAGCCCTTTCCAAAATCTTGTACTGCCCTCCGTTGGCTATCTGGATCATATAGACGTCGAGAGAGCTCTGGTTGTCAGGACCCATTTTCTTGGTCCCCTGCGGGCCCTTGTACGTGGAACCTTCGAGGGCTTTGACCATCTTGTCCGTATCAGTGGATCCGGCCTGCTTAATGGCCTGCGCGACCCACATGACACCCTCATATGAACTGAGCGCCATCTTGCTCGGCGCGTCTTTGTAGCGGGCCATGTAGTTCTTGACGAAAACCTTGTTTTCCGGCGTGTCCAGGGATGAAACGTAGAAATCGGCTATGATGATGCCATCGGCGTTGCTGCCGTGTGCCTTGATGATATCGGCGGACACCAGCGAACCGTCCGCGGCCAGTTTCATCTGTTTTCCAAGACCGTACTGTTTCACCTGGGAGACGAGCGACACGGCGTCGTTACCCGCGCAGATCATGAGCAGGACTTCCGGTTTCGCCGCCTTCACCTTGCCGAAATAGGACGCGAAGTCTTTCGTTCCCAGAGGGAACCAGGTTTCGCCGATTATCTCCGCCCCGTTCTCTTTCAGGAACTTGGTGTAAACTTCCGCTGTAGACCTTGGCCAGGCGTAGTCCGCACCGATGATATAGTATTTCTTGCCAAGGTTCTTCACCATCCACTTCGACTGGGGTTTCCCCGTGATCTCGCCATTGGCGAAGCAGCGGAAGGTGACCTTGTTCCTGTTCTCACCGGTTATCTTCATGGACTGGGCCAGCGTGACCATCATGAGCTTGTTGTACTTCAGCGCGACGGGCATCATGGCGAGAACAGCCGAAGAGGTGGTGGGAGGGATGATGAAGTCCGCTTTCTGATCGAGAATGAGGCGCTCGAGTTTCTGGGTCGCCAGCGAGACGCTTGTTGACGAATCCTCGACAACAACTTTCATCTTTCTCCCGAGGACTCCACCTGATTTGTTGATCTCATCAACAGCCATGTTCACTGCATCCACCTGCTGTTTCGACAATGCCGCGTAAGTTCCTGTCAGGTCGGAAATACACCCGACGATGATCTCGTTGGCGGCATGTGCCTGAAAACAGAAGAGGACGGCCGAAACGACAATTAAAGCGACGGCGAGCAAACGTTTCATAAGACTACCTCCTAAAAGATTTAACAACAATCCGCAGAATTCACGGTTCGACGGCCAATTTGTAAAGATAGAGCCGAGATCCAACGGCGGTGCGTACCGCCGGACTCACCGGATCTTCCCGTCTCTTCTGACAGCCCTATACCGTGTTGATCCCCGAATCCGTGAGCACATGCTTCGCGGTTTTCCCCGGTCTTTGAACGTGCGTGTCGGGACACATTTCGGTGTGCGTTCCGCAATATCATTATGTCATCCGCTTATTCTTGAGGGACTTCGCGGTCACCAGCACCGGTTCCCTCATATTTGTCTTCTTGACGGCCATAACCTTCGTGGCCTCGACATCCTGCGCCCTGATCCCGTTCATAATAAGGTCGACCGCCTGTTCGCGAAACTCCAGTAAGTCCCAGGACTCATCCTTGAGAAGCCAGCGCGTCACGTAGTGTTCCAGAGTGCCAAGGAGCAGTTCCTGAATGATGACCGTATCCATGTCATTCCTCACGGACCCTTCCCTTTGTCCCTGCTCGATAATATCGCGAAGCGTCTTCAGCCACCCTCTGAACAGACGGTACCCTTTCGTCTTCTGGAAATTCTTGTTCACCCTCAACTCCAGCATGGCTATCCGCGCATACTCGGGATTCGCCTTGAAGAAATAGAGGTAGTACCATGCAAATTTCGCCAGTTTGTTGCGTGCGTCCTCTATCCCCTGCATATGCAGGTCCAGACCCTCGCAGAAGGCGTTGGTCCTTTCCATGGGTATGAAGAACAGGAGATCCTCCTTGTTCTTGAAATGCTGGTAGATCGTACCCTCGGCGACTTCGGCCTTCTGGGCGATCTCCGAGATGTTGGCCTCAAGGTAGCTCTTCCCACCGAACACCTGGATAGCCGCCTTGACTATATGCTCCCTCGTCGCATCCTTTTTTCTATAATGAGTTGGATTCATAAAGTCTGTGAATATTGTTTAATTCATTCTCTGAAACATGTCAAGCAAATAATTACGGCACACCATTCCAGCTTATTTGCGTCGTATAACTACTTAATATCGCTAGTCATAAAATATGTCCAGTTTCGACTTCATAATATTTCACAACACTGAATATGATTCATTTTTGAACTGAATCATATTCAGTTTTCCAAAACCTACCCCTGTGTTTCACAGACCGGACCACCGGTTCACCTGTTGGAACGCCACAAGGGTTCCAACAGGTGCCGCCATGACCCTGGGTCCTCTATTTCTTTCCTTTAAAGGGATTGATGATCGGCTGTGATCCGAGACACAGCACCTGGTTGCGATTTTCGAGATAGATGGCCGTCTCGAGGCTGGCCGCACCGATGTTCTGCCCGATGACCTCCTTCGTCATCCTCAGGCCCAGCACGGATTTCCCGATCATCTTCTCCGCAAGCTCACGCGCCTTTGGCATGAGTTGGTCCTCGGGGACGAGATAATTGACGAGACCCCACCTGTATGCGGTCTGTGCATCCATTGCCTCCCCTGTGAGGAGATACTCGTTGGCTATCGCCAGCGGCACCTGCCGGGGAAAATGAAAGCTTCCGCCCATGTCCGTCCCCGTCAGGCCAATATTGATATAGGATGCGATGAACCTCGTCGTAGGGTCGGCCACGCGCAGGTCGCAGGCCAGCGCAAGGCTGAACCCGCCTCCCACGGCCCATCCGTGAACGGCGCCGATTATTGGTTGGGGCGCCCTTCGCATGAGCAGCACAACCTCGGAAATCTTGTCCTGGTCTATGTAGCGTTCCTCGGGGGTCTGTTTGTAGACGGGGGTATCCGGGTCATCTATCTCTTCAATATCTCCGCCGGCGCAGAAGGCCTTGCCCCTGCCCGTCATTATGATCACCCGGCATTCCTCCTCGTTGTTCTGCCTCTCCCTCCAGAAATGCAGCAGTTCCGCCCTCATCTTCTTCGTATGGGCGTTCAGTTTGCCGGGTACATCGAGAGTCAATATGCCGATCTGCCCGTCAAGATCGAAATGTAGCGTCTCGTACATAATCAAGCCTCCTTATAGGATCTGCACAAATCCAGTCTGGCGCGACGAAGCCTTGTTTCCTCACACACCGCAGTACTTCCTGCAGATCTCCTCGTCCGTCGCGACGAGACCCGTCACCCCGCCATCTCCCTGGGACGCCAGAAAGACGCAGGCCCGCACCATCCTGTCCGGTGTGTCCCAGCGCGACTTGTCCGCTGTCGAGTGGAGATATTTCATGCCCTCCGTGCTTACGGCACCGCGCGGCTTCAGGCAGTTGACCGCTACACAGAATGGGCCAAGCTCGTCGGCGAGCCCGACGGTAAAACGCTCCAGCCCCGCCTTCGATACCCCGTAAGCTATGCCCGTGTTCACGGAACCCTTCTGCGTCGCCTGAATGGACGATATATTTATGATGCTCCCCGCCCTGCGCTCCATCATTGCGGGTATCACGGCCCGGGCGCACAGGAACGCACCGGTGAGATTCACCCTGAGAACAAGCTCCCATCGTTTCAACGGTAACTCCCACACCGGCGACGGAAAAGCTATCCCTGAATTGTTCACAAGAATATCCACGCGGCCGAAGAGTTCGATGACCCGCGCTGCCATCCCGTTCACCTCTGCCTCGTTTGTTACATCGCATCTCAGGGCCACCGCTT
>Ga0351930_1173_pt1 | contig 10497 bp, 9 predicted proteins | sample BONcelT113001E10_FD_205823 | JGI IMG/M metagenome (GOLD analysis project Ga0351930, IMG submission 205823) | Enriched cells from coal bed in the Powder River Basin, Montana, United States - BONCAT cells T11 rep2 HSBNCT.T11.300.1.E10 ...
CAGTCGGATTTGCGCACGTTTTCGGGTTTATGGGTCCGGCATATCATAATTTCCTCGCCGGTCGCAATAGATTGAAGGTCAGCATCAAGACAGGTAATTATTATCGGGAAATACAAACATCGGCAATGTCAGCACGGAAAACATGGTGCGGTCGGTGATACGATCGCTGGAAACGGACGGGCAGTCTCAGCGCAGGGGATAACTTTTCTGCCAGGGATTGCGCTGTTTCTGGCGATAATCTGCAAGGGCGCGATATAAGGCGCCCACAGCCAGTTCGGCGCAGTGGTAGGAATCGGCCGGCAGAGTTTCCAGGTAATTCGCCACGTCGTCGGGTGTGATCTTCCATGCCTTTTCGACGTGTTTGCCTTCGGCCAACATGGCGACGGTATTGGCGGCGGCCCGGGTGTTGATGCAGCCGTCAATCAAAAATGACACCCATCGGATCCGGTCTTTTTCAACGGTCAGAAAGATTTCCACGGTATCGCCGCAATCACCCGTGTTTCTGCCGTACCCATCCGGTTTTTCAACAACTTCCATGTGGTCCGCGCGAAAGGCCATCTCAAGATAATGATCGGAATGACGGTTCCAGAAATCCGCGTCCGTATCGTTCATTTATATATATTTCCCCTGAAAGTAAAAAATTCACGGTTATGCACGGCCACGTATAACAATTCAAAATCACGGTGCTGTCAACTGATATCTGCTGATATTTTCTGCAAAACATCATTATCGACTTCAGGCTTTAAAATCGCCGACAGCATCATCGTATTTGAACCCGGCGACATTTTTATGTTGAAATTTGTTATTGACAATTTGAACGTCGTTCAATATTTTGATCATAGATCAAAATAATCAGGATCAAAATAATCCGGAACCGGGTTCAGGTCATCAACGTTGCCGGATCTGACCCGGGAACATTCGCGCGAGAAACCACAACCCCATGTCATAAAAAAAGACAACACCCGGAGGTATGCCATGTATGATTTTCTGCTGACCCCAGAGGAACGCGCATTAAAAGAGGAAGTCAGGACGTTTGTACGGGAAGAGATCACCAGCGATTTTCTGCGAAAAATGGACAAGGACGAAATCGTCTACCCGCGGGAATTTATCGAAAAACTGGCAGCCCGTGGATTGCGCGGCATCCGGTTCCCGGAAAAATACGGCGGACGGGGTATGTCCTGGGTGGCGGATGTGGCGGCCACCGAAGAGATCGGCTGTCTCGGCATGGCATTGGGGTGCGCTTTTGTCATGCCGTCTATCGTGGGCGAAGCCTTAAACATGTTCGGCACCGAGGAGCAGAAGCAGAAATATTTAAAACCCTATATCGAAGGAAAACTCGTGGCCGCCGAAGCCCTGACTGAACCCCGGGGCGGATCGGATTTTTTCGGGGCCATGACCCGGGCCGAATTGCACGGCGATCATTTCATCTTAAACGGCATGAAGCGTTTCGTGGTGGGGGCCGAGGGCGCGAATTTTTTCCTGGTTTACTGCCGCACCAATTTCGATGAAAAGGCCCATAAATATCAGCGTTTGAGCCTGCTGATCGTGGAGCGCGGCCCGGGCGTGGAAACCGAATATCTCTACGGCCTGATGGGATGCCGGGGCGGCGGCACCGGCCGTCTCGTTTTCCGGGATGTCAAAGTGCCCAAAGAAAACCTGATAGGCGAACTTCACGGCGGGGCGCTCTGCTTCCACCAGATGATGATTCCGGAACGACTGACCTCTGCCGGGGGCTGTCTGGGCGTCTGGGGCGCACTGGACCTTGCGGTACGCTATTCCGACAAACGCCGAACCTTCGGCAAGGAGATCCGCAGACACCAGGCCGTCAGCTTCAAGGTGGCCGACGCCATCACCCAACTGGACGCGGCCAGGGCCATCTGCTACATGGCGGCCAGAGCCATCGACGAAAATTACCCGAACGTCCGCCGTATTGTCAGCGAGGCCAAACGATTTGCCACGGAAGCGGCATGGGACGTGGTCAACAACGCCATGCAGATCATGGGCGGCATCGGGTATACCGACGTTTATCCCGTTGAACGAGCCCTGCGAGACACGCGTCTGGGCATGATCTGGACCGGCACCACCGAAATCATGAACCTGATGATCCAGCATGAATACTACAACGAGGTCCTCAACCCAGCTTATGACCGCCGCTGCATGGAAGACGATGCCGCAAACCCGGATGAAACGGAACGATGCTTTACGGATGAAGACATGCAGGATGTCTTTGAAGGAAAAATCGCCGGAAAATAGCTTCAATCCTCCGGAAAGGAATAGAATTTGCCGGAAACCGCGTGGAACGACCTCAAGCAGAATGAACGGGATGCCCGGCGGCGTCTGATACTTGACGCCGCCCGGGACCTTTTTGCCGAAAAAGATTTTAAAAGCGTTACGGTCCGGGAGATCGCGAAATCCGCCGGCGTAAGCATCGGAACGATCTATAACTATTACGAGAACATCACGGAACTTTTTCTTGATGTTTTTTTAACCAATGCCGAACAGATCACGCATCTGATCGGCCGGGAATATCAGACAGCCCCACCCTCCCTTCACCGCTTGTGCGAGCTCTATGTTACTTTTCTTAATGACAACATGACATTTTACCAGATGATGGGACACTTCATGCTGGGCGGGGAACTCCCGCCCGCTGCCACCGACCGACTCAACCGGGTCATGCGGCGTCTGATGGACCGTATTGACGATATTATCGCGGCATCCGGCATATCCGAACCTCCCCGTCACATTTCGCACGCCCTTTTTTCGGCATTAAACGGAATCATGATCAGCTATGCCGGTTATCCGGGCCGCACGGCCCCGGAAATCAAAGCCCATACGCTTCGTCTTGCCGGGGTGGTCGCGGACGTATTTCATTCCTGCCTCAAAAATAATTGATAAAAGCGTTTCAAAAAAATCATTCTATCTATTGTGTCTTCATGACGGGCTTTCCCGGCGGGGTTTACATTATCACTCCATGTGCTATATTGATTAACAGCAAGGCCGCGATGCGGGGGAAACAGCTTCCAGCGAACCTGACGGAAGCTTGCTGCTTCAAGAAAGCCGTGAAGTCCCGTAAACCCGCTTATTACAAAGCCGTCAAAGGAGTTTAAAATGAAAATGCATCAAAAGATCATCGGGCTTTTTTCCCTTGTTATTATGATCTCGTTTGTAACGGGCTGCACCCGGGTTCCCAGAAACAGTCTGCCCCTGTATCAGCGCTCCGTTGTCATTGAAAACCAAGAGATGGTGGATCAAATCCTTTCCAAGGCAAGCCTGGTGGAATCCAATGATCCCGAAGTCAATAATATCAAGGTTCTCCATCTTTCCGGCACCCCTTATGAAATGGGCTTTCAGCACGGACGCCTCATCAGGGATGACGTCCAGGCCAATGTCCACCAGATCATCGGCCTGGTCAAGCGATTTGCATCCGAAGATATCATGGACGAGGTTTACAACCTGATGGCGCCCTATATCCCAAGAGAAGATCAGGAAGAAATGCGGGGCCTGGCCCACGGCGCGGACATCCCCTTGCGGGTGATCCACTGGCTGCATGCCATTCCCGAAGTCTCGGAATACGGCCCGAAAAGACAGTTCGTCGGAAGAATGTCAGGCACGTCATGCAGCAATATTGCGGCATTCGGCAATGCCACCGTTGACGGCGAACTCTACCAGCTCCGGGTCCTGGACTGGATACGGCAGCTCGGCGCGCAGGAATACCCGGTGATCCTGGTCCACCGGCCGGATTACGGCAATGCTTCGGCGACCTTTTCTTACGCCGGATTCATCGGCTGCGTCTCCGGCATGAACGAGCGTTATATGGCCTTCGGTGAGATGGGATACGGCAACCCGCCGGGCGAAAGCCTTGAAGGGATTCCCTTTGTGTTCCTGTACCGCAAACTCATGCGCGAGGCGGACAATCTCGATGACGTGATCCGGATCATTTCCGAGGCCCGACGGACCTGTTCTTATGTTTACGTCATCAGCGACGCCAAGGCCGACGATCACGACCGGAAAGCCCTGCTGTTTGTTTCCGACCGCGACCGCGTTGAATTCTATCCCGCCAATACCCGGCTCGTGGACGAGCGGGACTCGGTCTCGTTTCCCGCCATCGAGGATGTGGTCTACGGCGGACACAAGGCCGACGTGCTTTACGAAGAGATCATGTCGCATCACGGCAACATCTCGCCCGAAACCCTCATGGAAATCACAAAACCCGTGGCACTTAAGGGAAATGTTCAAAATGTCATTTTCAAGCCGGCCACCCTTGAGGCGTGGGTGACCAACGCCGCCACCACCGGGAGGGATGTGGAAGGCATGGCCGCCCATCAGAAATGGTATTATTTCGACTTCGGCGCGGCCCTACGGTAAAACGGCATCCTTGCCCAAGCGGCGATCGAAGAAAGACAGGGTTTTGGCCTTGACATAGGGCAGGTAAACATAAGCCGATAAATGGCCCGACACCAGGTAGACCACCTCGGGTTTTCCCGCGGCATGCCACAGTGCCTTTCCCCGGCTGTAGGGCACGGATGTGTCGAACCAGGAGATAAACATCAGCACGTTGTCCGGATCAAGGTACGGCGCATAATGTATGGGATCACAGGTGACCGTGGTTTGCAGGTATTCGTATAACCGGTCCTGTTGCGTGAAACCGGTTTCATCCATATATTTTGATCGGAATCTATTGATGCTGCGTTCCGTGCAATAGGCCAATATATAGGGAATATCGCCTCCGGGCAGACCCAGCACCGCCACGGACACCCTCGGGTCAATGGGCGCCAGCATGGCCGCTTTAATGGCGCCCATGCTGACCCCGAACACGCCGATACGGGACGCATCCAGCTCCTTTCGGGTCTCGATCCAGTCCACGGCCTGCATGTGATCAATAACCATCTGCTGCAAGGTGGGATTGATCCGCTCAAGTTCCGCTACTTCCTTGTATTCCCGCTGGCGATGAACAATGACCGCCGCATACCCGTTTTCCGCGAAATAGCGCGCAAAAATCTTTGCGATGACGTTTTTTCCCCCGAGAATCGGCAACACCAGGATTACCGGCGCTTTTTCCACGGTTTTCAATGCATAATAATCCATCCGGATGGTATGCGGCACAGGGATCACATTGTGCATGGATTCAAATTCAATATGCCGGATGGTATAGCCGCCTTTGTCTTCCAGAAGGGTTTCAGAATAAACCACATCGACTCGGGGATAGGAGAATAATGCCGCAAGGGCCGCCGGAAGGGGTCGGGCCGCCCCGAGGTTCCGGTCGGCCGTGTAATGCACGGCGCAACCGGTCAGGGGCATAAACACTGGCAGGAACAGGAAGACGGCGACGGTCAGAAATCGGATTGAAATTCGGCCGAGCGACCTTTTTGCCTTCCATCCATTGATGATGTTATTCATATCGTGATCTTTGTTGATGGTTTTTCCTTATCTGTCTCAAGTGCACCTTTTTATGAGAGACTCACGATCTGACTTATTACGCGTCCATCACGACAGGAGGTTTCTCAAACGGTCCCTGAGATCAAAAAAATCCGTCCAGGGATGATAGAAAATTCCGCTCTGATCAAGGAAACGGGCGAGCATGTCCCTGGCAAAAACCAGTGTGGCATGCCGGGCCATATTGAGATCCGTTATGCCGTCGCCGACGGCGATTTTTTCGGCTGCTGAAAAAAGCGCCATCACCTCAGCCTTTGCCACCAGTTCCGTATCGCTTTCATGGTTGGACATCACCTTCAGAAACGGCCCGCCGGTATCCACCTCGGCTGCGAAAATACGGTGAACCCGGGCTTTCAAAATACCCAGCCTTGCTTCCACCATGCCGCGCAGCCCCCCGGAAAGCACCACAAACGGTATATGACGGTCCTGGAGAAAATCCAGGAAGGCCTCAAATCCCGGCCGGATCGGAATGTGAGTCACAAATTCGCATATTTCCGGATACCTGGCCGATGGAATCGTTTCTATGACTTCCCGGACCCCTTCCCGAACAGTAAGTTCCCCGGCCGTCAGTTTCTGCTTGACCGGCTCCCACTTTCCCGGAGCAAATGTTGTAAATACCGACTCCAGACTCTCCTTTGCGGTAATGGTCCCGTCAAAATCACAAAACAGAATGCGGCCGGATTCAATAATTTCCATAGTCATCTTCCCTTTCATTCCCCGTTTTCCCAATTTCAACGACAAGCTTTATCAAAAACTCCGAACATTCATCGCCGGAAAGGACTTTTTCGGATAATTTATCAATATACGGAGGGAGATACAAGGAGATAAGGTCGATACAAAACCGTTTTCAGCTTCCTGCTTTCGGGTTTTCTTGACACATCCGCCCGTTTTCTGTCATATTTGTTTGTAATTGCGCAACGACCGCGCAGCCCGTGTCAATTAATTCTCCTCCGCCGGCGGGAGTTGCCTCTGATGCCGACCTGACTGAAAAAACGACGCAGCGATCAAAGATAAAAAAGGTTCTTTAGCGGATGGCTGCAGGACGATTTGAAAGGACTGAAATATTAGATGCCTGCTACGACGGGAAAACCGCAGAAATCCTGAACTGGAGACCAGAGGCTGGAAAGTTGGAAAAATTTTATTTTTTCAGAAATTTCGAGTTTTAAGGCACCAACCGGAACAGGCTTCTGCTGACTGCATATAGCTGACTGCATATAAAAGGAGGCTGCCATGAACAACACCCCGATCACACGTAGAGAATCCATCAAAAAAATCGTGCAATTGTCCGCGGGCATCGCGGTCGCGTCCGGACTTCCTCTATCCGCGAGGGGAAAAACCGTTTTTGCCGGTGAAACGGCCCCGACAGCGGCAAGAGATGCCGAGGCTGCCGTCAACGGGGCCTGGCTGATCGACGGACTCGGATCAGAACCCGATTTTTCCATACGGGACCTGACCCGCCGGATGTTTACCCAGGCCGGGGGCATGGAAAAATTCATTTCCAAAGGCGATATCGTGGTCATCAAGCCAAATATTTCATGGGCGCAATTGCCGCATCTGGCAGTGACCACCAACCCGGAAGTCATGATGGCCGTTATCGAACTCTGCCAGGAGGCCGGCGCAAAATCCGTGCGGATTGTGGATCATACCATTCATGACGCACGGCGCTGTTTCGCGGCCACCGGCGCCGGACATGTGGCGGAACAGACCGGGGCGGACCTGGTGCATCCCCGCCAGTCCCTCATGAAAGATATGAATCTCAAGGGCAGACGGATCGACGCCTGGCCGGTATTTGTTCCCATCGTTGAAGCCGACAAGATCATCAACCTGCCCATTGCCAAAGTCCACGGCCTCAGCGGACTGACCCTGGGCATGAAAAACTGGATCGGTGCGGTGGGGGGCCGCCGCAACGCCCTGCACCAGGATATTCACCAGAGCATCGTGGATCTGGCCCGGTTTTTCCGACCCACTCTGACATTGATTGACGCGGTCCGGGTTCTGGCGGCCAACGGACCCTCTGGCGGCCGGGAGGAAGACGTCCGGATACTTAATCGCCTGATCCTGTCCAATGATCCGGTGGCCGCCGATGCCCGGGCCGCCCTGCTGTTTGACAAAAAGCCGGAAGACATCGTTCATATCCGCCTGGCCCATCAACAGGGCCTCGGAAATATCGACCTTGATGCCGACAGACAGGTACAGGTGACGGCGTGAAAGTCAGTCGGCTGATCTGGGTCCGCCGGATTTCACAGGCGTTTTTCCTCTGCCTGTTTGTCTACCTGCTCTTTTCCACCCGGCTGCCCCAGGACGTCTATTTAGATTATTCCCTGACGTTTGCCGACGCTCCGGATGTGCGATTGGCGCCGCCGGTGAAATTTTTCTGGCAGATCAATCCCCTGGCATGGATCACCACGGTCCTGGCAACGCATCAATGGGTGGCGGGGTTTGCCTGGGCAATCGGCCTGCTGGCCCTGACCCTGCTTTTGGGCCGTTTTTTCTGCGGGTTCATCTGTCCCCTGGGCACCCTGCATCACATGGCCTCATCCACAAAACCGGCCCTTAAAGGATCGGCCCTGGCCGAGGCAAACCGGCAAAAACCCGACCGGATGATCAAGTATTTTCTCCTTACGATCATATGCGTTGCCGCCTTTTTGGGCCTTAACCTCAGCGGTCTGCTGGACCCCATATCCCTTTTGTTCCGAAGCCTTGCCCTGGCCGTGTTTCCTGCTCTGGGCAATGCGCTTAACGGCTTTTTCGAACTCCTGGCCCGAAGCGATATAAAAATTCTAAACCTTTTGAGCTACAGCTCCGAAGTTCTGGTGGCGCCCCTGTTCGGCTATGAAACCGTCGCCTTTCAGACCGGCTGGTTTATCGGGATACTCTTTCTGCTTATTTTGTTTTTAAACCGGATCCGGCCCCGGTTCTGGTGCCGGGTCCTCTGCCCCCTTGGCGCGCTTCTCGGAATCTGCTCGAAATACAGCCTGCTCCGGCTGGAAAAGATCGATGACAAGTGCACCCATTGCGGTGCGTGCACCCGCAACTGCCAGGGAGCCGCGTCCTGCGAGCCGGGCATGACATGGCAAAGCCCGGAATGCCTGCTGTGCCTGAACTGCAAGGAATTGTGCCCGGAAGACGCCCTGGCCTTTAAACTCAACCGGCCCCTACCCGTCCGCGGCCCGGCCCGGTTTGATTCCGGCCGCCGGGTGGTGCTCACCGGCCTGATGGCGGGCGTGTCGCTGCCGTTTCTGGGAAAACTCGACGGCATCACCCACCGGTCCCCATCGCCGCAATTGATCCGGCCGCCGGGTTCCCTGCCGGAAAACGAATTCCTGGACCGATGCCAGCGCTGCGGCCTCTGCATGAAGGTCTGCCCCACCAACGCCATTCATCCGGCGTTTACCGAAGCGGGCATGGCCGGATTCTGGACCCCGAACCTGATCATGACCCTGGGTTATTGCGAATACACCTGCACCCTGTGCGGCAGCGTCTGCCCCACCGGCGCCATTGCCGATATGACATCCGAAGTCAAAACCAAGACCCCCATCCGCATCGGTTCGGCCTATATCGACCGGGGCCGCTGCCTCCCCTGGGCCGGAAACGGCTCATGCATCATGTGCGAAGAGGTCTGCCCCACCTCGCCCAAGGCCATTTATCTTAAAGACGATTTTGTGATCAACCCCGAAAAAGAAATGGTCGCCGTTAAACTCCCCTATATCAACCTGAAACAGTGTGTGGGGTGCGGCATATGTGAAACAAAGTGTCCGGTCCGGGGGAAACCCGCCATCCGGGTGATTTCCGCAGGCGAAACCCGGGACCCGGATAACCAGATACTGCTTTAATAACTTAATTTTTAAGAATAATAAATCCATCCGACTTGTATGCAAAGGGCAAAACGTATTTGCGGTATTTCTGGGTTGTTTTAATTCTGATCCCCGGAATTCTGGGTGCCGAACCAGAACCGGAGCCGCTGTGGGAAGCGGGCATTTTCACTGGTGCGGTGCGACTTCCCCATTATCCCGGCTCGGACGAGTACCGGACATATGCCGTGCCGGCGCCGGTTCTGATTTATCGCGGCGAATTTTTCCAGGCCGACCGGGATGGGGTTCGGGGGGTTTTTGTAAAAACCGATCATTTCGAAACCAATGTTTCACTGCATGGCAACCCGCCCGCAAGCAAACGCAACAACGCCCGCGAAGGCATGCCAAGACTCCACGGGGTTGTCGAGATCGGGCCGTCTTTGAAATGGTTTCCCTGCGGTGTCCATGACCCTGATCCCCTCTACCTGATGCTGGCCTGGCGGGCCGGCTTTTCTATTAATTTGGAGGGAAACCTGACGCCACGTTACCGGGGACATACCTCCGGTCTTCATCTGGTTTATCGCAACCAGACACTGCTTTCGCGGCATGACGTCCGTTTCGGCCTCAACCTGGGCCTGGGGCTGGCGGACAGGCGATTCAATCATTATTTTTACGGCGTTGATGAAATTTACAGTCGGGAGGATCGGCCCGCCTACACGGCAAGGAACGGTTATAGTGGACTGGAGTTGAGTGCCTATGTCAACCGAAGCTTCGGCCCGGATTTTTCCCTGATGGCCTACGGCCGATGGGATAATCTGGACGGCGCTGTGTTTGCCGACAGCTCCCTTGTGAAAACCCGGAACAATTACACATTTGGCTGTGCGATAGTCTGGTGGTTTCTCAAATCGGAAAAACCGGCCCCGGCCCGGATCAACTAACCGGCAATGAGAAGTTGAATTCAGGGACGAATCCAACATGCGGCCGGAAATGCTTTTTAGGAAAAATTCATAAAAAAGCCGATCAGACTTCGGATGGACCGGGCAGCGATGAAAAAGGTCAGCAGCACGATCAAAACATCGGCCAGGTTGGACACTTTTCGCCACGGCCGCCTATAATCCCGGGTCAGGGCATATTTGAAACCAAACATGATCAGCACGACAAACGGCAGGGCCAGCGCGCCGTTCACCCCCGGAAAAAGGATAATTGCGTCCACCACAGACATTCCCGTCAAACGTGTCACTTCGGGAAAAAGACTTCCGATCACGGAGATAAT
>Ga0351930_1118_pt1 | contig 10407 bp, 14 predicted proteins | sample BONcelT113001E10_FD_205823 | JGI IMG/M metagenome (GOLD analysis project Ga0351930, IMG submission 205823) | Enriched cells from coal bed in the Powder River Basin, Montana, United States - BONCAT cells T11 rep2 HSBNCT.T11.300.1.E10 ...
GATCATGTCCGTCTTTTCCCAGGGGTAGTCGTCCAGGAAGAGCGTCCGCGGGATCCGGCGGTAGATATCGCTGTTGAGCAGATCGAAACGCTTGATCATCCCCGCCGGGGTGAGGTCGAAGAGCTTCTCGATGATCTTCTCCAATTTGCTGTCGGGGATCTTGCCCGTACCAAAGGTGTTCACGTAGATCGAGAAGGGGCAGGCGATACCGATGGCATAGGCGAGTTGGATGGAGCACTTCTTTGCCAGACCTGCGGCGACGATGTTCTTGGCCACGTGGCGGGAGCCAAAGACGGCGGAGCAATCCACCTTCTCCGGCGATTTGTTGACCACCGCGCCTCCACCCAACTGGGCGCCTGGATAGCCGCCGTAACACTGGACGACAAGCTTCCGGCCGGTGACGCCGGAGTCCGCCGCGCTGCACGAGTTGATGGCGTTCCACTCCCCGGTGGGGTTGAAGATGAATTCCGTCTTTTTGTCGACGCAGCCCTTCAGGCTTTCGAAGGCGATCTGCTTGGCCCGCTTTTCGATGGCGGCAGGCTTCAGGCCGTTCGCGTGACGATAGTCGATGGAGTTGGACATGAGGATCTTGACCACCCGGATGGGCTCGCCCGTTTTGTCGTCATAGTCCACCGAAACCTGCCCCTTGCCGTCCGGGGCGAAGAGGGGATCGCCGCAGTTTTCGAAGGCCCGCATCAGCCGGCTGACCAGAACGAAGGTCAGGGGGAGCAGCTCCGGCGTTTCGTCACAGGCGTAGCCGTACATGATCCCCTGATCACCGGCCCCGATCTCCTTGTATTTCCCTTTGTCCGCCCGGCTTCCGAGGTTGATGTCCGGCGACTGGGGGATGATGGCGTTCAGGACCCCGAGGGAGTTGCCGTTGAGGCCCACCGCCGAGTCGTTGTAGCCCAGGCTCAGAACCGTCTCCCGGACGCATTTGTCCAGGTCGATCCAGGCTCGGGTGCTCATCTCCCCGCCGACGACGCAGAGCCCCTTGCCGAGAAAGACCTCGATGCCGCAGTGGGGCATCGTATCGATGGTCATGCCCTTTTTGCGTTCCTGATCCAGGATGGTCGCGATGACGTTGGCGGCGATCACATCCGCGACAATATCGGGATGCCCGATTTTAACGCTCTCCGATGAAATTTCCATGTTTGCTCTCTCCTCCTCACAAAAAAACCCACGCTAAAGCGTGGGTTTATGTTACGTCAACCGGCACTTTAGCACATTTGTATAGCGGAGCAATTGACCTTAAATTCCCGCTTCGCCGCTTTCATAGGACAGGGCGCCGTAAATGTCAAGTTAAATATCCTTGGGGTCCCCTTTCTTCCAAAGGAACCCCATGCGTTCAGTCGATCTTGACGAAATCGGAGGCCATCGGCGGACAGGTGAAGAACTCCAGGAAGCGGAACTCCTCGTCCGAACGGTTCACCGTGGCATGATGCTCACCGGCGGGGATCACCAGGACATCGCCCGGGCGGACGACCGTTTCCTCGCCATTGATGATTTCAATGGCCTCGCCGACCAGGGGGATCAGGATCGATTCCCGGTTGTTGTGGTAATGGTAGGGCACCTGGGTGTGGGGTGCCAGCAGGCCGAACATCCCGCCGAGATTTTTGAAGCCCTCGGCGGCGAGCGAAATCTCCGGCCGGTGGGGCTGTCCGGGTGTCGGGTTTGTGATCTTCAGCAGTTCGTCAACTTTAAAAACTTTCATGGAACCTCCAGAGGGTTGTGGCATTGACTGCCCGTTCAAGGTGAATCCGCCAGCGAAATGGTTCACCGGCAACGGCTTGATATAGAAAGCGGGGGCCGGCCTGTCAAGTCAAATTGCCTGGCCGTTGGTTGTTCTGGAACACCCCGCTAGGTTTCGAAACCGGCAGTGAGCCGCTGCGGGAGGGCCGCTTCGCCGGTGAGGATTTCCAGAAACCGCCGCGCTGCCGCTGGGGATTCGGACCGCCGGCAAAGGGCGGCGGTATAGGTGGTCGCCAGCTCGAAGGCCTGCGGGAGCCGTCCAACGAGCGTCAACCCCGGTGTGTTCTTGATTTCGGTGATCTGTGTAACCCCGATGAGTCTTTCCCCGCCGGCCCTGGCCAATTCCCGCATCGCCGTTGCCCCGTTGGGGTAAGGCCGAAGCCGCGGTGTAATTTCAGCAGTGATGCCGAGCCTGTTCAAGATCCCCATCAGGTGAATGCCGGCGGTCGCCTGTTCCGGGTCCGGGAAGTAGATTCCCTCAGCGGCCAGCAGGCTTTTCCGGAAGGCTTCGGCTTCGGCGATGGCCGGCAGCGGCTTACCGGCAGGGACGGCCACGCCGGTGTAGACCACCCCCAGAGGGACGATGGCGTCGGAGACGAGGTGCCCGTTCTTCTCCAACTCCCCGATCAGTTTGGCCGAAAGGAGGATCAGGTCGCAGGGCGCTCCGGCGAGGAATTTCTCCTTCATCGCGCCGACGGCGCTGAAGGTGCCGTCGATCTCGTAGCCCGTTTCGGTCTTCAATTTTTTAGCCAGAGCGGTGACGACGCCCTGAGCCGCACCGCCGCTCAAGAGTTTCAGCTTCATGGTTGGTCTCCTTGGTTGCCGGGTTCAGAGCTGCAAACCCGTTTTTCGCGCCCGAGGATACGGGGAAGAATTCCGGATGTCAAGCCCTATCCGCCGGTTGCCGGTCCTGCCCGGCCGGGAAAAGGGCACGGACAGTATGGTGTGAACGGCAGGCCTGCGGTCAGGGAATGGTGCTTGGCATCCGCTGAAGGGAATCGTTAAACGCGAAAGGGCGTCTGCAAAAAGGGTCGGGGATGGCCGATCAGGTGGGAGAGGCTGGCCGGGTTTTCAGGCAGAAGGCCAGAATAAAACTGGTCAGGCACAGGGCGGCGAAGAAAAAGGTTCCCGTCTGGAAGCTCCCGGTAGCATCGACGATGGCCCCCATGATCAGTGGGCCGGCAAATCCGCCGATTTCGGAAATGCAGAAGAACATCCCGCCTATGGAGCCCATGTGGGCCGAGCCCACCTCGGGAGTATCCATCAGAATCAGGGTCAGGATCGCGTAGAAGGGGGAGATGGTGATGCCGAAACCGATCAGGGCAGCGATCAGAAGGGCGCCCGAGGCGGTCACGATCAGGGTGAGCATGACCAGGGTCAGCAGGGAACAGAGGGCCAGAAAACGACCTCGCCAGGCCGGAGGGATGAGTCGGGGCAGAGTCAGAATCGCCGGGATGCCCGCCGCCAGGGGAATGGCTGCGGCCGCGCCCGCCAAGGCCGGCGAGAAGCCGTCGTTCTCGAGGATCTTGGGCAGCCAGTTGGTCATGGCATGGATGATGGCGAAGGTCAAAAGACCGAGGCACAGGACGATCCGGACGTTGCCCACCCCGATAAAGCGCAGGAAAAGGTCGATCATGCCGGGCGCCTCAACCGACGAAGAGGGCGCCTTGTCCCGGGCGAGAATCCACCAGAGCAGTCCCGTCGCGAAGGTGAGCAAGCCGTAGATCAGGAACGTGAGCCGCCAGCTCTGGCCGAGCAGAGGCATGACCAAGCTATTGGTCAGGGTGAGGGCGAAGATGCCGCCGATCCAGGGGCCCGTCAGGTAGATGCCGACGGCGGTGCCACGGCTCCGGCCCTCGAACCAGAGGGAAATCGCCTTCGGACAGCCAATGGAGACCATCGGACCGCCTACGCCGGCGATGGCCACCGCAAACAGCAAGGTTCCGAAATCATGCGCAAAATACCTAAGCACCGAGGAGAGGCCCAGGGCAATGGCGCCCGCCAGGAGCGATTTACGGATCCCCCAGCGATCGATCAGGGTGCCGGCGAAAATTGCCACAACGATATAGGTGAACTGCCAGGAACCGAGGATGAATCCCATCTGGGTGAAGGAGAGCTGGAGATCCGCAAGGATGGGCGTGACCAGCGGCGCCAGGGAGCGCTGGATCAGGCCGAAAGAGACGTAGAGAAGCCAGAGGAGCGCCAGCATGACCCAGCGGTAGCGGTTTGGATTCAAGGGGGAATTGTCCATTTCTCAACGATCTGCCGGGTGCTTTATGGGGCCTGGGAACAGGAAACAGTCGCCCCTGTATGGTCTTGCCGCGGTCCGTTGTCAAGGTCTTTTCCCCGTTCGCTCTAAGAAGGCCCGGCAGGCTCCTGCTTTTTTCCGGCGCCGGCGCAGAGCGACCGAGGCTCTGCCGGAGGCGGAAAACCACGACAGTCCTAAAGTGATCGGAGGGGGAAGGAAATAAACATCAGGAGGGCTCAATAATCCGATGAAAGGAAAACGAGCGCCGCCAATGCCGTCTCGTCTTTTGCTGGAGTCACATGCTCATTGGCTTGGTCTGTTCGGGGTGACAATCACCACCCAGACCCACGCTCTGCCTGCTTCACTCAGATCCAGTGACATGACTCATACGCGCATCGCAGCCGCTCGTTTGTCTATAAGATAATGCCGCCCCGCTCCGATGTCAATGGGAAATAGGGGTGCGATCATTTCGACGGCCGAGAAGCCTTGCGCTTTTCCTTCTTTGACGCACGCTTTTTGGGCTGAGAGTTCACCATTTTGATGAGCGCATCACGGGCCACTTCGGTTTTGCTCCGCCGTTTACGGAGCCAATGGCCGATGAAAAATCCGATCACACAGGCGGCGATTAAAAATAACCACGACTCGAATGTCTTGGGAAACACATTCTGCTCCTTTGGGCCCTGTCTGCCGGTTCACATGACCGGGACGTCAAATCCGATAACGTAAAATCTCTTTCGCTTTTTTAGATAGCACGGCAGTGCTCTTTCGAAAGGCAAGTCAGAAGAACCGACACCAAAAAACCCGTTCCCATTGCTGAGACACGGGGTCAATGATCGCTGCCGCCGTCCGTCCGTCCGGCCATCACCATGATCGACGAAGATCGATCAGGTGCTGTATTTCCGCTCCCCTCTCGATTTCTGCAGGTACTTCCTGACCATCTTCCGCTTGAAGCCCGCCTTGGCGCGGTTCGTTTTTCCCCGTCGTTTCATGTTGTCTCCTTCTGTGAATTAAATGGCGGAAGTGCATGGGAATCGAACCCACCTGGGAGGGTACTAGCCCCCCACACCGGATTTGAAGTTTGAAAACCGAAATAGGCGATTCCCCATCATGAATTAATCGCTTATATCTTAAATAGTTAGAAAGAGCCTTTTGGATCGGGTTGGGTTTTCTGGGAAAATTTTCGGTTAGGACGGTAACATTTTAGTTACACGGCGGTTACATCTTTGGTTACATCGCCCGTCCGCCAAACCCTTTGTCCCCACACACGATTCGTCACAAAAACTCGACCCGGTTCCTGAAATCCTCCTGGGTCGCCAGTCCGATCTTCTTGAGAAGCCGCCGGAGCGTCTCCCCGATAGGCATCTGCCGCGCCACGATGATCCCCCAATGCTCCTGATTCTGTTCCGCATACTGATTGTGGAGCTTGTCGAAGTCGCGGATGTTGAAGGTGACGAGGCAGCGTTCTTCCTGGACGGCAAAGGCAATCTGTTCGCTGTCCGACTTTCCCTTCCGCTTCAGGTCCTGGGCGTGGACGACATCATATCCTCGCTGCCGCAAGGCATGCGACAAGCCGGTGTGGATATCCTCATCCAGGAATAGCTTCAGTTTCATTGATCGGCGTCACGTCAGTGCCGCGCGGGATGAGCTTGGACCTGGCTCTTCCAGTATTCGACGTTCCCCGCCTCTTCCAGATCCGCGTTGATCTCGTCCTGATGGTCGAAGTAGTAGGCCAGGGCCGAGTGCACCTGGGAAGGGGTCAGGTGGCGGAGGCTCTCGAGGATCTCGTCGATGCTCATGCCAAGCTGGTAGTACCCGGCGATGCAGTTTACGGTGATTCTCGTGCCGGCGATAACCGGCCGCCCGTCGGCAATACCGGGATCCGACGTGATATAGGGGTAATCAAGTTTTCGGGCTGTCAGCGACATGTGGCACCTTTTCTTCTCAGAACCATTCCCTTTTCCGCGCACCGAATATCTCAAGGAAACGATTCGATTTCGTTCTCAGGATAGATGAGAACATCCGATCTGTCAATTTGAAAATCACCATTTGAAAATCACCGAAAATCAGAGGCTTCTCCTTGAGCCGGGCCACACGGAGGAGTCGGTGGTCTTTGTTGTCATCCGTCCGAGTTCGTAAATTAATCGTCAACCTTCCTGCCGTAATCGTTAAGACGACGAGAGATAACAGAATCATTCGAAATTATCGATGGACGGCGTTACTGTTCTCGCAGTCGAATCTATCGATAATCTATCGACAAGGGCCGAGAATCTATCGATGGAAGGTGATCCATTGACCGGGAACAACCAGGTAACTTTCGATTGTACACAGGAATCTTCCTCATCGGTTTCTCTCCGGCTTTCCCGGAATCGTCAGATAATCGTCAGAATGTTCGTAGTAATCGTCCGATCCATTCTCCCCAGCCCTCAAATGGCAATGAACTCGGAAGCTGCTCGGAAGTCTAAAGCTTCCGAGTTGCCTCATGAGAGGCGATGCTCAGCGGTCGCCTGGGCCCTCCGCGCCACGCCACGGTTCACCAGGGAGGATGGCGATGAGCCTCCGCCCTACCAGGGCCCCGGCCTCAGCCACGTCGTAAGAAACACCGGTGGGCAAGAGCGGCCCGATATCTTCCAGGAACGACCGATTCCTCAGTTTGCCTTCCAGGTTCTCCTCGAACTCAGCACGTGAGACGGCAAGGCCCTCTTGCCCCAGGTATCGTCCGAAGCAGTCCACCACCTTGGCGTCATCCACCTCAAGAGAGGTCAGGGCGAGCCACAGGTCATAGAGGTCTCTTCCCTTCTTGCGCTGATACAGGGCGCGCAGCTTGGTCCCCAGCAGCTCCTCGATCGCATAGGTGCCGATCTTTGCCTGGCCCGAAAACCAGGGACTCTCTATCTGAAAGGGCCAGTGACCGACCCCCAGCACCGTGAAGTGCTCCCGGGTGTTGATCTCCACCTTGAGCCGCAGCGGTTGGATCGGCCGGGTCGTGGTCTCGAAACGGTAGATCATGGTGACCCGGCCTTGGCTCTGCTTTCTTTTCGGTTCGCCCAGCCAGGAGTCCAGCGTTGTCCGGATGGCGCTGAGGATCGGACCGATGGGGCCAGCCGTGATCTGCACGAGGTCGATGTCCTCGGAGTAGCGGCCGGGGGCGGGAAAAAAGAGCTTGTGCAGTGCCGTGCCGCCCCGAAAGGCCACGGTCTTGGTGACCGTTTCATTACCGAAGAGCTCCACCAGGGCTCGCGAGAGGACGAGGTCCTGCTCGACCTGGGCATCGGTCGGCCAGGGGGCGTGAGAACGCCAGGCCGTCACTTGGGCTCGGGGGATCAAAATTCCACCTCCACCTTTTCGTTGGGGATGACCCGCCAGCGCGGATCCATGGGGCTGTCGTCTTTTGCCTGGCCCGGTGCCAGCAGGATGGGACGGTAGCGCCGGGTCTTCAGCCGCTTGGCCAGCGGGTCGGCGAGCCGCTTTTCCCTCAGTTGCTCCAGCAGGTAGCCCAGCCGCTGTACATCCGACAGGGCGTACAGGTCCACAAGCTCCACCAGGCGATGCGGGTCGATCTTCTCGGCCAGTTCCCGAAGGACGGTGACCACGTTGCCGATGTGACCGGCCGCAGGGGCAAAGCGGACGAGATCGAAGGCGGTCGCTTCCGGGGTGGAGACCCGCATCGAGCCGGTCTCGGTTTGGATATCGATCACCGGCGCCTGCTCGACGTGGCGTCCCTTATGGAAGCCGATCCGGACCCGCCCCGCCTGTGCTTGTCGGGTCGGCCGATCGGTGACGACTTGAAAAAGCATCGGTTGCTGGTGGGCCGCGCCGTGGATCGCCGCGGCGCTCAGGATGCCCACATAGTAGGGCTGTCCAAGGAACTGCATCAGGTCGTGGATGAACCAGCTCGCCGGCGGGCACCCAGCCTCCCTGTATTCCACGGGAACGATCACGTAAAAGCCCTGCCGGGGACTGGCGATCCGGCCTTTCTGCTTGAGCCTCCGCAGGGCCGCTTCCCGGGCGATGGCCGAGCGCTGATCGGCATCCATCGCCTCGGCCAAGGTGAAGGTGTAGCGGCCCTTAGCCTGGAGGTCGTCCACGAAGGCGGTCATCGAAGTAAGCATCATAAAGCCTCATTTCATCCATTTCGTTTGCGAAAGCTAACAGATAATGTCAGGTTTTGCAAACAAAATGGATGGCAGATTGCCAATCACCAGCCATGGCTAAGAAACATCTTACCGGCCGGATGGAGATCGCAGAGGGCGAGATGGAGGCGCTCATCGCCACGCGCCACCGCATGGGCTAAATGCTGAACTTTACCCGCGAGCACGTCCTGATCCTCGGCAAGACAGAACTGCTGGCCTTCGCCTGCCTCATCTTTTGGGATTTGAATCGCTTCTTCATGGCGCTGTTCTTAGAGATGCCGGGGGTCTTTCTCTTCTGGTGAAGAAAGTAGAAGGCCAATCACCCTGATCCGTAAAGAAAGATCCGTAAAGAAAGTTGATATTCCTTGGGGAAAGGGGTACATTGCAACGTAATGATAGAGGGAAGGTTATGAAAAGGCTGCGCGTTTATATCGACACATCAGTCTTTGGCGGTTGCTTCGATGAAGAATTCAAAAAGCCCTCAAAGGCCTTGTTCAGGGCTATCAAGGCCAACAAGGCCACGCCGCTGATATCGGATATCTTGATTGTCGAATTGGCCAGGGCGCCGCAAGAGGTCCGGAACCTGCTGTCGGCGGTTTTAAAATGGGGAAATGCGGAAGAACTTGAGATGACGGAAGAGGCATTGACCCTGCAACAGGCGTATATGAGTGCGGGCCTTGTTTCGCCCAAATATGCCGATGATGCCTTGCATGTGGCCCATGCAACCATTGCCCGCGCAGATGTGATTGTGTCCTGGAATTTCAAACATCTGGTGAATCCCTGGCAGATCAGGGCCTTCAACGGCATCAACTTGGCGATGGGTTACGGGATGGTGATCATTCTTTCCCCGGAGACGGTGGTGATGATGGAGGAGAAGCAAAATGAAAAAGGTTAAAAAAGGATTGGATTGCGTAGCCATGAAGCATTCGATCCAGGAACAGTTATCGAAAGAGATGAAGGGCATGTCCGCAAAGGAACGCTTGCGCTATATCAAGCAGCAATTGCAGCAGAGCCCCTTTGCGGGCGAGATCCGGCGTAGCGAGACCGTGGTTCGGAAGGCGGGCAATTATTAAGATTGCCCCATAGTATTATCCTGCCCTCTGTCTGATCCGATTCATAGGAATGTCTTGTTCTATCCTGCCGCCTTGACCGTCCTGCCAAGAAACCGCTGAAAAAACGAATAGAAATGCAAAACGCATTCATTTTGAACGCATTTTGGGCAATATGAAATTCTCCTTCCCCTTGCGCAACCATTCAACAGCAAATATGAATCAACCGAAATAGCCGCCCGCGAAAATATTTTTGACGGCCGCAAAAAAACCGCAACTTTGCCGCAACTTTTTTTCCGGTTTGTGTCATCCCTTGTCCAAACGCAGCGTTGCCGGCGAGTTATGGCGGGCACAGTCGGCGTTGCGGTGACGTTTTCGTCGTCGCTGTGGTGAGGAGTGGATGATGGCACGGTCCCGGATCCTCAAACCGGAATTCTGGAGCGACGAGAAGCTGGCCCAGGTGCCGCGGGAGGCCCGTCTGACCTTCGCGGGGCTCTGGACCTGCTCCGACGACTACGGGGTCACCAAGGGGCACCCGGCCTGGCTGAAAGCGCAGATCTTCCCCTACGACGTGGACCTGACCGTGGAGGATTTCCGGAAGTGGCTGTCCGACCTGGAGCGGATCGGCGTTATCGATCCCTTCACGGCCGATGGGGAATCCTTCTTTTTCATCCGGAACTTTGCCGATCACCAGAAGGTGGACCGGCCGAGCAAGATGCGCAATCCTCCTTGCCCTCGCGACCTCCTCGCGGGAGCATCGCGAGTGTCCCGCGAGTCCCCCGCCACAGGCACGCGGGGGTGCAGCGTTGAAACGGAAACAGAAACTGAAACCGAAACAGAAATACAAACACCTACTGCGGCGGTCGAGGAGGATCGACCGCCGCCGGAGGAACGAACGCAGGTGCAGCTGGAGGAGCGGGCGCAGGTGCCGCCGGAGTTGCAGGCAGTGCCCCGGGAGCCTGCGGCTGATGCCGGTTCGCCTGCTCCCGACGCTGGTCGCCGCCAGCCTAAACCTGCGGCGCGGGTATCGAGTCCCGCAGAAGAGGAAATTCGGGAAGAGACGGCAGAACCACCCGTTCCCGAAACTGGTCGCCGCCAGTCTAAATCCGCGGCGCGGGTATCGAGTCCCGCAGAAGAGGAAATTCAGGAAGAGACGGCCGATCCCCCCGCTCCCGAAACGGGTCGCCGCCAGTATAAACCCGCGGCACGGGTATCCAGCCCCGCTGTC
>Ga0351930_1131_pt2 | contig 10394 bp, 4 predicted proteins | sample BONcelT113001E10_FD_205823 | JGI IMG/M metagenome (GOLD analysis project Ga0351930, IMG submission 205823) | Enriched cells from coal bed in the Powder River Basin, Montana, United States - BONCAT cells T11 rep2 HSBNCT.T11.300.1.E10 ...
GTCTCACGCACATCGCTCTGCTCTGGGCCTTCCACCACCGCCGTGACCCAGCTGTCGACTGACGGATTGATGAACCTTTGCAGCTCGTCGTGGGGATACAACACGCCGTCGAGGTCCATAAAAGCAGCCACGACGTTTATTCCGTTGGGCACCCGTTCGCCATTATCGTTCAAATGATTAATGGCGAAGGTTAGCGCCGTATCCGGGGAGATGTTTTCTCCAACCGCATTGACGACCGTCAGGGGAACAGCCTGGACGCCTTGACGTTCCAGGCGAACGAAGGATACGGATTCGGTCGCCGGGGAAAGATAGGCGTACGAGTTGCTGTCAAACCGTGACTCGCCGTCCTCATCACCAAACTGGAGGTCAATCGAATAGGTTCCTTCAGAGCCAATGCGCCCTTCCACTGGCTGGAACGTGCCGGAAAACGTGCTGGTGGAGGTGTCTGACTGCACCAACCATATACGCGCCACCTCTCCGCCTTCCGGGTCTTTTAAGATCGCGCGAACTAATCTTCCCAGGTCGCCTTCGAAGACATCCTGGGCATTCAGGGGCGTGTTATTCTGATTGACCAGTTGTGCTTCGACATCGACAGGTTCCCCGACCTGGGCCATGTTTTCGATGTGGTTTAACATGAAAACGTCGTTCGGTCTGGGGCCGTTGTGACCAGCTTTATGCCCGCCAACTCGCGGCGGGTGAAGGTGACACTGGCTGGGGTTTCGTTTAGGAGGTAGTTGTCGGTATTGTAGGCGTTAAGCCCCTCGTCCGTGGTTTCAAAGATAATTTCGAAGCTGCCCCTGGGGTCGGGCCGGCCATCCGGCGTCGCGAACTCGCCGGTCAAAACGTCGGCATTCAAGGCCGAGGGGGCTAGAAACAGGGTTCTTTCCGGACTGGCTGTGCCGTTAATGCCGTGCAAGCGCGCCTGGACCGCCTGGCCGACGCCGAGAGGGAAGATTTCGCTCACCGGTTGGCGCTGTCCGCTGCTATTGACGAACTGCACCTCAACATTGAAGGGCAGGTCGCCCTGCTCGCCCGTCGTGCTCAGGTTGTTCAATGGAATGACCGCGTCCATTCTGGGGGCGCGTATTTCTAGCGATAACGCTACCGGCGGCGCAGTGGTATAGGAGAGCGTCGTTTCGAAGATTTCTATCAAACCATCCACGTCATCAGGGTTGGCAGCGGCTGTAGTTGCTGTTAGCGTCAACTGATAAGTGCCTTGCGCGGGCGCGGGCAGCAACTCAGATTGCCACACGCCATTTCCCTGCGCCTGGAACGAGATGCATTCCAGGTTGTTGACGATCTGTTGAATATCGGGGCGCGCGTTATTTAAGTAGCGAGCGCGGCCACAGATATTCAGTGGATAGCCCCGAGTTTCTTCAAAGCGATTGCCGATACTGTCGGTGAGCGTGATTTGTACGACCCCGTTGCTATTATTGGGTTGCGTGTACGGAGGGCGGATGTTGGGGACGATAGGCGGCGGGGGCGTTGCCGCGATGTTTAAGCTAATTGTTTCGAAGGCTGCCGTGACAACCTCACACTGCTCCCCTGTCGGATCAACTATTGTCCACCGGCCCGGTGTAGGATCGAAAACGATAAAGCGTTCAATGGACTGTCCCGCGTTGTAACGAATGCGCGATGGCCCCATGACCGCGTTCTGCGAAGGTAACGTGTTGCCGTTAGGGTCGATGATCTGGATTCGCTCGTTATCTGGGCGGGTTGCATTGATTAAAGCCGTGCTGCTGATGTATGGCTCCAGATAGAATTCGCCGACACATTGCCCATTCACATTTGTAATGGGGATAATATTGGGGGTTGTGCCGATCAACCCTGAGGTAATATCCGCGAAGATCACCGCGATCTGTTTCAAACTGACGATTTGCTGGGGTTGAAAGTACGTCCCACGATGCTCGCTTGTTATCAGCGACCAGCTTTGGTTGACAACTTCTTGTGTCGGTGCCTGGTTTTCCCGGAACATGAGCACGTGGACGGCGGTATTGGCGGTGAGCAGCTCATTTAAGCCGGCCCGCAAGCCGCGCTGAACTTCAAATCCCAGTCCTTCCCACGAATCGTCGCTTGTGCCGTTAAAATACTGATTTAGCCAACTGCCCATGGAACACTGTGTGCTGGCGGGTGTGCAAGGCTCGCCGTCCGTGGCGACGATGATAGCGCGAGCTCGTGGTTTCTGGCCGGCGCCGGGGAGGGGAGCAGCCGTGTCGAATAAGTTTTGCGCGGTCTGGAACGCCTCGTAGAACGCGGTCGCGCCAAGCTGTTGCGACTGAATCGCGGACTTAAGGCGATTGCGCGGCGTTTCCCAGTCGCTGTCCGGGTTCTCGACGTAGATCGCCCCTCGATCCAGCGTGAGGGTTTCTTGAGCCGAGCTTCCGAAACTGACGACGCCGATGCGATGGGTCACGCCGGGGCAACGCAGGGCGGCATTTTCATAGAGCGTATCAATCAAGTTGCCGACAGCGTCGATGCGCAAATCGTTGCGGTCGTATGTCGCCATTGAGTCGGACTGGTCCAGCAGGACGATGATATCGAGCGGCGTGCAGCTTTCGGCGAGACTCATCGGCACGGATTGAAGCAAGGGCGTGAAAGTGAGGTTTGTTGATTCGCCGGGTGCGATGATGGCCTGTGGCACCTCAGACGGTTGTGAGGTGCGGCCCGCCTCTGAAAACACAGGCGCGGAACCTAACACAAGCAGGACAAGGATGGATATCCTGACCGGCGCGTTTACTAAGCTACGAAATGATTTCATTATGAACGTTGCTGCTGTCATTCAGTTGCCACCCCCGCGAGCTGAAAAGTTGGTTTTACCGTGGATTATTTCTGTAACTGTTTACACATACTTGCGTCGTCGCCATAACGTTGTCGCCACGATCACGATGAATGGCAATGTGCAGGGTAGCGAGCAGCAGGCGGCTGTTAGAAACGTCGAAGGCACACCGCCCATATTCCCGACCAGACCTAACCAAAACTGAAGCAGCCCGGAGGGGACAAAACGCATCAAGTCGATGTTGAATAGGCGTTCTAGCTCTGTAGTGATGCGCACGGCACCGCCAACACCATCAAGCGGTATTCCGACAATGGCGCTGAAGATGCAACAGCAAATTAACGAGCAGCCCAATAGCCCCGCCGAAACAGTCGCCTCGATTGGGCGCCGCGCGGGCATTGGCCGAGGTCCAGTTGCGGTACCTGGCGGAGGCTTCCGTGGTTTAGGGGGTGGCGGTAGGTTTCTGGTCGGATGGGTCGGCATGTGCTAATGTCTTTCCTGATCCGCTCTGGGTTCGACTCCGTACGTCGCAATTAAAGGATGACCGGGCTTTTCTGACTCCAAACGCCGGGTCAAGCGCCGCGCAGCTATTTCACCAAAAAATGTGTGTCCGTGTATTCATAGGCAAGGCGTTCCGTTTGTGCGGGATAGCCTGTAATTAACCGGTCGATCAACTCACTCCGACACCATAGCCACCGGTCTCGCAGTTCGGTGGAGGTTGCTGTCGAAAGTTGTAAGTAGTTCGTTCCGTTTCGCGAGCCGGTGTGTTCAGCTTTGATGCGGTAATACTCCCGAATATGCGCTGTGGCGTCCGCGTCGGTGTCGTTGTAGCAGGTGAAATCTCGGTAGTCGTAAAGCAGGTCCAGCAGTTGATTCAGGACGTCTTCGGGCGGTTTCAAGGCAATGAAGCGCAGCGTCCGCGTGTCTGTGTCCAGGTGCAGCGCGTGAATTCTCCAGTGCGCCAGTGACTTGCCAAGGCGTGGCTGGCCGACGCTCCCGCCGTTTATGAGTAAGGGCGATCCCGGCGGCGTATTGAGGCGCTCTATTTCGAGCGGGTGATCCTCGGACTCCGTTGTCCACTGCCCGCCGAGAAATTCCATACGCAGGGTCGCATCGCCATTGGCGTTTGTTGGGGCGAGCTTGGTCAGCATGGGTTGGTGCGTGTGCCCGATGAAGCCGATAGCACGGTCGGTTTTCTGGTGCTTTGGCAGCGCCTTCAATGCATGGGTAATTTTGTCACGCTTGGACATCTCGCTGGATGGGTATAAGTATTCGAGTGCGTGGTCGTCCGTGTGCCGGGTGAGGGCAGGGGTGCCATGCACGTAGGTCAGGGTCAGGCCGTCCACGGTTTCCGTGGCCGGCAGGTAGCTCGCGTCTGAATTCAGGTGGTTTATCTGCGCGCCGAGCCCGTTTTCCGATTCGATGGCCTGCGTCAGGCGAACGTGTTGTGGAATGATGGTTTGCGCGACCAACTCGTCTTCGGCCGCGCCGACGCCTAGACGCCCTTCCACCATACGCCGCATGTACAGGTCGTGGTTGCCCAGGCGCAGATTCGGGTCGAGCGAATAGGCGCGCTTCCAGGCTTGTACAGGATCGTAGTAGTAGCCGAAAATGTCGCCGAGGCAGCGGTAGTGGTCTGCCTGCAGGTGCTCGTAGCGGTTGACGACCTGAAGTAGATACTCCAGTGCCAACGCGTTTCCATGAATGTCCGAAAAAATGAGTGTGCGCATCCGTACGCTATGTCCTTGCCTGGCGATTTCTACTTCTGCATCGTGGGTTCGTTTGTGTATTTATCGTCAAGCAGGAGCCACATTGCCCGGCGCAGCAGGAAGTCGGTTTCCAGGGCGTTTTGCCTACCGCGCCCACGGTTTGGAATGTCCATGTCGCGCACAGTCTGGCTCATGGTCGCGCAATACTGTTCAAACTGACTCAGCTTCCGTCCAAGTTCGGCAGCGCCGCTTTCGCGCTCGGCGAGCCAGGTTTTCACTTCGTCGCACAACTGCTTGACGGAATTGGAACGCCTGATGCCGTCGTTAAGTCGGTTGCTATAGCGCTGCCTGAGCGCCGGTGGGACGGCATAACGATCTTCCAGGCGTGCCATTTCGGCGGCGGCGTCGTCGCGCAGTGCGTGTAGATCGCGCGAGATATTCAGGTTCTCGCCGATAACCGCCATGCTATTCGCGGTGGCGACCAGCGCTTTCTCGGTCGCGGCTACGCGTTGAACGCTATCTTGTAAGGTGTTGTTCGTGCCGGGGTGCGTATGGCTGGGGGCATAACTCGCGCCGGCCAACGCGCGAAAATCGAGATATTCCGGCCAGCTCGCGTCATTTGTGAGGTGGTGAATCTGGCGAATTTTGCTCTCCAACTCGTCAGTATAAGCAATTGCCTTGCCGAGAGTAGCCCACTGCGTGAGATAGGTTTCATAGGCTTTTGTCAGGTTGTCCCAGAACTTGGCCCATTCAACGACACGGTATCGCATGAGCGCCAATACGACGCGGTGGTTATGTAACCCCTGAATGCGGGTAATGGGGTGGTGGTCTTGTTTCCATTGGTTGGCTTCGGCTTCGGCGGTGATGTCATGGGCGGTGCTGAAGATTTCCCGGACTTTGGCATCGTTCTTAACCGCATCGGTCACGTAGAGCGTCAAGTCGAGGAGGTTTCGCGCGGGCGCGGTCCTGAAGAAATCATCGGGAATGTAGAACTCAGGGGTTTCCGGCCGATTGAATTTTAAGTCATTAAGCTCCTGATTCGTGGCCTGCTCGAAGCTGTGAACTTCTTCAACCACCGTGCTCAAGTCGGCATAATCCACGCGCGGGTTGCGAATCTCGTCACCGTGCAAGACAGTCCGAATGTGCTCGGTGCGCTGTTGGATTTCCGCTGTGTTCTCTTCAACGGTCTCAAACGCTTTGCTGAATTTGTCGTAATCGTCCTGTCCGAAGCGACCCGGATTATAAGGCGCGGTTAGGGCGGGGTCGTCTTCATAGGGCCAGGACTGCGCCGAATATGCCACCGCTGTCGTGATCTGGGTTTTGACAATAACGCGCGCCGTGGCGACCTGTGACAGATTCCAGTTATCCGGGTAGTTAGCGGCCTCTCGATTGAGGATGACGTTAATTAACTGCTTGCGCCCAGACTCATATTGTTCGCAGGCAATTCGAAGCTCGCCGCTGACATTGTCGAGTCGCTTCTCCAGGTCCTTCAGGTTGTCGAGGACGTTGCCGCTGACATTGAGTCCATCCAGCCCGTGCGCGAGTGTCCGCACCTGGTCCGCCAGCAAGAGGGTGTCGACGTTGGCGCGCAGCAATGAGTCGGCCAGCGTCTGCTCGATGATCGTCTTGAGCTTCTTGTGCAACAAGCGGTCGACTTCCTGAAGGCGCTTGTCGCTGGTTAACCGCCTGAAAAGGCGATCTGACTCTTCCGTTGCGCCCATGTCTCGACAACGAATAGCCTGTTCCAGCGCCCGCAGATAGGACTCCGGTGTCGCGTCGATATAGACTTCTTCGCCACAGCCTGAAATCACGACCTCCAGGTCACTGATGGATTTCCACATTTCATAGTGGCGGCGGCGCGCCCAGAAGTCCGCGATGGCGCGCATTTTGTCGTTTTCCGCCTTAAACGTGTTCATCATGTTGAGCGCCTGGCTGTTCAGCCCATCCGTCGCCGCATGGATGATGGACAGACGTTTCTTCCACATCAGGCCGATTCGATTAATCTCGATATCGGCGCTGGTTAGCTGGTTCGCCTGTTCCTCCGCCGCGATGCGCTGCTCCGGGGGAATCGGGCCGATTTTAGGGTTGGCGCGCACTGTCAGGGCGTCGAACCAGTAGCTCATCAAATACCCGTCGCGCAGCATGTAGGCCGTGCCGCGCCGCTGAACCGAGTACATGGCTTGAGAACGTGGATCGTTGACCGCGATGGGAGTCCTCTGGTAAATGCGAGCCAGATAATCGACGATGGCCTGTCGCCCGGTATCGCCGGCAACCGGCGACCTGGTTTCGGGGTCGATCTCCGCGAGTGCCAGCAAATAATAGGCGGCCGCCACGCCCTCGCTCCTGATGTTCGCGCTGATTGGGTTGTCGTCGGCGTCGAGTTTTGCCTGTAGGAATAACTCTTCGTAATCGCTGACTTCTAATGGATGCAGCAAGTCGAACAGGAGGTCGGGCGGGCGCTCCGTATCGACAACTTGCAGCAGGTCATGGTAGCGGCCGTTCACCATATTGCGTGACTTGTCGCGGAAATCCTGTGCTTTCTTCAGGCTCTCGGTGAGTCGCACCGTGACTTGCGTCGCGGTGTCGTAGTTATCGCGAATGACACGCCGCTTTTGATCTGGCGGCTTCGGGTCGCTCAGAAAAGCCTGGACTGCCTGGGATAGCGCTGCATCCCACTCTCTCCTGAACTCATCGAATAGATACGTCGTGAGAGTCCGCTGGTAGCTCAGGTCCTCGGTTTCAGTGATGACCTGGTTGATCTCTTGCGCGATCCTGGCATATGCGTACATCTCAGGCAGCAGATGACTCCAGCCCTGCTGGTCGGCGAGTTTACGGCGTTTACTTCTGAACTCTTCGATGTTGTTGCGATATTGCTGCGCGTTTTTGGCAGCTTCGCCTTCTTGCTCAATATCTTTGAGGAGGTCTTCGCGCCATCGCCGTTGAATGCGCGTTTTCTGCCAAACGTCTTCTTCAGCTTGCTCCAGGAACTCCAATAATTTCTGGGCGTGCAGTTCAACGACCGCCAGCAGTTCGTTTCGCTCGCGAATACCTTCGTCTGTCCCTGGCATTTTTCGCGCTTTTAACAACCCACCGCGCGCAACCGCGAACAGATAAAGCGCGTAGCCACTGGCGGCATCGCTCTGCCCGTCTACCGGCTCATTCTTAAAGCGCTCAGCCGCACGTTTTTCCAGGCTGTCCCATTCGGTTACGTCGTCGCGTCGGGCGGCATCGCGGTAAATCGCATCCAGGGTGGTTGCTAGCTCCGCGACGAGTTCGACATCTCCGGTTTTTTGATCGGCCTCGATGCGCAGCGCGCTAACCATTTGCCGTAAATCGTCCGCCGGGTAGAAATAGGGGGATAGGCTGAGGGCGTCCACGCGATCGTGGATGTTTTCCAGCGAGACTCTGAGTCGTGTGGCCGCGGTGCTGCCGCCCAACTGCCGGCGAATGCTTTCCAGAGCCGCGCCGAGGCTGGCTTTTTCGGAATCGACAAAGGTGCGGCCATTGCGAATGACGCTGACCGTGTTCTTCAGTTTTTCGAGCCGCTCCTTTTGTGCCTGGAGCTTGTGGGCATAAGGATGCGCCGCCGATATGGAAACCTGGCTGACCAGACTGCCATCCAGGAAACCCTCAATCGTCGTCAGGCGCTGGTCAAAGCTCGCGTCATCGGCATACAGCAGCCAGAGGTCGCCGCGCTCCCACTCATCTTTAAAAGTCTTCCAAATCGCGTCGGTGCGGCCCCACTCTTGCTGGATCATATTGTCCAAGGCGCGCAGGGTTTCCGGGTTCTGCCAGGCTTCGTAGACCTTCAGCAGCCCGCGCAGCGACCTGTCGGTTGCGCGCCCGCGCATGATATCCTGGACGTGTTTGAGCAAGGCGGGCAGCGACGCGCGCAGCCCGTCAAAATCTCGCTGGCTGTCGGCATCCTTCGCGAGTCCCTGGCGCCGTGGGTTGCGCGACCGATCCTGTTGAATCCCGAGCTTGGTGATTAACGCGGGAAATTCCTGGGGCATCAAATGGACCAGACCAAGCTCGAGGCTGCTTTCGATGTCTTCCAGCGCCGCATCAGCCTTGAGTGTGCCCGTATACTCGTAGGGGGTACGCGCCTCGGCCGCTTTGTAGGCTGCCGCGAGAACCTCTCGAACCAGCGTCTCGTTCCCAAGCGCGTTTTGCAGCTGATTTTTGCCGTTGGTCAGCGCATATTCAGCGTATTCATATTCCACTTGCTCGATAAGGTCATCAAGAGCAAAGGTTCTTTTTAGGATTTCGTCATAAATCTCTTTAACGCGCCCACGCTGGCTTTCCAGTACGGCCAGCGTACTCACATAATCGCGATCTGCATTGCGCGAGCTTGTTTTGTACGTCGCGCGCTGCAGGTCTTGACGCAACGCGGAAATGGTTTGCTTGGCGGTTCGGGCGCGGTCAACCAGCGCGGCCGGCAGTGTAGACGCCGCGATGAGATCGTCAGCGATCCTCTCCTGTCTTTTCAGCCAGTCTTCTTGTGATTCGGGATTATCGAATTCGGCTTGTAGGCCGTACTCGATGTGCTCCAGTGCTTTTGTCGCTTTTTCTTCGCTGTTCCAGTCGGATGTCAGCGCGTCGCGGCGTTGTTCCAACGATGCATAGCCGGCATCTTCCACCACGGTCCACCGTGGGTCGCGCGCGCGATCTAGCTTCTCAAGCTTTTCCTCAAGCGTATAACTGGGGTCCATGTAAACCGCATCGGCTTCCGCGCGCACCTCGTCAAACGCCCGCTGGCGCAGCATGAGCAGTTGCTGGCGCGTCTGTACGAAAAGTTCGTACAGCGCGGCGGACAGGGTTTGCTGTGGGTCACGAATACTGTCCAGGTCGCGGAGGCGGCCATTGAAATCGAACGGCAGCCTTTGATACTGATTCAACCCCTCTTGAATCTTGCGCAGCAGGGTTTCATGCGGGTCACCTGCCGTAACGACGGCGACGGGTAACGTATTGGTATAAGTGATCCTCGGCTGATTCCGGCCTGAGAACGCATCTTCAGGCTCAAGCGCCTCGTCCGCCTCCGGCCAGCCGGCGGGCTCGTCTACCTGAATGGCCGGCACTTCGGACCTGGCCCGCGCCTGGGATTCAACAGTCGGCTCGCTTAAGCTCGTGGGTTCGGGCGCGTCGTTCGGAGAATCGTCCGCGTCCTCGGAATACAAGTCCGCCCCCGTCACAGGTGGGACGGTTTGTGTCGTCGCATTGGTATCGAAGCCCGGCGTCCCAGACTCCACAAGCGATGGTTCAACCCACTCCGCATCGGCGCCGTTCACGGAATGCGAATCGTCGAGGGCATCGTCCTCCGCGCTGGCAAACGGTAAGTAGCGTGGCTCGCTTATGCTGCCGTCGTGGCTGTCGGTGAGTTCGAGCAGCCGCCGCGCCATTTTTTTACGCAAATCTTCTTCGGCGGGGAGAAGGTTTAGTAGGTCAGCCGTTTCGTTTAGGTCCCTGCGCATCGCGACGTAGTCTGTGCAGCCCGCCGACAAAGATCGCTCGATGTGAGATAAGAGCGCATCGAATTGAGTTCTGTCGATCACGAAGCTTCCTTTCCAAGGATACCTATTCGCTGTCTCTCGGTACAAAACCATACAACAAAAATATTAGTTTAAAACCATTACGTTAAAGGTGTTGCTTATACTGCTTTTTCGTGGCTAAACCACGGCAACCAGTAGTGGAAAGATTCCCACAGTTTGCAAAATGGGTGTGTCCGAAGTGATTCAGGTTCTGTCTCACGATCCATTAATGAAGTCTTTGCATTGGATAAAGGCCGGCGCGTCAGGCAAAAAAGCGACAACTTTTGACTTGATTGAACCCGAATATTCGCGCCCGCTCCTCTTACGGATTTTCATACCGAAGGAGATACATCATCCAGGTTAACATCTATTGCCAGGCAATTA